>BFBZ01000027.1_pt14 | contig 58491 bp, 57 predicted proteins | sample 1888401 | NCBI WGS metagenome assembly BFBZ01 (sample SAMD00112614, study PRJDB3348) | symbiont metagenome | host: Chara braunii
CCGGCAGGAACTCGGTGACGCCCTCGACGATGCCGAGAATCACCGCCCGCAGCATATCCGTCATCATGATCTGATCTGCCCTGTGTGGAAAACCGGATTCTTCTCGCTTATTCGCACATTGGCCGCAATCGCAAAAAATCGTCAAACAATGGGTTACCCGGCCGATTTGCTGGGCTATAGCGTTTTTGTGACCCGCGCCATCCGCGGGATCAGCTACCGCTTTGCGTGCCGACGCGACATAGAGACGATCGGGGCCAGTCTGGCCAAATCACCGGTCCAAAATCACCGGTCCAGGTCGCACAGGTTGATGGTTTCTTAAGCGCCGCGAAACTACCAAGGGCTTCATGTATACGCTGTATCATCACCCGTTCTGTCCGCATTCGCGATTCATCCGCCTCGTGCTCGGCGAGTATGGCCTCGATCTGCGCCTGGTGGAGGAACGGGTCTGGGAGCGGCGCGAGGCGTTCTTGGCACTCAATCCGGCGGCGACCACGCCGGTGCTGATCGCCGAGGGCTTTCCGCCGATTCCGGGTGCACCCATCATCGCCGAATATGTCGACGAGACGCACGGCCTCGACGCCGGCGAGCGGCGACTGTTGCCGACCTCTTCGGCCGAGCGCGTCGAGGTGCGCCGGCTGATGGCATGGTTCAACGAAAAGTTCTTCGAGGAAGCCTCCAACCCGCTGGTGACCGAGCGGATCTACAAGCGCTTCATGAGCGAGGACAATGGCGGCGGTCCGCCGGCGCCCGACATCATGCGCGCCGCCAAGGTCAATGTGCGCTATCATCTGAGCTATATCGGCTGGCTGGCGAAGACGCGGAACTATCTCGCCGGCGACCGCCTCACCTACGCGGATCTCGCCGCCGCGGCGCATCTCTCGGCGATCGACTATCTGGGCGACGTGCCATGGAGCGAGGACGACGCGGCAAAGTCGTGGTACGCGCGGGTGAAGTCCCGTCCGTCGTTCCGCCCGCTGCTCAGCGAGTGGCTGGCGGGGGTGCCGGCATCGCGCACCTATGTGGACCTCGACTTCTGAACCCGGCGGTCAGGCTCTCTTCCTCCGATCTCAAGGCAGCGCTGCAACGCGAGGCGCGGGCGCTCGGCTTCGACAGTATCGGCATCACCGGGCCTGATGCGACCAGCGAGGCCGGCAAGTATTTTCTGGAGTTTCTCGGCTCCGGCGGCCATGGCGACATGGACTGGCTCGCCGCCAATCCGGAGCGCCGCGCCGATCCGCGCGTGCTGTGGGATGGCGTGCGCTCGATCGTCATGCTCGGCGTCAATTACGGGCCAGACGATGATCCGCTGAAGCTGCTCGCGCGCTGGTCGCAGGGCGCGATCTCGGTCTATGCGCAGGGCGACGACTATCACGACGTGATCAAGAAGCGGCTGAAGGTGCTGGCGCGCTGGCTTGCCACGACCACCGGCGACGAGGTGAAGGTGTTCGTCGACACCGCGGCCGTGATGGAGAAGCCGTTGGCGCAGGCGGCGGGGATCGGCTGGCAGGGCAAGCACACCAATCTCGTCTCGCGCGAATTCGGCTCCTGGCTGTTTCTCGGCGCGATCTATTCCGCGACCGAATTGCCGCGCGACGAGGCCGAGACCGACCATTGCGGCAGCTGTCGCGCCTGCCAGGAGATCTGCCCGACGGCGGCGTTTCCCGCGCCCTACAAGCTCGACGCGCGGCGCTGCATCTCGTATCTGACGATCGAGAACAAGGGACCGATCCCGCACGAATTCCGCAAGAGCATCGGCAACCGCATCTATGGCTGCGACGATTGTCTCGCGGTATGCCCGTGGAACAAATTCGCGCAAGAGGGGCGCGAGCAGAAACTCGCCGCGCGCGATGCGTTGCGGGCGCCCGATCTCGCCGATCTCGCGCGGCTCGACGATCCAGCGTTCCGCGCACTGTTCACCAGGTCGCCGGTCAAGCGCATCGGCCGCGACCGCTTCATCCGCAATGTGCTGGTTGCGATCGGCAATTCCGGTGACGCCGGCCTCGCCGGCGAAGCGCGGCGCCTGCTCGACGATGCAAGCCCGCTGGTGCGCGGCGCAGCGGTGTGGGCACTGTCGCAACTGATCGAGCGCGACGCGTTCGCGGCACTGGCGTCGCGGGCCGGCGGCGAGCCCGACATCACGGTGCAGCAGGAGTGGCGCGCGGCAGCCGCCTCTTGATTTCATCGCGCCGTTCCCGTCATGGTCGCCCGCCATGACAAACCAGCCTTTCTTCACCCGGCACGGCGACGGCTTCATGCCGACATCGGTTGCCAACGGTCCCTGGAGCCCGGAATCGATGCACGGCCGCGTCGTGATCGGCCTGCTCGGCTTCGTCATCGAGGAGCGCCACGGCTCCGACGATTTCGTGCCCGCACGTCTGACCGTCGACATGTTCCGGCTGCCCAACATCACGACGCCGGTCGAGGTGACGACCAGGCTCGTGCGCGACGGGCTCCGCATCAAGGTGGTCGAGGCCGAGTTCATCTCCGGCGGCACCAGCATGGCGCGCGCCTCCTGCCAATTGTTGCGCCGGACGGAAAATGCGCCGGGCAATGTGTGGTCGCCGCCGAACTGGCAGGTGCCGGCGCCCGCGGAGATTCCGAAGCCGGTTGATCCGAGGCTCGGCATGAACGGCAAATGGGAGACGCGGCCGATCACCGGCCGCATGGGTTCGCTCGGCGAACGCAGGCTCTGGATGAGCGAGGTGCGGGAGCTCGTCGCCGGCGTGAAGATGACGCCGTTCGTCCATGTCGCGACCGGCGCCGATTTCGCCAGCCCCTTTGCGAACGCCGGCGACCAGGGCCTTGGCTACATCAACAGCGACGTCACGATCTACCTGCACCGTTTGCCGGTGACCAACTGGATCGGCTTCGAGGTCGTCAATCACCACGCCACCGACGGCATCGCGATCGGCGAATGCTGGCTCTATGACGAAAAGGGCCCGATCGGCACCTCGACCGTGGCGGCGCTCGCCCAGCGCAAGCCGATGAGCAACCCGCCGCCGCCGTAGGCTCTCTCCCCTTGTCATTCCGGGGCATCGCGCAGCGATGAGCCCGGAATCCATCGGGCCACAGAACAAATGGAGAAGTGGATTCCGGGCTCGCGCTTCGCGCGCCCCGGAATGACGGCGGAGATTGTTTACGCCAAATGCCGCTTCATCTCCGGCCGCGCCTTCAGCGCCGTGCCCTGCTTGCCGACGATCTTGGCGATCCGTTCCGGTGCGAAGTTCAGGTCGACGAAGGCCGGCGCGGTGTTGGCGACCTCGTGGTACTCCGTGATCCTGCCGTCGCGCAGGCGCATGATCGCGACGCCTTCGAACATCGCACGCGCTCCCTTGGCCTCGGGCAGGGTCGAGCGATAGCTGAACGTGTAGCGCGCGTAGAGCGTCGTGCCGTCGCTGACGGGATCATGCATGACCCAGCGAAAATCGGTCGCGGTCCTATAGAACCAGTCGTCGATCATCTCGGCGATTTTGGCATGGCCCGCGAAAGCGCCATAGAACACGTCGTGATAGACGCCGTCCTCGGTGAAGAGATCAGCGAAAGCCTTGCCGTTGCGCTGCTCGACCGCGTCGCAGAACGCGCGCAGCATCGTCGTCGTGTCCATTGGCATCTCTCCAGACTCCTCGCTTCTTCTTCCCTCTCCCCTTGTGGGAGAGGGTGGATCGAATGAGCGAGAGCTCATTCGAGACGGGTGAGGGGTCTGTCTCCGCGGAGAGAACCCCTCATCCGGCACGGACTACGCATAGCCTATGTGTAGCATCGGCGTCCTTTGACGGCGGCCAAAGGCCGCCTATGGCCACCTTCTCCCACAAGGGGAGAAGGAAAAACGCTACCCGATCTCCGCCACCGCGGCGATGATCCGCGCGATGTCCTGCGGCCGCGACAGCCGGTGATCGCCGTCCTGGATCATGGTCAGCACCACATCCTCGGCCGGCAACCGGTGCACCAATGCGAACGCATGCTTCCACGGCACATCGGGATCCTGCGCGCCCTGCAGGATGCGCACCGGACAGCCGACATCGATCTTGGCTCCGAGCAGCAGATGATTGCGGCCGTCCTCGATCAAATTGCGGGTGATCGGATAGGGCGAGCCGTCGCCATATTCCGATGGCCTCAGCCACATGCCCTTGGTCTCGATCTCCTGCCGCACCTCCGGCGGAAATCCCTTCCACATCAGCTCTTCGGTAAAGTCGGGCGCAGGCGCGATCAGCACCAGGCCGGCGAGCTGTGACCGGCCGCCGCCGGCTTTGCCACGCCGAGCGATCTCGCGCGCTAACAGCAGCGCCATCCAGCCGCCCATCGAGGAACCGATCACGACCTGCGGCCCGCTGCAGAACTGCGAGAACACCGCCAGGCTCTCCTCGAGCCAGCGGCCGATCGTGCCGTCGACGAATTCGCCGCCACTTTCGCCGTGGCCGGAATAGTCGAACCGGACACAGCCGCGGCCGTGCTCCGCAGCCCAGGCGTCGAGCGCGATCGCCTTGGTGCCGGCCATGTCGGACTTGAAGCCACCGAGCCAGAACAGGCCCGGACCGCCGCCGGTTCGGGCGCGGACCGCGATCCGGCGCCGGGCGTCGGCTTCGCCAACCTCGATGAACGCGGGTTCCTGTTCGGATGCGGCGGTTTGGCTCATGGTTCGGTCACTCGCATGTCAGAGATCTGGTTTTCAATCGTCGCGCGGCGTCGGTCAACGGCAGCGCGCCGAGCCTTCAAGCCTCCCGAGCCTTGCGGAGCAGACGCGCCCGCTATATGTGCCGTGCGTGGCGAAAATGCCTCGCATTTGACGGTTTTGCCGCATAGAACGCGAGTTCGCTTGCCCGTCGCAGCGTCTTGCTTCAAAATATCCGCCTTCCCTTTCACAACTTTGGAGAGTTACCCATTCGCCGTCCCAATAGAGCCCCGCCCACAGTCGCAAAAGACGGGCCGCGCACCAATGATGAGATTCGCAACGCGCAGATCCAGCTGATCGATGCCGAYGGTGTCAACAAGGGCACCGTCGAGACCATGGTTGCCATCAAGATGGCCATGGAAGCCGGCATGGACCTSGTCGAGATTTCGCCGAACGTCAGTCCYCCGGTCTGCAAGATCATGGACTACGGCAAGTACAAATATTCCGCGCAGAAAAAGGCCGCCGAGGCCCGCAAGAAGCAGAAGGTCGTCGAGATCAAGGAGATCAAGCTCCGCCCGATGATCGACGATCACGACTATGACGTGAAGATGCGTGCCATGCAGCGCTTCTTCGAGGAAGGCGACAAGGTCAAGATCACCTTGCGCTACCGCGGTCGTGAGATGGCGCACCAGGAGATCGGCACCAAGCTTCTGGACAAGGTGAAGGCCGACGTCGCCGAGTTCGCCAAGGTCGAGCAGGACGCCAAGTTCGAAGGCCGCCAGGTCGTGATGGTACTGGCGCCGCGCTAGTTCGAATTAGTTTTTAGCCGCGATGAAATGGCCTGTCAGGCGATCTGACGGGCCGTTTCTGTTTTCGTACCCGGAATGGCCAACCGCCCTTTGAAAAGGGGAGGCCGTTTCGCGCGCCAGGGCAAAGCGGTGGGGACCTGCTCGCTCGACTTGCAGCGGAATACGTGGCTGACCCCGATTCCGACCTTCCCCTTTCAGGGGGAAGCAGAAGCCGGTTCCGGCGCCGATTTCCCGCCTCAAACGTTGCAAAACCGCCAATCCTCTGTCATAAGCCGGGCCTTCGCCGCCCGGCTGATCAAGGGCTGCCGTGGCGACGTTCAGTGCAGGTTCTTTCAATTCGGAAAAAACCTTAGCACTTTCAACGCTCTAACGAGCATTTTAGCCGGCCGGACGCCCCTCGGGGCGATTTTCGTGCTGTGCGACAGGAGAGCTAAATGCCCAAGTTGAAGACCAAGTCGGGCGCTAAAAAGCGCTTCAAGGTGACGGCCACTGGCAAAGTCATGCACGCCCAGCGCGGCAAGCGCCACGGCATGATCAAGCGGACGAAGAAGCAGATCCGTCAGCTCCGCGGCACCCGCGTGCTGTTCAAGACCGACGGCGACAACGTCAAGAAGTACTTCTTGCCGAACGCCTGATCGCGCYSATYCGCTTGAACCCYGCCGCCCCYMGCGCGGCGCCCCGTCTCTTCYAGATCAAGGATTTCCGTCATGTCTCGCGTCAAACGCGGTGTGACCGCTCACGCCAAGCACAAGAAAGTCATCAAGGCCGCCAAGGGTTTCTATGGCCGCCGCAAGAATACGATCCGCGTTGCCAAGCAGGCGGTCGAAAAGGCCGGCCAGTACGCCTTCCGCGACCGCAAGCGCAAGAAGCGCACCTTCCGCGCGCTCTGGATCCAGCGCATCAACGCCGCCGTCCGTCCGTTCGGCATGACCTACAGCGTGTTCATCAACGGCCTGTCCAAGTCGGGTGTCGTCGTCGACCGCAAGGTGCTGTCCGATCTCGCGATCCACGAGCCGGTGGCGTTCCAGGCGATCGCCGAGAAGGCCAAGGCCGCGCTGGCTGCGTAATTCTAGCGGGCTTTCGGGCCCGCTTTCAGCGCCTTCTGCGAATGGCGCTGCGAAACCTCTGCCCGGCAGAATGCGGTGAACGAGCGGTACATGGTACCGCTCTCGTTGGCGTATTTGTCGTCGCAGCGCTTGAGTTCGTGGGCATAAGCTCGCTTCTGCCCTGCGCCGAGGCCGGACAGGAAGTCCGCCTCGCACTTCTTCTCGACCACTTCGCCGAACTGGACGTCTCCGCTGGCGCCGTATTCGCACGCCCCGAAGATCTTCATCGCGCGGTTGCAGCTCGGCGCCTTCTCCAGCACTGCAATGATGTCGTCCATCTGGGTCGATTTGGCGGGACATTCCTCGGCCGCGGCATGCGCGGCGCCGAGCGTTAGCAGGACCGCTGGCACGGCCAGATAAGTTCGCAGCAACATCGCATGGGCCTCCTCGAGCTCCCCTTGGGTAACCCGGCCTTTGCGCGGGGTTCAATGCTGCCGGCCATCGGCCCGGAATGACCGGCTTTTTGCTTGACGTTACGGCCTTCGGGCGGCGACAACCCAGCCGCATTTTGGTGCATGGTCCGCGACGGGAGCCCCGGTTCTTCCCGCCAGATCAGGCACCGCTCAAGCGCAGGAATTGACCGTGTCCGACCTCGCAACGCTCGAAAAGTCCATCCTCGACCAGATCGCCGCCGCCGCCGACGAGGCTGCCCTCGAGGCCGTGCGCGTCTCGGCCCTCGGCAAGAAGGGCTCGATCTCGGCCTTGCTCGCCACCCTCGGCAAGATGTCGCCGGACGAGCGCAAGACCGAGGGCGCGAAGATCAACCTCGCCAAGGATGCGGTGACGCAGGCGCTGGCGGCCAGGCGCGACGTGCTGAAGGCGGCCGCGCTCGATGCGCGCCTCGCCGCCGAGACCATCGACGTCACGCTGCCGTTGCGCGAGGCGCCGGCGGAGGCCGGCCGCATCCATCCGCTGAGCCAGGTGTTCGATGAGGTCAACACCATCTTCGCCGACATGGGATTTGCGATCGCCGAAGGTCCCGATATCGAGACCGACGATTACAACTTCACCAAGCTGAACTTCCCCGAAGGCCATCCGGCGCGGGAGATGCACGACACCTTCTTCTTCAATCCGAAGGACGATGGTTCGCGCATGCTGTTGCGCACCCACACTTCGCCGGTGCAGGTGCGCACGATGCTGACCCAGAAGCCGCCGATCCGCATTATCTGCCCCGGCCGCACCTATCGCATCGATTCCGATGCGACGCATACGCCGCAATTCCACCAGGTCGAAGGCCTCGTGATCGACAAGGGGTCGCATCTCGGCCACCTGAAATGGATCCTGCACGAGTTCTGCAAGGCGTTCTTCGAGGTCGACCACATCAACATGCGGTTTCGGCCGTCGTTCTTCCCGTTCACCGAGCCGTCGCTCGAGGTCGACATCCAGTGCCGCCGCGACAAGGGCGAGATCCGCTTCGGCGAGGGCGAGGACTGGATGGAGATCCTCGGCTGCGGCATGGTGCACCCGAACGTGCTGCGCGCCTGCGGCATCGATCCCGACGTCTACCAGGGCTTCGCCTGGGGCATGGGCCTCGACCGCATCACGATGCTGAAATACGGCATCGCCGAYCTSCGCCARCTGTTCGAAAACGACGTGCGCTGGCTCAACCATTACGGCTTCAAGCCGCTCGATATCCCGACGATCGCAGGGGGATTGAGCTCGTGAATTCGGTTGCCGTGCCCGGCAAATATCRTGRCCTGCGGTCRTTCGCATTCGGCGACGGGCCGGAGCTYGCCGACGAGCTGCTCGATCTCGTGATCCGCGGYGTCAAGACCGCGACCTGCTGYACGCCGGACGAGCCRAACCTGTCGGCGCCGGGCGAGYGCTGGGTCGTGCTCGACGGCCGCGGCACACCGGCCTGCGTGATCGAAACCACCGAGGTAAMYGCCCGCCGTTTCGGCGAGGTCGATGCGGGCTTCGCCCACGACGAAGGCGAAGGCGACCGCAGCCTCGACTACTGGCGCCGCGCCCACCGCGATTATTTCGGCCGGCAGGGCAAGTTCAGCGACGACATGCTGCTGATCTGCGAGCGCTTCCGTCTGATTGAAGTTTTGGACAATAGGTTGGCGTCATGAAGTTCACCCTCTCCTGGCTGAAGGAACATCTCGAGACCGACGAACCGCTCGAGAAGCTCGCCGACAAGCTCACCATGATCGGGCTCGAGGTCGAGCAYATCGAGGACAAGGCGAAGCRGCTTTCGCCRTTCACCATCGCGCGCGTGATCTCGGCCGAGCAGCATCCGAATGCCGACCGGCTGCGSGTCTGCATGGTCGACACCGGTARCGGYSGCGCGCCGGTGCARGTGGTGTGCGGCGCGCCGAATGCGCGCGCGGGCCTGATCAGCGTGTTCTCRCCGCCCGGCACCTATATCCCCGGCAAGGACATCACGCTCGGCATCGGCACCATCCGCGGCGTCGAGAGYCGCGGCATGYTGTGYTCGGCGGCYGAGTTGCAGATCTCGGAAGACCATGACGGCATCATGGAGCTGCCGGCCGATGCGCCGCTCGGCAAGGGCTATGCCGAMTGGGCCGGRCTCGGCGATCCCRTGATCGAGATCAACCTGACGCCGAACCGGCAGGACTGCACCGGCGTGCACGGCATCGCGCGCGAYCTCGCCGCCGCCGACATGGGCAAGTTCAARGAYYCCGGGATCAAGCAGATCAAGGGCGAATTCCCCTGCCCGGTCCAGGTGACCGTGGAAGACGCCGCGCTGTGYCCSGGYTTCGCGCTGCGGCTGGTGCGCGGCGTGAARAACGGSCCGTCGCCGGAATGGCTGCARAAGCGGCTGACCTCGATCGGCCTGCGCCCGATCAACGCGCTGGTCGACATCACCAACTTCATGACCTACGACCGCGCCCGCCCGCTGCACGTRTTCGAYGCCAAGAAGGTGAAGGGCAACCTCACSGTMCGYCGCGCGAAGGATGGCGAGACGCTGCTCGCGCTCGACGGCCGCACCTACACGCTSGACRRCAATGTCTGCGTGATCGCGGACGAGCACGGCGTCGARTCRCTCGCCGGCATCATGGGCGGCGAGGCCTCRGGCTGCGACGAGGGCACCACCGAYGTGCTGATCGAATCGGCGCTGTGGAACGAGATCAACATCGCGCAGAGCGGCCGCAAGCTCGGCATCAATTCGGACGCGCGCTATCGCTTCGAGCGCGGCGTCGATCCGGCCTTCATGGTGCCCGGGCTCGAGCTCGCGACCAGGCTGGTGCTGGAGCTGTGCGGCGGCACACCGTCCGAGAACGTCGTGGTCGGCAAGCAGTTCGGCGAGGATCGCATCATCGACTTCCCGCTCAGCGAGGTGAAGCGGCTCGCCGGCATCGAGGTGCCGCTGGTCGAGGTGAAGCTGATCCTCACCCGGCTCGGCTTCATGCTGGCCGGCAACGGCCCGGTGGTGAAGATCGCGGTGCCGTCCTGGCGCACCGACGTGCAGGGCAAGGCCGACATCGTCGAGGAGATCGTGCGCATCGTCGGCGTCGACAAGGTGCCGATGACGCCGTTCGAGCGTGGCGAGGAGCCGCGCAAGCCGGTGCTGACGCCGATGCAGCTGCGCACCCGGCGCGCCAAGCGCGGGCTCGGCGCTCGCGGCATGGTGGAAGCCGTGACCTGGTCGTTCATCACCAACGACGCCGCCAAACTGTTCGGCGGCGGCCAGAGCGAGCTCGTGCTCGCCAACCCGATCGCGGCCGATCTCTCCGACATGCGGCCGAGCCTGCTGCCCGGCCTGGTCGGCGCCGTCCAGTCCAATATCAACCGCGGGACGCCCGATGTCGCGCTGTTCGAGGTCGGCCAGGTGTTCCGCGGCGACAAGCCCGAGGACCAGCTCGTCGCGGCTTCGGGCGTGCGCCATGGCTACGCGTCGTCGAGGGGCATCGGACGGCATTGGACCGGCTCGACGACGGCCGATGCAATGGATGCCAAGGCCGACGCCTTCGCCGTGCTGGCGGCTGCCGGTGCGCCGATGCAGGCGCTCCAGATCGTACCGGGCGGCCCCGCCTGGTTGCATCCGGGACGTTCCGGCACCATCCAGATCGGTCCGCAGAACGTGCTCGGCTGGTTCGGCGAGCTGCACCCGCGCGCGGCCGAGGCGCTGGGCGCCGACGGCCCGATGATCGTGTTCGAGGTGATCCTCGAGCGCATCCCGCAGGGCAAGCAGCGGGCGACGCGCGCCAAGCCGGTGCTGGAGCTTTCGGCGTTCCAGCCGGTGTCGCGCGACTTCGCCTTCATCGTCGACCGCAGCGTCAAGGCCGGCGACATCGTGCGCGCGGCGCAGAATGTCGACAAGAAGCTGATCACTGACGTGACCGTGTTCGACGTCTACGAGGGCAAGGGCATCGATCCCGACAAGAAGTCGGTCGCGATCGCGGTGACGATCCAGCCGCGCGAGAAGACCATGACCGACCAGGAGATCGACGCGGTTGCGGCCAAGGTTGTCGCCGAGGTGACGAAGAAGACCGGCGGCACGCTGCGGGCGTGATGGCGACGCGAAGATGGTCTGCTCCCTCGCCCCGTTCTTACGGGGCGAGGTAAGAGACACCTCCCATGGCCTCCCTCTCCCTCATCCCCTCCGACATCTCGACCAACATCGCGCTGGCGATCTGCGCGATCGCCTTCGTGTCGGGCACCGCGCGCGGCTTCTCCGGGTTCGGCTCGGCGCTGATCTTCATGCCGCTCGCCAGCAGCGTTGCGGCGCCGCGGCTGGTGGCGGCGCTGCTGCTGATCATCGATTTCATCGCCGCCACGCCGATGCTGCCGAATGCCTGGACCCACGCCGACCGCAAGGCGACCGCTGTCATGGTGGCCGGTGCGCTGGTCGGCGTTCCCATCGGCACCTATTTCCTCACCGTGCTCGACCCGGTGACCACGCGCTGGATCATCTCCGGCTTCGTCGCGGCGCTGCTGGTGCTATTGCTGTCGGGCTGGCGCTACCACGGCAAGGATCACGCCGCGCTCTCGATCGGCGTCGGCGGCCTCTCGGGCTTTTGCAGCGGCCTCGCGCAGACCGGCGGCCCGCCGATCGTCGCCTACTGGCTGGGACGCCCGATCTCATCGGTGATCTCGCGCGCCAACATCGTGCTGTTCTTCGGCGCCTCGGATTTCTTCTCGCTGGTCAGCTACTGGTTCACCGGACTGATCACGATCGAATCGGCCAAGTTCTCGCTGATCGTCGGTCCAATCTATGGCATCGGCGTCTGGTTCGGCGCCTCGCTGTTCGGCAAGGCCAGCGAGCAGATGTTTCGCGCGATCTGCTACGCGCTTATCGCCGCCGCCGTCATCGTCGGCCTGCCGGCGCTTGATGGCATTTTGCGCGGAGGCTAGAGCATTTTCGAGCGAAGTGGATACCGGTTCGCGTGAAGAAAACGCGCCAAGACAAGAACCCAGAGCCCCGTTCCGATTCCATCGGAGCGGGAAAGGCTCTAGGCTCGGTCCGACCGGATAAAGTCAAGGGAGAGGAACCGATGATCGATCGCCGCAATGCATTGAAACTGGCGCTCGGAAGCGCCGCACTGCTCGCGACGCCGGCGGTGCGCGCGCAAGCCACGAAGCCGCGCACACGCATCGTGTTCCTCGGCACCAAGGGTGGCCCGCGCGTCGGCACCGGCGCTTCCAATCCCGCCAATCTGCTGGTCGTCAACGACACCCCGATCGTGATCGATTGCGGCATGGGCGTCAGCCGGCAGCTAGTCAACGCCGGCGTGCCGATTCCGTCGGTGAAATACATCTTCATCAGCCACCATCATTCCGATCACAATCTCGAATACGGCAATCTGTTCTACAACGCCTGGGCAGCGGGCCTCTCGACGCCGATCCACTCGTTCGGTCCCAAGGGCATCGAGGCGATGACAAGGGAATACTGGGAGCTGAACAAGTTCGACGTCGAGACCCGGATCGCGGACGAAGGCCGCCCCGATCCGCGCAAGCTCCTGATCGCGAAGGACATCACCGACGACGGCGTGGTGCTGAAGACACCGGATGTCACCGTCACCGCGTTCCGCACGCCGCATCCGCCGATCACGGACAACTTTGCCTACAAGTTCGAGACGCCGGATGGCATCGTCGTGTTTTCCAGCGACACCGCCTACAATCCGAAGCTCGCCGAGTTCGCCAAGGGAGCCGACGTGCTGGTGCACGAATGCCTCTATATCCCCGCGGTCGATCGGCTGGTAGCGAAGACCAAGAACGGCGCGACGCTGAAGAAGCATCTGCTCGACAGCCACACCTCGACCGAGGACGTCGGCCGCATCGCCGCTGCCGCCGGCGTCAAGACGCTGGTCCTGAGCCACTTCGTCCCCGGCGACGATCCCGATGTCACCGATGACGACTGGACCCGCGACGTGAAGACGAACTTCAAGGGCCGGATCGTGGTGGCGAAGGATCTGATGGAGCTGAAGCTGCCGGTGTGAGGCTTGCTACGTCATTCCGGGGCGACGCGTAGCGTCGAGCCCGGAATCCATCGGGCCGCATGCATCGTAGATAAATGGATTCCGGGCTCTCGCTTCGCGAGCCCCGCAGTGGCGACGTGGATAGAGCGGCGCGCTCATGCCACTGATTTGCCCGACGACGCAAGCCTTGCGCATCCAGCAGCGACGCCCGATCTCACCCCACGCTCAATTCATCGGCTCCGCCGAGCGACGCGGCGTGCGGCGCTTGTGTCTTGCGGCAGGCGCCGGCGTCTCCGGCGCAGCCTCCTTCACCCCGCCGATCCTGCGCAGCGCGGCATCGGCGGCACGCTCGCCACTCTCCCAGGCGCCGTCGACGGTCCCCCACAGCGTCTCGTGGGTGGCCTCGCCCGCGAGATACATCGCGCCGATCGGCTCGGTCAGGATCCGGCGGGAGAACTGCGCGCCCGGTGCCGCCGCCGACATCGCACCGAGGATGAAGGGCGATGCATTCCAGCGCGTCGCACTGGTCTTCTTGATGGATGCTCCGACCTCGCTGCCATAGAGCCGCGTCAGCCATTCCACCGCGAACGCAATCATCGCCTTCTCGCCCTGCGCCGACAGCTCGCGGCCGAACGAGCCCGCGACGTCGATCGTGCACAGCGAGGAGCCGGCGATGTTGCCGTAGAGCAGCGCGGTCTTGGTCGAATTGCTCTGCTCGATGATGACGTCGTCGCGCGACAGCCCGAGCGGGTTGCCCGGAATCTCCAGCGCGATGCGATCATAGCTGCCGAGGCTGAGTTTGGCGGCGGCATCCAGCGAACGCTTCGGAAGCTCGGGCGCAAACTTGATATTGCCGCTCGCCAGCACGTTGCTCGACACGGTGACGATGGCGGCGCGCGCGACGATCTTGCCGGAGGCCGTCTCGACCGTGACGTCGCGATTGCTCCACAGGATGCGCTGCGCCGGCGTCGACAGCACGAGCGGCAGGCCCTCGCCGAGCTTCGCGATCAGCGCGCCGAGGCCCTGCCGGCAGGCGATCGCGGTGTTGCGATCCTGCGCGCGCACCTTGTCGACGGCGGAGAGGTCCTTCAGGTCCTTGCCGCTGAAATTGGCGCCGAGCAGGAATTCGGCGGTGCCGGCCCAATCGCCGAGGTCCTTCGGCATCGCAGCGGCGCAGGCGATATCGGCCTTGCGCGAGGCGTCGTCGATAGCGCGATTGGCGCGCACCAGCGCGGCCAGGAATTCCTCGGTCTCGCCGGGACGGGCGTAGCGCCGGCCGATGCGAATCTTCTGGCCCGCGGGCGCCGTGACGATGTCGAGGCCCGCGGAACGCGCCAGCCGGATCATCGGATTGGTTTCGGGATTGTGCATCCAGCGCGCGCCACGGTCGAACGGCGCATCGAATGTCGTTGCGTCGGTCTGGCAGCGGCCGCCGACCTGGCCCGACGCCTCCACCACGATCACCTTGCGGTTCGCCGCAGCGATCCGTCGCGCCGCGGCGATGCCTGCGGCCCCGGCGCCGATCACGACGATGTCGGCCTCGCGCGGCAGCGGCGCAGCAACGGCCCGGCCGCCCAGCACCGGCGCCAGAGCGAGAGCCGCCGACGCCGACAGGAAATCGCGGCGGGTCACTGGCATGACATAGCTTCTGGCATGGTTTCCGGGGGCTTGCAGGGAATGGGAACGCTTCGCGAACTGTGCCGCATCTCACCGACCGCAGCAACACTCATGGTAAATCAATCATGATTGATCGATTGAGCGCATGAACTAAATTGCAACGGCTTGCGACCATGATTAGGTGAAAACAAGCGGTCATAGAACCGCTGGGGGGAATCCATGGGCGTGATGCTCGATACCGTTGGTAAATGGATCGCGGGGTACTTGTCGAAGGAAGTGCCCGGCTACGAGCCGTTCACGCCGAGCGACCCCGACCATCTGCGCGGCATCATCCAAGAAGGCGATGTCCTCCTCGTCGAGGGCAACAACCGTATCTCCGGCATCATCAAATACCTGACGCAGTCGACTTGGTCGCATGCCGCGCTGTTCGTCGGACCGATCGACGGCGCATTCGAACCTGACGGCGAACAGCACGTGCTGATCGAGGCCAATGTCGGCGAAGGCGTGACCTCCGCGCCGCTGTCGAAATATTTCACCTATCACACCAGGCTCTGCCGGCCGGTCGGTTTGTCCTACGAGGACCGCACCACGGTGTGCCGCTATGCGATCAACCGCATCGGCTTCGGCTACGACACCAAGAACATCGTCGATCTGGCGCGCTACCTGTTTCCGCTGCCGATCCCGCAGCGCTGGCGGCGGCGCATGATCGCGTTTGGCTCCGGCGATCCGACCAAGATCATCTGCTCGGCGCTGATCGCGCAGGCGTTCGACGCCGTGCGCTATCCGATCCTGCCCAAGATCACGCGTGCCGCCAGCCGCAAGGCGCGCCGCGAGATCCTGCATATCCGCGATTCCTCGCTCTACATGCCGCGCGATTTCGACATCTCGCCCTATTTCGAAATCGTCAAACCCACCATCGTGCACGGTTTCGACTACACGGCCCTGCACTGGGCCGACAAGCAGAAGCCGCTCCAGGAGGTAGCCGGCGAATTCGGTGTGTTTCCAGAATGCAAGTCGCCGCCGCTTATTCCTGAAGCGATTGACGAGGAGGCGGCGCTTCCGGCTGCAGAAGTGACGACGGCCGAGACCGCACCGGTGTGACACGGCGCCGGCGCCGCGCCGGAGTGGTTAAATCGCCGCGAACAGCTTCATCGATCCCGCCTGGAATCCGTCTCATTGCCTGGCTTCGCCGTTGAGTTCTCGCGGACGCATCACTAGGGTGCGCGCGCTTCGGCATATTTTCTTTCGGTAGTTTTACGGTGTTTCGTTGATCAGTTTCTCGGCGATGGCCGCGGCGTCGGACAAGGATCCGGCGCGCTGGCGCCGTCCGTTCATCACATGGCTGGAGGGGGTCGAGACCGGCTGGTCGATCCCGCTGCTGCTCGCGCTCTTTGTCGCGATCTGGACCGGCTACCTCGTCATCGCCTATCTCGGCGCCGGCCTGCATCCCGACGTGCTCGAGACCTGGACGCTCGGCCGCCATCTCGCATGGGGATATCCCAAACATCCGCCGCTGATGGGCTGGATCGCGCGGGGCTGGACCACGATCTTCCCCCTCACCGATTGGTCGCTGCAGCTGATGGCGATGGTCAATGCAGCCGCGGCGCTCTGGGCGGTCGACTTGATCTCGCGCCGCTTCGTGCGTGGCGAGAAGCGGGTGATCGTGCTGCTGCTGTTGATGCTGCTGCCGGTCTATCAATTCCACGCCCAGCGCTTCAACGCCAACACGGTGCTGCTGGCATCCTGGCCGCTGGCGACTTACTGCTTCCTGCGGGCGTTCGAGGCACCGAAGCAGATCGGGTGGGCGATCGCGGCCGGTGCGGCCTGCGCGCTCGCGATGCTCGGCAAATATTATTCGATCTTCCTGGTCGCGAGCTTCGGCTTTGCCGCCGTGCTGCATCCGGACCGCCGCCGCTATTTGCTGTCGGGTTCGCCCTGGATCTCGACGCTGGCGGGAACGCTCGTGCTTGGAGCACATCTGCACTGGCTCGCCACGACAGGCGCGACCACGTTCGACTATGCGCTCGCGCATGCCGGCGCCGATCATGTCGCGGCGCTGTGGGAAGTTGCTTACTTCATCATGGGGCTGAGCGCGGCGCTCTCGGTCGCGGCGGTGACCTGGGTGTTCATTGCCGGCCGAAGGCTCGCGCAATGGCCGGCGGATTTCCGCGCGATGAACGCAGGGCTCCGTCTGCTACTGCTGATCGCGATCGGAACCATCATGTTTCCGGCCCTCGTCTCGCTGGCGGTCGGCACCGATCTGCCATCGCTGTGGGCGGTGCAAGGCCTGTTTCTGTTCGTCGTTCTGACCGTATGCGCAACGAGCTATCCGATCGAGCGCTTCTACGTCGTCAACCTGACGGTGATGGTCGCCGGGATCGCCGTTCTCGCAGTCGTCGTCGGAGCGCCGCTGCACGCGCTCTATCGCAACGCTCACGGCTATGAGGAGGGCCGCGACTTCTATCATGCCGTCGCGGCGGAGCTCACCACACGATGGCACGCCGCCGCCACGACGCCGCTCACGGCGGTCAGCGGCGACGATGCGCTGGCCTTCGCCGCTGCGTTCTACAGTCCGGACCATCCGTTCTATTCGCGGCCGTTTGCCTATCAATACACCTGGGGCTTGCCGCGCAAGACCACGCTTGATCGCGGCTGGGCCGCATTGTGCTTCTCCGACCAGCCGGATTGCCTGAACTGGATGGCACGCACGACCTTGCGCGCGACCGATGTCATCCGCGCCGAGTTCGATGCCAGGGCGATGCTGCTGGGCCGGCCCGGCCGGACCCGGCGGGTCGTGATGCTGATCGTACCGCCGTATGACGCAACGCCCGCCGTTCACCCCGAGGTCGAGGATTTCAGCTCGAACCGCCGCGCCTATGACTGATCAGAACGTCGCCGCCAGCGTCAGCCGGACGGCGAGCGGCTCGGCCGGATGCACATGGCGGTCGCCGACGCCGTCGATCGGCTCGCCGGGCAACCGCGACAGATAGTAGTATTCGATCTGGTTGGTCTGGGCGTTGAAGAGATTGAGGACGTCGAGTTGCAGCCGCATCCCGTTGTCGAATTTGTAGCCGGCACGGGCGTTGACGATGAACGACGACATCGAGCGCACGCTGTCGTCCTCGATCAGCGGGCGCGGGCCGAAATAGCGGGCGCGCAGGCTGCCGAACCAGCCGGTGTCGCGGCCGAAGGTGACGCCGCCGCTGGCGACCCAGGCCGGCGCTCCGGGGATGAAATTGCCGACCGGATCAAAATCGGTGAAGCGGGCGCGGGTATAGGCGAGATCGAAATCGAAGCTCATCCACGGCAGCACCTTGTACTGGTTGGTCCACTCGACGCCGACGCGCCGGCTCGGCCGGCTCGGCTCGGTGGTGCCGGCGTCGCCGACGAACAGCAATTCGGAATCGAAATCGAGCACGAACACCGCAAGCGACGAGGTCAGCCCGTCGATCGCCTTGGTGCGGATGCCGAGCTCGGCGCCCTTCGAGCGCACCAGCAGCGGCACGCGTTCGAGCGGCGTCACCTTGTCGTTGGGATCGACCGTGATGGTCGCACCGCGGATATCGTTGGAATGCAGGCCGAAGCCGGCATTGCCATAGAACTCGGTCTTGGCCCATGGACCGAGCACGATGCCGGCCTTCGGGCTCGTCATCGCCGCCTGCGCGTTGCCGGAATTCTGCGGCGTATCGCTCAGCACATGGCCGGCGAAATAATCCTCGCGGACGCCAACCGTGGTGCGTAGCCAGTCGGTCCAGCGCGCGGTGGTATCGGCCCACAGCGCGACGCTGCCTTCCTGCACCTGATCGTTGCGCACGGTGGACAGGATCTCGCGCTGCGCGGTCTTGAACAGGCCGACGTTGATGTCGTCATAGCGGGTCTGCACGCCGACCCGGGTCTGGGTATCGATCCCAGCGATACGGACATCGAAGGCGTGGCTGGCGTCGACACCATAGACAGTGCGCCTGTCGGTCTGGCTGAACTGGTCGCCATTGACGGGATCGTCGAGGAAGTAGGTGAAGTCGTTATAGAGTTGCAGCGACGAGCGGATCACATAGGCGTTGAGCTTGGTCTGGCCGTAGTCGCTTGACTGCGCCCAACTGCCCGACAGGCTGAACCGGCTCGAGGTGCCGCCGTCGGTCGGATTGAGCGAGCCGTAGCGGTCGATCAGGCCCTGGTCGATCGCGCGCTGCGCCACCTGGTCGGTCGAATTCCAGCCGTTAGAATAGGCCATCGCGGTCAGCGAGAAGCCGTCGGTCGCGGTGCCCTGGCTGTAGCGCAGCACGCCGTTCAGCTTGCGGATATTGTCAGGCACGTCCCACGGGCCGTTGTATTTGTTCGCCTCGAAAGCTGCGAGCAAGGTGCCGTCGCCGACCTTGGTCGAGCCCGCGGCCATCGCGCGCTGATAGCCGAAGCTGCCGACCGTGATCTCGGCGATATTCTTCGGCAGCCCGTTGAGATAGTTGATGTCGACCGCGCCGGCCGACGCGAAATCGCCCTTGTCCGCAAAATACGGACCCTTGCGGACGTCGACCGACTGGATCAGCTCGGGGATCAGGAAGTTGATGTCGGCATAGCCCTGGCCGTGGCCATGGGTCGGCATGTTGACCGGCATGCCGTCGACGGTGATGGCGAGATCGGTGCCGTGATCGAGATTGAAGCCGCGCAGGAAATACTGGTTGGCTTTGCCTTCGCCGGAATGCTGAGTGACGATCAGCCCCGGCACCGCCTCCAGGACTTCGCCGACGCGCGACACCGGTCGCGCATTCAATTCCTCGCCGCTGATCTGCCGCTCGCTCGCGGCGGTCGGCTGCAGATTGCCGGATATGGTGGCAGCGCCGCCGGTGATGCCGCCGGCGGCAGAAGTGGGTTGATTAGCTTGCGGCGCAGCCGGCCTGCGGACGCGGGCGGCGACAGGATGCAGGCGCTGGGAGGGCTTGGCACGCCTGGGCGAGGTCTGATCGGGCGACGTCACCGTCACCGGCGGCAGTTGTCCGGATGTGGCGGCAACCATCTGCGCTTCGGCGGCCGGTGCGAACGCTGCAATGGATGCGGCGGCGGGAAATATCCGCCATACAGAACGACGCAACACCCATGCCCCCGCGTGATACCTGTTACAGTCACGCGACGACCGCACCAGCTTCAACCCATCCCGACCAGCGAACGCTAGCAAGCACGGTATGACGTTACAAGAAATATATCATATTCGCGCTCAGCAACACGGATAGCCCATGCAACGCATCACCATCACCATCGAGGATGACCTGCTCGCGGAGATCGACGCCGCCGCCGAAGCGCGCGGCTATCAGAACCGCTCCGAGATCATCCGCGACCTGACGCGCGCCGGTCTCCAGCAAGGCGCTGAGGCGACCCCGTCAGGGCAATGCGTCGCCGCGCTGGTCTATGTCTATGATCACGCCGCGCGCGACCTGTCGAAACGCCTGGTGCAGAATTTCCACGGCCATCACGACCTGTCACTGGCGACGCTGCATGTCCATCTCGACGACGATAGCTGCATGGAGGTGACCGCGCTGAAGGGCGCCAGCAGCGAGGTCCGCCATCTCGCCGATCATGTCATCGCCGAGCGCGGCGTGCGTTACGGCCGCGTCGTGATGATCCCGACGGCGGCGGACAAGAAGCCGCGCAAGCGAGGACATAAACATACGCATGATTGAGTAAGCCTACCTCTCCCCGCATCCGCCTTCGCCCAAAGGCGGGCGTCGGCGGACAAGAGCGGGGCGAGGGAGAAAGTCACGCCGCCTTCGCTTTAGCGCCGCGCGGCAGGCCGGCGCGGGCGAGGCCGCCATAGAGCGCTTCGCCCGGCATCTCGGCTTTCAAGATCGATCGCACCTCGACCAACCGGTCGAGATCGATGCCGGTCGGAAATCCCTTGCTTTCGCACAGGAAGACGAGATCCTCGAACACCACATTGCCGGTGGCGCCCGGCGCGAACGGACAGCCGCCGAGGCCGCCGAGCGAACCGTCGAGCACGCGGGCGCCCTCATCGAGCGCGGCGGAGGCGTTGGCGATGCCCATGCCGCGCGTGTCGTGCAGATGGACGCAGACCGGCTTCGATCCCGCGATCTTCACCGCACCACGCGTCAGCTCGCCAACCGCCTTCGGCCCGGCATAGCCGACGGTATCGGCGATCGCGACCATGTCGACGCCGACCTCGTAGAGCTTCTCGGTGAGGCGCAGCACCTCGCTCGGATCGACCGGACCGACGATCGAGCAACCCAGCCCCATCGAGATCGCGGCATTGACCAGCGGCTTGTGCGCGCTGGCGTCGCGCAACTCACAGAGCCGCCTGATGTTCTCGATCGCCGATTCGCGCGAGCGGTTGGCATTGGCCTGGCTGTGCTCCTCGGTCGCCGACACCACCGAGGCGATCTCGGCGACGCCGGAGGCCAGCGCCTCGTTGACGCCACGCTCGTTCAGCGCCAACGCGACGCCGTGCGCACCGGGCAGCGCCGCGATGGTGGCGACGACGTCGCGGACATCGACGAATTGCGGGAAGGTCCTGGCCGGCAGGAACGAGCCGACCTCGAAATGCCGGACGCCGGCGGCATATTCGTCGCGCACCCAGCGTTGCTTCGCCGCGGTCGACGGGAAGGTCTTCACCAGTTGCAGGCCATCGCGCAGGCCGACCTCGCGCAAGCTCACTCTGTTGTCGGGATAGATGTCGTGGACGCGGGTCATGTCAGCCTCACGCAGCGTTGCCGGTTGATGAAATTGTCTGCTGGTCGAGCTCGGCGCGTACCGCCTCGGTATCGGCGCCGAGCACCGGCACCTTCAGGCCTTCGCCGATATTGTGGCCGTTCCATTCGAGCGGCAGCGCCGGGACACGGAACGGCTTGCCGTCGGCGTTCAAATTGTTGACCAGCCCGCCGGGGCGCAGCACGTGCGGGTCCTGCAACAAATCCTCCGGCCGGTTGATCGGCGAGAAGCAGATGTTCAGTGCGTCGAGCCGCGCCGAGAGGTCGGCCACCTTCCAGCGCTTGATCACCTCGGCGACGCGCGGAATGATGCGGTCGCGCGCCATGATGCGGTCTGTCGTGGTGCGCAGCGTCGGATCGTCGGCGAATTCGGTCAGGCCAAACTCGCGGCAGAAGCTCTGCCAGTGACCTTCGGTGACGACGCCGATGAAGATGCGGTCGCCGCCGGCGGCATCGAAGATGTCGTAGATCGGCCAGGCATGCTCGCGCTCCGGCATCGAGCGCGGCTTACGCCCGGTCATCTCGTATTCGACCATGTGCTGGGCGACCAGGAACAGGCAATTCTCGAACAGGCCGATGCGGATGTCGGCGCCGTTCTCGTTGCCGCCGCGCTTCTGATAGAGCGCGGCGAGGATCGAGATCACCCCGAACATGCCGCCCATGATGTCGTTGGCGGAGGAGCCGACGCGCTGCGGCTTGTCGCGCGTGCCGGTCATCGCGGCGAGCCCCGACATCATCTGCACGACCTCGTCGAGCGCCGGCCGATGATCATAGGGGCCGGAGAGAAAGCCCTTGTGGCCGGCGATGATCAGATGCGGATATTTCGCGCGCAGTTCTTCAGGCCCGAGCCCCTGCTTGTCGAGCTGGCCGTCGCGAAAATTCTCCAGGAACACATCGGCGCTGGCGAGCAGAAGGTGCATCGTCTCGCGATCCTCGGGCCTGGCCAGATCGAGCACGACGCTGCGCTTGCCACGGTTGAACAGCGGAAAGAACGAGACGCCCATGCCGCCGAGCGAGCGCGTCTTGTCGCCGGCGGGAGGTTCGACCTTGATGACCTCGGCGCCGAGTTGCGCCAGGATCATGCCGCAGGTCGGCCCCATCACCATGTGGGTCATCTCGACGACCCTCACGCCCTCCAGCGGCAATCCGCTCCCGGTCATCGGTTTCTCCGTGCTCGTTGCGCTCTGGTTTCGGCGCGTTTTCGTCGGGCGAAAACGCTCCCTGATCGGCACAGGTTAGGCTTCCGTACGCTATCTGAAAAATATAATCTGTCGAATAGTGTGTTCGTCATTCCAGAACGCTGAACCCCGATGGATTCGCGCCAGCTTCGCTATTTCATCGCCGTCTACGAGCAGCGCAACCTGTCGCGGGCGGCGGACCAGGCCAATGTCGCGCAATCCGCGCTCAGCCACCACATCGCCAACCTCGAAGCTGAGTTCGCCACCCTGCTGTTCGAGCGCAAGCCACGCGGCATGGAACCGACCGCCGCGGGCGAGCGGCTCTACGAGCATGCCCGCATCATCCTGCGCGCCATGGCAGCGGCCGAGCGCGAGATCAAGGAAGGCGGCAGCGAGATCGCGGGCGATATCTCGATCGGCATGGCCAATTCCGGGATGAAGGCGATCGGCGTGCCGCTGATGCGGACGGTGCTGACCAAATATCCCAACCTGAAACTGTCGCTGACCGAGAGCCTGTCGGGCGCGACGCTGCTGCACCTGCTGAGCTCCGACGTCGATCTGGCGCTGGTCTACAATCCGCCTTCCGAAAAAGACCTGATCGCCGAGCCGGTGCTGGAAGAGCAGATGTTCTGCGTCGGCACCGAGAAGCTGATCGGCAAGAAGGCACCGATCAGCTTCGAGGAAGTGGCAAGGCTGCCGTTGATCCTGCTGCGGCACGGGCTGTCGGCGCGTGCGCTGCTGGATGATCCCGTGCCGCTGAAGCGGCTCGAGGCCAATGCGATCCTGCATCTCAATTCGACCAGCGGCATGATCGGCGCGCTGACCGCGGGCCTCGGCTGCACGATCGCGACGACGCATTTCGTCAGCGAGCCGTTGAAGGCGCGATTGCTGGTCGCGCGCGAGGTCGTCGAGCCAACGCTGACCCGCACGCTCTATCTCTGCCGCCTGCGCAACCGCCCGATGACCTACGTCATGGAGGAAATGTGCCGACTGATCCGCTCCCTGATCGCCGATCAGGTCGGCCGCGGCGCCTGGGAAGCAACGCTCCTGATCTGAGATCGAAAATATCGAACGATTACTTCGATATGTTCGTCTGGATTTCTGGCTTGCGGCTGCCAAACATGCGCGACCGGAACGCCTTCGCAAGAAAGGCGGCCACTGGACCACACGGGGAGGACCATCATGAGCGCCATCGAACTCGGCTCGGTTGCCGATCCCGCCACCACGACCAGCGGACCGGACCAGATCTCACGGCGGCTCGAGGCGCTGCCCGCATCCGCCTATGTCTGGCGGCTGGTGATCCTGCTCTCGCTCGGCGGCTGCTTCGAAATCTACGACCTGTTCTTCACCGGTTACATCGCGCCGGGCCTTGCCCGCAGCGGGCTGATGACCACGACGACCCAGGCCTTCTTCGGCTTCTCCGGGATCGGCGCCTTCGTCGCGGCGACCTTCGCCGGCCTGTTCATCGGTACCTTCTGCCTCGGCTTCCTCGCCGATCGTTACGGGCGCAAGGCGGTGTTCACCTGGTCGCTGCTGTTCTACAGCGCGGCGTCCGTCATCATGGCGTGCCAGACCACCCCTAGCGGCCTCTTGCTGTGGCGCTTCATCGCCGGAATCGGGATCGGCATCGAGGTCATCACGATCGACGCCTACATCACCGAGCTGGTGCCGAGCTGGATGCGCGGCCGGGCCTTCGCGATCAACCAGGCGGTGATGCTGTCGGCGGTGCCGATCGTCGCCGCCTTGTCGTGGTGGCTGGTGCCGCTCTCGCCGCACGGCATCGACGGCTGGCGCTGGGTCGTGCTGATCGGCGCGGCCGCCAGCATGATCATCTGGGTGCTGCGGCTCTACGTGCCGGAGAGCCCGCTCTGGCTGGCTCGTCATGGCCGCGCTGCCGAGGCCGAAAGGATCATGCGGACGCTCGAATCCGCCGCAAGTCCAGCGGCGGCTCGCCCCATCGTTGCGGCCGCGGTGGCGCCGCCGCGCCCACGGGCCGAAGCCGGCTATGCCGACCTGTTCAGGCCGCCCTACGCCTCGCTCGTCGTGCTGTTCATGATCTTCAATCTCTGCCAGGCGTTCGGCGTCTACGGCTTCTCGAATTGGGTTCCGGCGTTGCTGGTCGAGAAGGGCATCAACGTCACCAAGAGCCTGCAATACTCATTCATCATCGCGGTCGCCTATCCGCTCGCACCGCTGTTGGCCGCAACCTTCGCCGATCGCTTCGAGCGCAAATGGATCATCTGCGGCGCCGCCGCCGCGATCGCGGTATTCGGCCTCGCCTTCGCGCAGCTCACCGAGCCGGTGCTGCTGATCGCGAGCGGCGTGCTGGTGACCGGCGCCAACATGACGCTGTCCTACGCCTATCACGCCTACCAGACCGAGGTGTTCCCGACCGCGATCCGGGCGCGCGCGGCGGGGCTGGTCTATTCGATGAGCCGGCTCAGCGCGACCTTTTCCGGCTTCATCGTGGCGTTCATGTTGAAGGAGGCCGGCGTCGGCGGGGTGTTCGGCCTGATCACCGCGGCAATGATCATCGTGATCGTGGCGATCGGCATCTGGGGACCCAACGTCCGCGGCAGGCCGCTCGACGCCTAGGTTCCCCCGCGCGTTCCTTGGCGCGAAGCCGGTGCCCGTCCCGCATCACGTGCGGGACAGGCTTCGGTTGAAAACGCTTTGACCGCGGCACAAACGGCACTTGCCGAAGCCATATTGGGTGGCTACCTCTCGCTCGTCATTTGCTAGAGGTAACCCGATCATGTTGGACGCCGCCGTCAAGGCGCTTTCGCAAATCCTGTCGCCGCCGATGCGCACCATCCTGTGGCGCTCGATCGGGCTTGCGCTGGTGCTGATCACCGTGCTGGCGATCGGATTGCAGCGGCTGCTGAGCTGGTTTGCCGACTCCGGCGAGGTCTGGGCCGAGGGCATGCTCGGCCCCGGCTTCCATTCCATGCTGCATGTGCTGTCGTGGGTGATCTCGATCGCGGCGGGCCTCGGCGTCGTGCTCGGCGGCATCTTCCTGATGCCCGCGATCACCTCGCTGGTGGCGAGCCTGTTTGTCGACGATGTCGCCGACCATGTCGAGCGCGAGCACTATCCGGCCGACCATCCCGGCGTGGCGCTCCCGGTCACGCTCGCCACCGTCGAAGGCGTCAAGACGGCGCTGCTGACGATCCTGGTCTACGTGGTTGCGCTGCCGTTCGTGCTGTTCGCGGGCGTGGGCTTCATCATCTTCTTCATCGCGACCGCGTGGCTCTTGGGCCGCGAATATTTCGAGCTCGCGGCGATGCGGTTCCGCTCACCTGATGATGCCAAGGCGATGCGCAAGGAGAACGCGGCGACGGTCTTCACCGCCGGCCTGTTCATCGCAGCGTTCGTCTCGATCCCGATCGTCAACCTGGCGACGCCGCTGTTCGGCATGGCGTTCATGGTCCACATGTACAAGCGGCTGTCCGGCCCGCGCCGCGAACTGATGGAACCGAACCGGCGTCAGGAAATCTCGATGCGGTGACTGATGGCGCCGATTTGCGCCGTCAGGTGGACGCGAGGCCGAGCCTGCGCATCACGATCTTCAGGACGCCAGGCGGTACCGGCGACAGCGGGCCCTCCGGCGCGCGCGTGATCAGGGCGACCAGGAGCAGCGCCAGGATGGCGAACCAGAAGCACAGCCAGAAGCCGTCGATATAGGCCAGCGTATTGGCCTCGCGCTGCACCAACGCTGCGACCGTGCCGACGGCCCGCGCCATTGCCGTCCCCATGCCATGGCTGGAGAACTCGCCCGCCAGCCGCTTCAGCAGGTTGACGACGTCGACATCGCCGTTCTGGACATGCTGTCCGAGATAGTTCGAATGGATCTGCTCGCGGACACGCAGCCAGGTCCCCATCAACGCGATGCCGATCTCGGCGCCGCCGAGTCGCATGATCTGGATATAGGCCGCGAAAGCCGTCGCCCGCGATGGATCGGCGTTCGCCAACGCCATCACGATGATCGGCAGCAGCGTGAACGCCTGCCCGATCGATGTCAGCAGCACGATACCTTCGAAGTCCTCGCGCGCCCAGACATGGCTGAGCTGGGTGCCCCAGAGATTGGCCGCCGCGAATGCCGCGAAGCCGAGCACGACGACGATACGCGGATCGAGATGCCGGAGCAGGACGATCGAGACCGGCACCAGCACGAACATCGGCAGCGCGCCGTAGATGAACAGCAGCGCGCCCGATTGCTCCGGCCGCAGCGCGGTGACGGTGCCGAGGAAATTCGGCACCAGCGACGAGTTGGACAGGCTGGTCAGCGTGTAGAGCAGGATGACGATCAGCGAGAGCCCGACATTGCGCGAGAACAGCACGTTGAAATGCGCCCAGGGCCGAGGCGCGACCATCTCGTTGATCATGAAAGCGATGATCAACAGCCCGCCCCCGATCAACAGCGCCATCACGGTGCCCGACGACAGCCAGTCCAGCCGGTTGCCCTGATCGAGGCCGGCATAGACCATCGCCACGCCGGCGCCGAGCAGCAGCATGCCGCCCCAATCGGCATGATGCAGCAGGTCGCGATTGACCGGCTCGTTCGGGGTGCCGAGATAGACCATCAGGCCCATCAGCGGCGCGATCACCACGCCCTGCCAATACAGCCACTGCCAGCCGAGATGCTCGACATAGAACCCGACCAGCGAGCTCGACGAGTCCAGTGCGAAGCCGACCCGGATCGAATACATCGCGATCCCCGGCAACCACCAGCGGATCGGCAGGTTGCGCAGGATGATCATCAGCGTCGCCGGCACGAAAGTACCGAGCAGCATGCCGTGCACGATGCTGAGGGGAATCAGCAGCGCGAAGTCGTGCACGAACGGGATGACCAGCGACACCACGGCGTAGAGCAGGCTCGGGATCCCGAGCACGCGGCGCAGCCCGAACACGGTGGCGAGCCAGGCCACCGCGGGCGCCACGAAGATCTGCGAGCCGATCGCAGCCGTCGAGAGCCAGGCGCCTTCGTCGAAGGTCAGCGAGAACGCGCCACGCAGATCGGGCAGTCCGACCGAGGTCAGTCGGCTGTCGAAATTCGCCAGGAATGCACCGAGCAGCACGGCGACGACGGCGAACAGCGGGTAGCGCGCGACGTCGCCGCGCGAGACCGGGCCGCGATCGAGGTCGTCACTTTCCGCCATTGGCGGCCGCCTCGCCGGTGTTGATGCGGGTGACGACCGACATGCCGGGCAGCAGCCGCTCGAGCAATGGCTGGCCCTTGTCGAACCGGATCCGGACCGGAATCCGCTGCACCACCTTGGTGAAATTGCCGGTGGCGTTGTCGGGCGGCAGCAGCGCGAATTGCGATCCGCTGGCCGGCGCGATGCGCTCGACGGTGCCGCGCAGCSTCTSRCCGGAGAAYGTRTCGACSGTGACCTCGACCGRYTGKCCCGRCTTGACGTTGGTGAGCTGRGTCTCCTTGTAGTTGGCGATCACATARACGTTCGGCAGCGGCACGACATTGAYCAGATTGGTGCCGATGTTGACRTAATCGCCSGGCTGCACCTGSCGCTCGCCGGTGACGCCGTCGAACGGCGCGACGATCCTGGTGTAGCCGAGCTTGAGCTTGGCCGACGCCAGCAGCGCCTTGGCGGCRTCGAGATCGGCGGCGCGYTGCTTCTTGGTGCCTTGCAGSACCTCGAGCTGATGGCGCTGCGCRGCGATCACCGCGCGGCTGGCCTTCACGTCGGCCTCSGCCTTGGCGTAGGAMGCCGTSGCCTGCTCGAGCCGCTGCCGCGTGCCGGCATCGGTTTGCGACAGCGACTGCTGACGGTCCTCCTCCTGCTTTGCCAGGGTCTGCTGCGCCTCGGCGGACAGCCGCGACGCCTCGGCCTGCGCGATGGTGGCATATTGCAGCTCGACCTGGTTGTTGAGGTTGTCGAGCGCTGCCTGGGCACCGACCACGCCGGCCTCGGCCTGCGCGACCTGCGCCTGGTAATCCGCAGGGTCGATCTGCACCAGGAGATCGCCGGCCTTGACGCGCTGGAARTCRGAGAYGGCRACSGTCAGCACYTCGCCCGAGACGCGGCTGGCGAGCTGCGTGAGCTCGGCCCGGACATAGGCATCATCTGTCGTCTGGATCGTGGCGCTGCCGACCCACGCGTTCCAGCGCGAGGTCGCCACGGCGACGAAGGCGAGCGCGACGAGCACCGCGAACAGCGGGATTGCGAAGCGGCGCCAGAAGCCYTTGGTTGCAGATTTCGGTGYSRCTGGCGCYGTCGYGGGAGCAGGAGCCGGCTGGGYGACGCGTGRGACACCGTCTTGAACCTGCTCTGTCACGTTACACTCCTCAGTCACGCACCGGAACGCCGGACGAGCCTMTTASCACACCAYGMCGATCGTGRCTCAGAYGGYCTTCTCCGGCCACCGGCAGAGRTCRTTGATCAGRCATACTTCGCARCGCGGCCCACGCGCGAGGCAGGTGTAGCGGCCGTGCAGGATCAGCCAGTGATGGGCGTGCAGCATGAAYTCGGTSGGGATCACCTTCTCCAAYCCGAGCTCGACCTCGAGCGGCGTCTTGCCGGGTGCRAGSCCKGTGCGRTTGCCGACRCGAAACACATGGGTATCGACYGCCATCGTGCGTTCACCGAACGCCATGTTGAGCACGACATTCGCGGTCTTGCGCCCGGCACCGGGCARYGACTCGATYTCGGCGCGGGTGCGYGGCACCTCGCYGCCGAAYTCGGYGATCAGCTTCTCCGAGAGCGCGATGACGTTCTTGGCCTTGTTGCGGTAGAGCCCGATSGTCTTGATGTASTCGCGCACTYTGTCTTCGCCGAGCKCRAGCATCTTCTCCGGGGTGTCGGCSACCTCGAACAGCGGCCGCGTCGCCTTGTTGACGCCGGCGTCGGTCGCCTGTGCCGACAGCACCACCGCAACCAGCAGCGTGTAGGGATTGAGATGCTCGAGCTCGCCCTTCGGCTCCGGATTGGCCTTGCGGAACCGGTCGAAGGCCTCATAGACCTCCGCCGCCGTCCATGGCTTCGGCTTTGCAGCTTTCTTGGCCGCCTTTGCCGGCGCCTGCTTGGCAGATTTCTTGGCAACGGGTTTGGGCAGCGGCTTTGCCGCTTTCGCGGCCTTCTTGTTCGGCGCGGACCGAACGCTTGACGTGCTGGCGCGTTGAGAGCGGATGATTTTGGCCATGAACGGGATATACTGACACGTCATGACCGCAGGCAACGACTTTGATCCCACGAGCGGCGCCGGGGATCGCGCTCCCGAGGCCGAGCCGAAACTGTTCTCGGCGCTGCTGACGCCGCATCGTTCGCTGAACCGCACCGGCTTCATCGTGCTGATGTCGTTCGTCACGGTGATCAGCTTCGTCGCCGGCGCGGTGTTCTGGTGGCTCGGCGCCTGGCCGATCTTCGGCTTCTTCGGCCTCGACGTGCTGGTGATCTACTGGGCGTTCAAGGTCAATTTCCGCACCGCCAGGGCCAGCGAAGAGATCACCGTGACGCCGTCGGAACTGCGCGTCCGCCGGGTCAGCCACCGCGGCCACGTCGCGGAATGGGTGCTCAATCCGCTCTGGGTGCGGTTCGAGCAGATCTCACATGAGGAGTTCGGCATCGAGCGGCTTTATCTGGTCTCGCGAGGCCGCCGGGTCAGCGTCGGCAGCTTCCTCGGTCCGGACGAAAAAGCCAGTTTCTCCAAAGCCTTGACCGCTGCGTTGAACGCCGCGAAACGCGGCCCTACCTACAACCCCATCATCTAATCGAGCTTTGCTTGAGCATGATCATGCCGGAAAACCGGTGCCCACTTTTCCGGATCATGCTTGTCAGAAATCGGGTGGTTTGGACGCGCCATGGCTCCTAAATCAGACACCATGATGACACTCGCCATACACGATCAGCGCCTGGCCAAGCCGGGCCTCCAGCACGCCGCGCTGCGCGACTATGATTCGGTGCGGCGCGCCATCGCCTTCATCTCGGAGCACTGGCGCACGCAGCCGACGATCGAAGCGATGGCCGATGCCGCCGCCGTCACGCCGGATGAGCTGCACCATCTGTTCCGCCGCTGGGCCGGGCTGACCCCGAAGGCCTTCATGCAGGCGCTGACGCTGGATCACGCCAAGAACCTGTTGCGCGATTCGGCCAGCGTGCTCGACGCGGCGCTCGACTCCGGCCTTTCGGGGCCGGGCCGGTTGCACGATCTGTTCGTCACCCATGAGGCGATGTCGCCGGGCGAATGGAAGACCGGCGGYGGCGGCATGACGCTGCGCTACGGCTTCCATCCCTCGCCGTTCGGCACCGCGATCGTGATCGCGACGGATCGCGGACTGGCGGGGCTTGCGTTCGCCGATCCCGGCGACGAGCAGACCGCATTCGCCGACATGAAGCGGCGCTGGCCGAACGCGACCTATGTCGAGGACACCGACGGCACCAGCGCAYTGGCGCAGCGCGTGTTCGACACKAGGYTGTGGCGCGCKGACCAGCCGCTGCGCGTCGTSYTGATCGGCACCGACTTCGAGGTSCGGGTGTGGGAAACGCTGCTCAGRATYCCGATGGGCCGCGCSGTGAGCTATTCSGACATCGCCARCAAGATCAGCAAYCCGAAGGCCTCGCGCGCGGTCGGCGCCGCGGTCGGMCGCAACCCGGTGTCATTCGTGGTGCCSTGCCATCGCGCSCTCGGCAAGAGCGGCGCGCTGACCGGCTAYCACTGGGGCRTCACCCGCAAGCAGGCGATGCTSGGCTGGGAAGCCGGGCAGGTSGGATTRCAYTGARCGATTGTAGGATGGGTAGAGCGCAGCGAAAYCCATCAMTCRYGCAATGAAGACGAAGATGATGGGTTTCGCTKCGCTCTACCCATCCTACCGTCCTASCCCGCSAGATCGACCTTCGACGCCACGGTCGAATCGGCATTGAGCCGATAGACCACCGGCGCGCCGGTGGCGAGTTCGCGCTTSAGKATCTGCTCCGGCGAAAGCTTCTCCAGCACCATGATCAGCGCGCGCAGCGAATTGCCGTGGGCGGCGATCAGCGTGCGCTGGCCGCGCAGCACGCCGGGCAGGATCTCCTGCACGTAATAGGGCAGCGTGCGCGCCAGSGTRTCCTTCAGGCTCTCGCCGSCGGGCGGCGGCACGTCGTAGGAGCGGCGCCAGACCAGCACCTGGTCCTCGCCCCACTTCTTGCGGGCGTCGTCCTTGTTGAGGCCGGAGAGATCGCCRTARTCGCGYTCGTTGAGCGCGAGATTYYTCGTSGTCGGCARYCCGGTCTGGCCGATCTCYTCCAGCATCAGCTTCAGCGTGTGCTGGGCSCGCGTCAGGTCGGAGGTGAAGGCGACATCACGCGTCAGGTCGGAGGTGAAGGCGACATCAAACGACAGGCCCTGCGCCTTGAGCTTGCGGCCGGCGTCCTTCGCTTCGCCGACGCCTTGCTCGGTGAGGTCGGGGTCCTTCCACCCGGTGAACAGRTTCTTCAGATTCCATTCGCTCTGACCGTGACGAACGAGCACGAGAAGACGATCACTCATTTCAGATTCCGTTTTCGCTTTGGCTGGATTTGATCTCGTCGAGCGGTCTCAGTCGYTCAASCCGAGAACGTCGGTCATCGAATACATGCCGGGCTTCTTGCCRTGCGCCCACAGCGCCGCCTTCAGCGCGCCTTGTGCGAACAGCGCGCGATCCTCGGCATGATGCGACAGCGTGATGCGTTCCGAGGGTCCGGCAAAGATCACGCTGTGATCGCCGGCGGCGGTGCCGCCGCGCAGCGAAGCGAAGCCGATGTCGCCGGCACGCCGGGCGCCGGTGAGGCCGTCGCGGCCGCGTGCCGAATGCTGCTCGAGCGCGATCTTGCGTCCCGCAGCGGCGGCTTCGCCGAGCATCAGGGCGGTGCCCGACGGCGCATCGATCTTGGACTTGTGGTGCATTTCGAGAATTTCGATGTCGAAGCCCTGGTCGAGCGACTGCGCGACGCGCTTGACGAGCGCGGCGAGCAGATTGACGCCGAGGCTCATATTGCCCGACTTCACCACGATGGCGCGATTGGTGACGCTCCTGATCACCGCATCGTCGGACGGCGACAGGCCGGTGGTGCCGATGACGTGGACCAGGCCACGCTCGGCCGCAATCGCGACATTGGCGATGGTGGCGGCCGGCACGGTGAAATCCAGGATGCCGTCGGCGTTGGCCGACATCGACCACAGGTCGGCCGACAGCTTGACCCCATTGGCGGGGAGCCCGGCCAACACGCCGGCATCCTTGCCGAGCAGCTCCGAGCCCGGCGCTTCCAGCGCGCCGACCTGCACCGCCCCCGGGGTTTCATCAATCACCCGCGCCAGCGTGCGACCCATCCGGCCGCCGGCTCCCGCAACAATCAGACGCATGTCAGCCATGGCTCACCTCTCAAAGCCGTATAGCGAGCCATGGCTGTTCCGGCAACCGAACCGGCCGCCCGACGGTCAGGGTTGCGGGCCGTCATAGCCCTCGATGACGATCAGGTCGGCGATCGAATGAGGCTGCCGCACCTTGATGTTGGCCTGGTACTCCGGCGAATTGTAGCAGGCCATCGCGGTTGCGTAGTCGGGGAATTCGATCACGACATTGCGGGAGCGGCTCTGGCCCTCGACGCAGTTGAGCTGGCCGCCGCGGACCACGTAACGGCCGCCGAACTTCTTGAAGATCGCGAGATTGGCGACCGCGTAGGGCTTGTAGCCCTCGTCATTGTGAACGTCGACGCGTCCGATCCAGTATCCCTTCGCCATCTGTCTTCTCCCTTGTTGCAGGTTCAGGCGAGCGCCTGGGCGATCTCGGTTTGAATGGCTTCGGCCGCGGCCTTCGGATCGGCGGCGTCCATCACCGGACGTCCGACCACCAGATAGTCGGCGCCGGCGGCAATGGCGCGGGCCGGGGTCATGATACGCTTCTGGTCGCCGGTCGCCGAGCCCGCGGGGCGGATCCCCGGCGTCACCAGGTGCATCCGATCGCCGACGATTATGCGCAACGCAGCCGCCTCCTCGGGCGAGCTGACGAGGCCGTCGACCCCCACCGCCAGCGCCTGCCTGGCGCGCGCCTCGACGAGGTCGGAGACGTTGAGGCGATAGCCTGCCGCCTGAAGGTCGGCCTCGTCGTAGGAGGTTAGGACCGTCACCGCGAGGATCTTCAGGCTGGTGCCGGCGCGGGCCTCGACCGCCGCTTTCATGGTCTGCGGATAGGCATGCACGGTGAGAAAGGTCGCGCCGAGACCGGCGACGCTCTCGACGCCGCGCGCGACCGTGTTGCCGATGTCGTGCAGCTTGAGATCGAGAAACACCTTCTTGCCGCTGCCGGCAAGCTGCTTGGCCAACGCGAGGCCACCGGCGTAACCGAGCTGATAGCCGATCTTGTAGAAGGTGACGCTGTCGCCGAGCCTGTCGATCATCGCCTCGGCGCTCGCGACCGACGGCAGATCGAGCGCCACAATCAACCGGTCCTTCGGAGCGATCCCTGGAATGATCTTGGCTGGCTGCATGTCACCTCACATCATGCGTTGGGAATGGTCGATCAGCTGCCGCACCAGTGCCCGCATCGCGTCGATGTCGGCCTGGTGTTTCAGGCGATCCATATCGTCATAAGCCTGCTCGGCGAATGACAGCGCGAGCTGGTTCGGGATCACGCTCGCGTAGCAGGCCGACAGGATCAGGCGCAGCGCCGCCAGCGCACGGCTGCCGCCGAGCCGGTTGCCGGATGCCGCGGCGATCGCGAACACCCGCTCGCGGAACACCTGGCCGCGCGTCTCGTGCGGATCCTGCACGCGGCTGACCCAGTCGATCGTGTTCTTCACCAGCGCCGGCACCGAGGAATTGTATTCCGGGGTCACGATCAGCACGCCGTGATGGGCGCCGATCATCCGCTTCAGGTTGACCGCGTGCTGCGGCACGCCCGATTTGGCCTGTAGGTCGCCGTCATAGATCGGCAGCGGGAAGTCGCCGAGCGAGATGCGACCGACGTCGGCCCCCAGCTGCGCGAGCTCGTGCGCCAGCACGGCGGCGAGCTTCGCATTGAGCGAGCCGGACCGAAGCGATCCCGGGATCACGAGGATTTTCAGCGCGGACATTCAGGACATCGCGGTTGGGACCCGCCCGGCGCGATGACGCAAGGCGCGTTTCAGCCCTTGCGATACACCCAGACCCGCGCGGGCGGAAGGTTCATCCAGATCCGCTCCGAGGCCTCTGTGGACACGCCCGGCAGCGACTTCGGAATCGGCGGCACCACCGAATAGGTGAACTGCACGAAGGGCGCGCCGGGGGCGAGCGCCAGGAAGGCGTCGCGGACCAGTTTCAGGCGGGTCAGCATCGGCTTGGTGACCAGCGGCAGGCCGGAGACCACGGCCGAGGCCGGAGACTTCATGACGTCCCACAGCGTGTCGCGCAACCGGTAGGCGTCACCCTGCACCACCTTGGCCTGCGGATAGCGTTCGCGCAGCAACGCGCAGAAGCCGGGATTGTACTCAACCAGGACGAGACGCTTCTGATCGACGCCATGCTCGATCAGCGCATTGGTGATCGCCCCGGTGCCTGGTCCAAGCTCGACGACCGGCCCTTCGGCGTCACGATCGACATATTGCGCCATGGTGCGCGCAAGCAGCCGTCCGGACGGCATCACCGCGCCCATATGCAGCGGTTTCTCAATCCATGAACGGAGAAAACGAACCTCGTCGTCGAGACGGAGGGGCTTCTTCGACGCACGCACGGACGATTGCAAAGGCATGTCGCTACCAGGCGGGGACCGCACAATCGAGCGGTTGTCAGAAAACAGTCATAAACACGTATAGATCGAAGTCGTTACGGTCAAGCGCAACGACTTCGACTAGACGGCGCGGTTGCCGAAGAAGTCCTTGACCTTAGAGAAGAAACCCGCGGCCTCCGGCTGGGTTGCGCCGGACGAGAGTTTTTCGAACTCCATCAGCAATTCCTGCTGTTTCTTGGTCAGATTCTGCGGGGTTTCGACCACAACCTGGACGTACATGTCGCCGGTCTGGCGCGACCGGAGCACCGGCATGCCCTTTGATGCGATGCGGAATCGCCGGCCGGACTGGGTGCCGGACGGCACCTTCACCTTGGTCTTGGCCTTGTCGATGGTCGGCACCTCGAACTCGCCGCCGAGCGCCGCGGTCACCATCGAGATCGGCACGCGGCAATGCAGATCGGCACCGTCGCGCTGGAAGAACTGATGGGTGGTCAGCGACAGGAAGATGTAGAGATCGCCGGGCGGTCCGCCGCGCACGCCGGCCTCGCCTTCGCCGGCGAGACGAATGCGGGTGCCGTCCTCGACTCCCGGGGGAATGTTGACCGACAGCGTGCGCTCGCGCGTCACCCGGCCAGAACCGACGCAGGAGGTGCAGGCGTCCTCGATCATCTGGCCGCGGCCCTGGCAGGCGGGGCAGGTCCGCTCCAGCGTGAAGAAGCCCTGGGCCTGCCGGATGCGGCCGGCGCCACCGCAATGCGAGCAGGTCTTCGGCTTGGTGCCGGCCTTGGCGCCAGTGCCCGAGCAGGATTCGCAGGTGACCGAGACCGGGATCTCGATCTGCGCGGTCTTGCCCTGGAAGGCTTCCTCGAGCGTGATCTCCATGTTGTAGCGCAGGTCGGCGCCGCGCTCGCGGCCGCCGCTACCGCGGCGCTGCCCGGCCATGCCGAACAGATCCTCGAAGATGTCGGAGAAGGAGGAGGCGAAGCCGGCGCCGAAGCCGGGCCCGCCGCCGCCCATGCCCTGCTCGAAGGCGGCATGGCCGAAGCGGTCATAGGCGGCGCGCTTGTCGCCGTCCTTCAGGACCTCATAGGCTTCGTTGATCTCCTTGAAGCGGACTTCGCTCGAGGCGTCGCCGGGATTCTTGTCCGGATGCCACTTCATCGCGAGCTTGCGGAAAGCCGATTTGAGCTTGGTCTCGTCCGCATTCCGTTCGACCTCGAGGGTCTCGTAGTAGCAGCGCTTGGTGGACATCCTTCAATTCCGTCCGAAGTTCATCGCGATCGCCAAAAGATTGCGTTCAGGATCGCGTCGAGGATTGCGCCTGTCTGGAAGATGCAGCGATCGCCTTAAAGAAAAATGACCCCCACTCCTCCGAGACGCGGCGCGTGCTCTTTGGTGTGAGGGTCATGATCGCAAGCCCGCTTAGGCAGACTTCTTGCTGTTCTTGTCGTCGTCGACCTCGGTGAACTCCGCGTCGACAACGTCATCCTTGGCAGCGTCCTTGGCCGCATCGGCCTCGGCCTGCTGCTTGTACATGGCCTCGCCGAGCTTCATCGAAGCCTGCGCCAGCGTGTTGGTCTTGGCCTTGATCGCCTCGGCGTCGTCGCCCTTCAGCGCTTCCTTGAGGTCGCTGACGGCATCCTCGATCGCGCGGCGCTCGGTGTCGGCGATCTTCGAACCGTGTTCGGCCAGGGCCTTCTCGGTCGAATGGACCAGGCCATCGGCGTGGTTCTTGGCGTCGACTGCCTCGCGGCGCTTCTTGTCCTCGGCCGCGTTGACCTCGGCGTCCTTGACCATCTTGTCGATGTCGGCCTCGGACAGACCGCCGGATGCCTGGATCCGGATCTGCTGTTCCTTGCCGGTCGCCTTGTCCTTGGCGGAGACGTTGACGATGCCGTTGGCGTCGATGTCGAAGGTCACCTCGATCTGCGGCATGCCGCGCGGMGCCGGCGGAATGCCCATCAGGTCGAACTGGCCGAGCATCTTGTTGTCGGCCGCCATTTCACGCTCGCCCTGGAAGACGCGGATGGTCACGGCGCCCTGATTGTCTTCGGCGGTCGAGAACACCTGACTCTTCTTGGTCGGGATCGTGGTGTTGCGGTCGATCAGGCGGGTGAACACGCCGCCCAGCGTCTCGATGCCCAGCGACAGCGGGGTCACGTCGAGCAGCAGCACGTCCTTGACGTCGCCYTGCAGCACGCCGGCCTGGATCGCAGCGCCGATCGCGACGACTTCGTCGGGGTTGACGCCCTTGTGCGGCTCCTTGCCGAAGAACTGCTTCACCACTTCCTGGATCTTCGGCATGCGGGTCATGCCGCCGACCAGCACCACTTCGCCGATCTCGCCGGCGGTCAGGCCGGCATCCTTCAGCGCCTTGCGGCACGGCTCGATGGTCTTCTCGACGAGATCGGCCACCAGCGCCTCGAACTTGGCGCGGGTCAGCTTCATCGTCAGATGCTTCGGACCGGTCTGGTCGGCCGTGATGAACGGCAGGTTGATTTCGGTCTGCGTGGTCGACGACAGCTCGATCTTGGCCTTCTCCGCAGCTTCCTTCAGGCGCTGCAAAGCGAGCTTGTCGTTGCGCAGGTTGATGCCCTGCTCCTTCTGGAACTCGTCGGCGAGATAACCGACCAGGCGCATGTCGAAATCTTCGCCGCCGAGGAAGGTGTCGCCGTTGGTCGACTTCACCTCGAACACGCCGTCGCCGATCTCSAGGATCGAGACGTCGAAGGTGCCGCCGCCGAGGTCGTACACGGCGATSGTGCCGGCCTTGGTCTTGTCGAGGCCGTAAGCCAGCGCGGCCGCGGTCGGCTCGTTGATGATGCGCAGCACCTCGAGGCCGGCGATCTTGCCGGCGTCCTTGGTGGCCTGACGCTGTGCGTCGTTGAAATAAGCGGGAACGGTGATGACGGCCTGATCGACCTTCTGGCCGAGATGCGCCTCAGCGGTCTCCTTCATCTTCTGCAGGATGAAGGCCGAGACCTGCGAGGGCGAATAGGTCTTGCCATCGGCTTCGACCCAGGCGTCGCCGTTCGATGCCTTGACGATCTTGTAGGGAACGAGCTTCTTGTCCTTCTCGACCATCGGGTCGTCATAGCGGCGGCCGATCAGGCGCTTCACCGCAAAGAACGTACGCTCGGGATTGGTCACCGCCTGGCGCTTCGCCGGCTGGCCGACGAGGCGCTCGCCATCGTCAGTGAAGGCAACGATCGACGGCGTCGTTCGCATGCCCTCGGCATTCTCGATCACCTTGGCGTTCTTGCCATCCATTACGGCGACGCACGAATTCGTGGTGCCGAGGTCGATCCCAATGACCTTACCCATGGTTTTCAAATCCTCTTTGTTACGGCAGGTTGGTTGGGCCCTGACGGCGCTCCGTACCGACCCCCAGACGTTCACATACTCGCGATATTGCGACGGTGAGCCTGATATAGGAGAGAGGGTCCTGCCCGCAAGGACTGGACGCAACGTTGAGGCCTGAAAAGACTGACGTTTGAAAGATTGTGTCAGTTCGCCTGCGGCACCGGTTCAAGCCCGAGCCAGCCCCAAGCCAGCTCCAAGCCAGCTCCTGGCCAAGTTAACAAATCGGCAATGATGCCGGGCGGCGTCGACCGCGAGCGGCCGCGCGCGACGTCACGGCTGTTGAGTGAACGCTCACAAACGTCGTATGCGAGAGCGCGCACAGGTCGAGGGCGCGCTGTTTGGCCGCTGCCGGCCGCAGCTGACCTCTTTCACGGAAACCTCAGGAAACTGCAAAGTGCCTGCCAATCAGGGCGAAAAGCCAACGGAATCGGGCCGACAGGCCCGGAGCGGAGATTTGGCGGCCTGTTGCAGGGCCATCAAAACCGCTAAAAGCGGTCCGACTGGAAAGAGGCCATCCAGCCCTGCACCGGCCCCGCTGCGCGGCCACCAAGCAAAACCGGTAGATTCCCCATGACGCCTTTTCGAGTTCTCGTTGCGGTTGCCTTGCTGATTGCTGCCACCTGTCGTGGCTTCGCCGCCGACGTGGTGTTTCCGCCGGGCGCGCATGTCGGGATGAAACCGCTGGTGGGTCTCGTCCGCGCCAAGACGTTCATCGGCTTCGAGACCGAGGACCAGGGCGTGAAGGTCCTGATCGCCGACTTGCCGGCAGATGCCTATACCGAGGTCGTGAATGCCTTCAAGGCGAACCCCGCCGGCACCGGCGGCATCAAGCCCGAGAGCCTCGAGACCGCCGCCGGCGTTGCCTATTATACGGTGGAGAGCGCGCGCGACGGCGCGACCAATGTGCGGCGCTATTCCATGATCCTGCCGGGACCGACCTTCTCCGGCTACGTCGCGGTGCAGGTGCCGGAGAACGCCAGCAAGATCTACACCGACGACGCCGTGCGACAGATGTTCGCCTCGGCCGAAGTCCGCAAGGACGTGCCGGTCGACGAGCAGCTCGGCATGATGCCGTTCAAGGTCACCGAGCTCAGCGGCTTCAAGAATATCCGCATGCTGGCGCCGGGCGCGGCGCTGCTGATGGCCGACGGCGACGACAAGGGCCTCGAGGCCAAGCCCTTCATGCTGCTTGGCATCATCGGTTCGGCTCCGGCCACGCCCGACGACCGTGGCCGCTTCGCCCAGCAGATCGCGACCACGATCCCCGGCGTACGCGACGGCCGCATCACCATGTCCGAGCCGATCCGGATCGAGGGTCAGCCCGGCTTCGAAACCCGGATCGACGCCGTCAGCGGCAAGGACAACACCCCGGTGACCATCGTGCAGTGGCTGCGGTTCGGCGCGCAAACCTCGATGCGCATCATCGGCAGCTCGCCGCGCACCGATTGGGAAACCGCCTTCCCACGTTTCCGCGCGGTGCGCGACGGCATCCAGCCGCGCGGCTGATCGCCAAAAAATCGGACTTCCGCTGGTCAGCGAACGGAACTAGCCTCCTCGCGATATCACGTAAAGCGAGGAGGGGCGCGATGTTGGATCGACGACAGGTTGTTGCAGGCCTCGGCACAATGGCGCTTGCGACGCTGGTTCCAAGGAGCCTATGGGCCGCCGCGATCAAGCCTGACGACGGCTCCGCGCTGCTCGTGATCGACGTCCAGAACTGCTTCCTGCCCGGCGGCAGCCTCGCCGTGAAAGATGGCGAGCAGGTCGTGCCGGTCATCAACAAGATCGCCAAGCACTTTGCCAATGTGGTGATGACGCAGGATTGGCACACGCCCGGTCATGTCTCGTTCGCCTCGGCCCATACCGGCAAGAAGCCGTTTGAGACCATCGACCTCGCCTACGGCAAACAGGTGCTGTGGCCCGACCATTGCGTGCAGGGAACCGACGGAGCCTCGCTGTCGAAGGAACTCGCGATCCCGCAAGCCGAGCTGATCATCCGCAAGGGTTTTCACAAGGACGTCGACAGCTACTCGGCGTTCACCGAGGCAGATGGCAAGACCACCACGGGACTTGCCGCTTATCTGAAGGCGCGCAAGGTCGAGCGGGTGTTCGTGGCCGGGCTCGCCACCGATTTCTGCGTAGCGTGGACCGCGCTCGATGCGCGCAAGGCCGGCTTCGAGACCTATGTGGTGGAGGATGCCTGCCGCGGCATCGACACCCAGGGATCGCTGGCCAAGGCCTGGGACGACATGGCCAAGGCCGGCGTCAAGCGCATCCAGTCGGCCGACATCGCATAGGCATATCACGCGAGGTCCGCATGGCCGAGCCCGCGGCCCCCGTTGAATTCGACTTCGTGCGGCGCCCGCCATCGCCACGACTGGCGGGCATGATTGTCGGGATCACCGGCTATCGTGAGACGGTCGCAGGCCAATTCGTCCACTGCCAGACGGCGCCGCTGATTGTGCCTTTCATTGTCAGCTTCGGCTCGCCCTATTTGATCGCGCTTGCGCGTCGGCCCGAGGCGTCCGACCGGCAGCTCAGCTTCGCCGCGGGCCTGCACACGGGGCCGGTCTATATCGAGTCCGATGGCCGCGCCGAAAGCGTGCAGGTGGATTTCACGCCGCTCGGCGCCTACCGCTTCTTCGGCGGCACCATCACCGAGCTCGCCGGGCGGATGGTCGATCTCGGCGACGTGCTCGGCCACGAGGGACGGCGGCTCCGCGAACGGCTCGGCAATACGACCTGCTGGCAGCGGCGCTTCGACCTGATCGAGGACTTCGTGCTCCGTCGCGCGAACCATGCGCCATCGCCTGAGATCGCGTCCGCCTATCGCAGGCTGGCGCGATCCGCCGGCACGATCCGGATCACGACGCTCGCCGCCGATATCGGGTGGAGCCGCAAGCACCTCGTCGACCGCTTTCGATCGGAGCTTGGCCTCGCCCCCAAATCGCTGGCGCGGATGATGCGCTTCCACCAGGCCTGCCGGATCGCCCAGCGCGGCGGGCCGCGCGCCTGGGCGGCGATCGCGGCGGAAACCGGCTATGCCGACCAGGCCCATCTCGTCCGCGAGTTCGTCGAATTCGCCGGGGAACCGCCGACGGCATGGGCGCGCCGGCTGGCGATGACCGACAGCCGGCTGGCGCATTCCGGCGATCTGCTGGCGGACCGGTAACAAACCTTCAAGCCGGCGGCGCATCGCCTTGCGCATAGTGTCGCCATCCGGCGACCAACATGGGACACGCGCAATCATGAGCAATATCGAACCGCCCCGCATCTACCCGACGATCCGTTGCAGGGATGCCGAGGCGATGGTCGGCTGGTTGAAGGCGGCATTCGGGTTCACCGAATACGTCGTCTACCGCCACGATGGAGTGATCCATCACGCCGAGCTGGCCTACGGTTCCTCGATCCTGATGCTCGGCCAGAGCCGCGACGACGACTATGGCAAACTGGTCGGGGACATCGGCGGCCGCCGCACCGATTCGATCTATGTCGCGGTCGACGATCCCGACGCCCTGCATGCGAAGGCCAAGGCGGCGGGGGCGACAATCGAAATGGAACTGCGCGACACCGACTATGGCAGCCGTGATTTCGCCTGCCGCGACCCGGAAGGAAATCTCTGGAACTTCGGCACCTATTGGCCGAAGGCGCATGAGAAGCCGCCGTCGTGAATCCACGACAGCGCGCTTATGACTCGCAGGTTGGACGGATCAGACCGTGATGTCGGCGCTGGGGGCCGACTTGGCGCCGCCCTTGGAGACGCCGACCAGCGCCGGACGCAGGATGCGCTCGCCGATCATGTAGCCGGCCTGCACGACCTGCACCACGGTGCCTGATGGCACCGATGCGTCAGGCACCTCGAACATCGCCTGCTGGAAGTTCGGATCGAACTTCTCGCCGATCGGATCGAACTTCTTGACGCCGTTCTTCTCCAGCGCGTTGAGCAGCGAACGCTCGGTCAGCTCGACGCCCTCGAGCAGCGCCTTCAGGCCGGGATCGGCGGCTTCCTTGGTCTCGGCCGGCACCGCGTCGAGCGCGCGTTGCAGATTGTCGGCGATGTCGAGCACGTCGCGGGCAAAGCCCGTGATGCCGTAGGTCTTGGCGTCGGCGACCTCGCGGCGGGTGCGTTGACGGAGGTTCTCCATCTCGGCCAGGGTGCGCAGCAGCTTGTCCTTGATGTCGTCGCGCTCGGCTTCGACACTGTCTCTTATACACATCTAGATGTGTATAAGAGACAGGGCCTTGGCGTCGGAGATCTCGCGCTCGGTGCGCCGGCGCAGGTTCTCCATCTCGGCCAGCGTGCGCAGCGTGCGGTCCTTGGCCTCGGCGAGTTCCTTGGCCAGCGCCTCTGATGATCCCGCCTCGGGATCGTCGGGCATGATGTAGGGCTTCGAAACCACGGGCTCACCCGTCGGCGCCGAATTCTCGCTGTTGTCATTGGCCCGGTTCGGATCGGTCATGGCTTGCCTTCTCGAAAACTCGCGTCGGTTCAAATCTTGGGGATTGCTAGCCGGGATATCGTGCTTTGGGCGGCGAAAATCAAGCGTAACCTACCGGCTTGAGGCACCGGGATCCCCTGCGCCGGTGCAGGAAACCAGTCAAATGCAAGCCAAATCCACCTCCGGTCAGCCGCCCAGCATCTTGCTGACGATGCGCGCCGCATAATCCACCGTCGGGATCACCCGCGCATAGTTCAGCCGGGTCGGCCCGATCACGCCGAGCACGCCGACGATGCGGCCCTGGGCGTCGCCATAGGGCGCGATGATGGTCGAGGAACCCGACAGCGAGAACAGCTTGTTCTCCGAGCCGATGAAAATCCGCACGCCCTCGCCGCGCTCGGCGCGGCCAAGCAGATCGATCACGCCGCGCTTGGTCTCGAGATCGTCGAACAGCGATTTGATCCGCTCGAGATCATCGAGCGCATGCAAATCCTCCAGCAGATTGGCGTGGCCGCGCACGATCAGCTGGCGGTCCTCGCTCTCGCCACCGGACCAGCTCGCGATGCCCGCCGCGACGACCTTCTGCGTGAGCTGGTCGAGCTCGGCGCGATTTTGCGTCAACGCGGTCTCGAGCTCGAGCCGCGCCTCGGCCAGCGTCCGGCCGCGGATCCGCGCATTGAGGAAATTGGTCGCTTCGGTCAGGGCCGAGGACGGCACGCCGGGCGGCAGCGCCAGCACGCGATTCTCGACCTGGCCGTCTTCGCCGACCAGCACGACCAGCGCCTTCTCCGGCTCCAGCCGCACGAATTCGATATGCTTCAGCCGCGCATTCGACTTCTGCGTCAGCACCACGGCCGCGGCGCGGGTCAGGCCCGACAGCCGCGTCAACGCCTCGCCGAGCGCCGCCTCGACGGATTGCGCACGGCCGACGGCGGCAAGCTGGGTCTGGATCGACTGCCGCTCGGCCTCGGTGAGGTCGCCGACCTGCATCAGGGCGTCGACGAAGAACCGCAGGCCGAGTTCGGTCGGCAACCGGCCCGCCGAGGTGTGCGGCGCGTAAATCAGGCCGAGCTGCTCGAGATCCGACATCACGTTGCGGACCGAGGCCGGCGACAGCGGTAATGCGATCAGGCGCGAGATGTTGCGCGAACCAACCGGCTCGCCGGTGGCGAGATAGCTTTCGACGATTTGACGAAAAATGTCGCGCGACCGCTCGTTGAGCTGGGCCAGCCCGGCATGCGGCGCGATCAGGCCGATCGGATCGTGATGAGTCACACTCCAGTCCCTCGCAATTGCTGCCTAATTTGTCGCTCCGGGAGGCCGGTGACAAGCGCGCATTCGGCGCTCCGGGACCGGTCCATCCCGGGGACCAAAAACCCTTGCCGCTGCCCCTTCCCCCTCCTACAAGCACGCCCAGCCATATCTCTGGGATTTTTGGAGGATTTCATGCGGCCAAGCCGCCGTGCACCCGATGAACTGCGTCCCGTGTCGCTGGAACGCGGCGTCGTCAAATATGCCGAGGGTTCCTGCATGGTGAAGTTCGGCGACACCCATGTGCTGGTGACGGCGACCTTGGAAGAGCGGTTGCCGCCATGGCTGAAGGGCCAGGGCCGCGGCTGGGTCACCGCCGAATACGGCATGCTGCCGCGCGCCACGCTGGAACGCACCCGCCGCGAGGCCTCCGCCGGCAAGCAGGGCGGCCGCACGGTCGAGATCCAGCGGCTGATCGGCCGCTCGCTGCGCGCGGCGATCGATCTCGAAGCGCTCGGCGAGCGCCAGATCACGGTCGATTGCGACGTCATCCAGGCCGATGGCGGCACCCGCACCGCCTCGATCACCGGCGCCTGGGTGGCGCTGGCCGACTGCATCAACTGGATGAAGACCCGCAACATGCTGAAGGCCAACGTGTTGCGCGACAATGTGGCGGCGATCTCCTGCGGCATCTACCAGGGCACGCCGGTGCTCGATCTCGACTATGCCGAGGATTCCGAGGCCGACACCGACGCCAATTTCGTCATGACCGGCGACGGCCGCATCATCGAGGTGCAGGGCACCGCCGAGAAGACGCCGTTCTCGCAGGACGAATTGCTGGCGCTGATGGCGCTGGCGCGCAAAGGTGTCGCGCGTCTGGTCGACTTGCAAAAGATCGCGGTGGCGTAGTCTGATTGGTCATGCATCGCCGAATCACCGGAAGGCTCGTCATCGCCACCCATAATCCCGGCAAGCTTGCCGAGATGCGGGAACTGCTGGCGCCGCACGGCGTCGAGGCGGTGTCGGCCGGCGAACTCGGCCTTGCCGAGCCCGAGGAGACCGGCGACAGTTTTCGCGCCAATGCGGCGATCAAGGCCATCGCCGCGGCGAAGGCGACCGGCTTGCCGGCCTTCGCCGACGATTCTGGCCTTGTGGTCGACGCGCTCGACGGCGCCCCGGGAATCTACTCGGCGCGCTGGGCCGGCGAGAGCAAGGACTTCATGGCGGCGATGACGCGGATCGAACGCCTGTTGCAGGAGCGCGGCGCCACAACATCCGAGCAGCGCAAGGCGCATTTCGTCTCGGCGCTGTGCGTGGCGTGGCCCGACGATCATCTCGAAGAGGTCGAGGCCCGTGTCGACGGAACGCTGGTCTGGCCGCCACGCGGCACCGCCGGCTTCGGCTATGATCCGGCGTTTCTGCCTGACGGATACACGCGGACGTTCGGCGAGATGACCAGCATCGAGAAGCACGGCCTGCCGCCGCACGGGCTCGGCCTGTCGCATCGCGCCCGCGCCTTCGTGAAGCTCGCGGAGATCTGCCTTGAGCCACGCTGAACGAACAGCATTCGGCGTCTACGTGCACTGGCCGTTCTGCCTGTCGAAGTGCCCGTATTGCGATTTCAACAGCCATGTCCGGCATGCGCCGGTCGACGAAGATCGTTTCGTGCGCGCCTTCGCCCGCGAGATCGAGACCACCGCCGCGCGGGTGCCGGGACGCGAAGTCACATCGATCTTCCTCGGCGGCGGCACGCCCTCGCTGATGCAGCCGCAGACCGTTGGCGCCGTGCTCGATGCGATCGGCAAGCACTGGTCGGTCGCACGCGACGTCGAGGTCACGCTGGAGGCCAATCCGACCAGCGTCGAGGCGACGCGCTTTCGTGGCTATCGCACCGCGGGCGTCAACCGCGTCTCGCTCGGCGTGCAGGCGCTCGACGATGCGTCACTGAAGGCATTGGGCCGCCTGCATACGGCGCGCGAGGCGCTCGACGCGGTCGCGATCGCGCGCTCGGCGTTCGATCGCTATTCATTCGACCTGATCTACGCCCGTCCAGACCAGACGCCGCTGATGTGGGCCGATGAATTGAAGCAGGCGATCTCGGAAGCCGCCGAGCATCTGTCGCTCTATCAGCTCACGATCGAGGAAGGCACGCCGTTCTTCGGACTGCACGCCGCCGGCAAATTGCAGACGCCGGACGAGGCGACGTCGCGCGCACTCTACGACGTCACGCAGGAGGTCTGCGCCCGCGAGGGCTTGCCGGCCTATGAGATCTCCAACCACGCCCGCCCCGGCGTGGAGTGCAAGCACAATCTGGTCTACTGGCGCGGCGAGGAATATGCCGGCATCGGTCCCGGCGCGCATGGCAGGCTCGACATCGATGGCGTCAGGCATGCGACCGCGACCGAGCGGCGTCCCGAAGCCTGGCTGTTGAACGTCGAGGAACGCGGCCATGGCGTCGTCAGCGATGACGGCCTGAACAGCGAAGAGCGCGCCGACGAGTTCCTGCTGATGGGACTGCGGCTGGTCGAGGGTATCGATCCGAAGCGCTATGCGCAGCTCTCCGGCCGCGCGCTCGATCCGCAGCGGATCACGCTGCTGCGTGAGGAGGGTGCGATCGCGGTCGATGCCGACGGCCGGCTGCGCGTGACCAAGTCGGGATTTCCGGTGCTCGACGCCGTGGTCGCGGATCTCGCGGCCTAAATATCGAAAACAACCCCATGCAAAGCAGGGCGCCGGCGCTCGGCGAGGCAGCTCGACCGCCGGACGACGATCAGGCCCCAAAGCTCTTCGGCGAGCCTGCTACCGGCGTGCCGCCGCCGGACGCCACCTTCATGACCGCAAGGCCGCGCTCATTGGTGCCGTCGGAGCGGAAGCGGAACAGACCATCGATGCCGGCAAAGCCGGAGGGATTGGTCAGCGTCTCCGGCGCGAAACGTTGCGCGCCCTGGGTGCGCGCCAGCGCCGCCATCAGCGCCACCGCATCATAGGCCAGCGTCGAGGTGCGGACCGGTTCGCCGCCATATTTGGCGCGGTAGCGGCCGGCGAAGCTGCGGAAGCCGGAGGGATCCGGGGCCGCATAGAGGCCGCCCTGCAAGGCGGGGCTCGCAAACACCCGCGGATTGTCCCACAGACCTGTGCCGAGCAGCTGGATGTTGCGCAGATTGGCGCCGGCCGCGGTCAGCGCGTCGGCCGTCGCGACCACCGAATCGCCATCGTCGGCAATCAACAGCGCGTCGGCCTGGCCAAGCGCCTGCGCCACCGTCCGCGCCGCGGCCGCGCGATCGGCGCCATATTTCTCGAAGGCGACGACGCGGCCGTTCTTGCGCCCGGCCGCCTGCTTGAACGCGGCCTCGACCACGTTGCCATAGGCATTGTCGGGCACCATCGCGGCGAACGAGCGCTTGCCGATGCTGGCGGAGTAATCGACGATCCGGTTGATGTCGGACTCCGGCAGGAAGCTCAGCAGATAGACGCCGTGGCCGGCCACGCTCGAATCGGTGGAGAACGCGATCACCGAGGTTCCGCGTGGCCGCGCCAGTTGTGCAACGGGAGGCACCGAGGCAGCGAACAGCGGTCCCAGGATGATCTCCGCGCCCTCCGCCAAGGCCTGCTGGGCCCCCTGACCGGCGCCCTGCGGGCTGCCGCCATCGTCCTTGATCAGGAGCTGGATGTTCGGGTTCTGGAATTCCGCGAGCGCCATTTCCGCCGCGTTGCGCATCGACTGGGCGGCGAGCCCAGCATTGCCGGCGGCCGACAGCGGCAGGATCAGTCCGATCTTGACCTGCCCGGTGCCGACCGCCTGCGGTTGTTGCGGCGGGCCGGACGGACCAGCCTCGGGGTTACCGCTGGAAAATTGGCTCAGGCTCTGCTGGACGCCCGAACAGGCCGTCAGCAGCGGCGCGCCCAAAAGGAGGCCAAGCGCGGTCCGCCGGGTCGTGCCCGACGGCAGTGACGTGCGGTGATGCGGGCCTGCCATCGTCTCTCTTCTCTTGGCCGACCGGGATCGGCCAGGACTCCATCCGGCTCGGATGAGGCGGGTGGATTCAGGCATATTGTCGGCGAATAGTTAACTAAAACAAAAGGATTATGTCCCTGCGGCGCCGTTGCCGCGGCTTCCATTTCTCGTGACCGGCAAGCCGTCCGCCGCCGCGATGCGGATGTGGCGCAAGGGCTGCCATCCCTTTAGATTGGCATTATGCGCGCAAAAGCCAGTTCCCTCCACCATCCGGACGCCACGGCGGGCGCTGCGGCCAAGACTTTGGCCAAGACCTTTTCGATCGGCGGCCAGCAACTGGCCGCGCCGAAGGCTGCACCCGGGCTGTATCTGGTCGCGACCCCGATCGGAAACCTCGCCGACATCACCCTGCGCGCGCTGGAGACGCTGGCCGGCGTCGACGTCATCGCCTGCGAGGACACCAGGATCACCCGCCGCCTGCGAGGACACCAGGATCACCCGCCGGCTGACCGAGCGTTACGCGATCAGTGCCGAGCTCGCGCTCTATCACGAGCACAACGCCGCGCAAGCGCGGCCCAAGATCCTGGAGCGGCTGGCACAGGGCGCCGCGATCGCGCTGGTGTCCGACGCCGGCACGCCGCTGATCTCCGATCCCGGCTTCAAGCTGGTACGCGAGGTCTGCGCCGCCGGGCATGCCGTCATTGCGGTGCCCGGGCCGTCATCGGTGCTGACCGCGCTATCGGTCGCGGCGCTGCCGACCGACCGGTTCTTCTTCGAGGGATTCCTGCCGGCCAAGGAGCACGCGCGCCGCGCGCGGCTGAGCGAGCTCGCCCGGATCGATTCGACGCTCGTGATGTTCGAATCCGGCAATCGCGTGCAGGACACGCTGCGCGACCTCGCCGCGATCATGGCCGGGCGTGATGCGGCAATCTGCCGCGAGCTGACCAAGCTGCACGAGGAGATCAAGCGCGCACCGGTCGCCGAGCTTGCAGCCGGCGCGGACGCGCTGGAGACCCGCGGCGAGTTCGTGCTGGTGATCGGGCCGCCGGCCGACGATGCCGGGGTGATGGACGAGAATTCGCTCGACGATCTGCTGCGCGCGCAACTCGCCCGCGGCAGCGTCAAGGATGCGGTCGCCCACGCGGTCGAGCTGTCGGGCCGGCCGCGCCGCGAGGTCTATGCGCGCGCGCTCGAGCTGGCGAAATCGACCGGGGACGGCGATGGCGAAGCCCGGTAGTGCCAAGACTGACAGCGCCTCGCCGGAGCGCGTCGCCGCATTCCGCACCGGCATCTCGGCCGAAAGCCGCGCCGCGGCGCTTCTGATCGCCAAGGGCTATCGCATCCTGGCAAGGCGCTTCCGCACGCCCTATGGCGAGATCGACCTCGTCGCACGCAAGCGCAATCTCGTCGCCTTCGTCGAGGTCAAGGCCCGTGCCAGCCTCGATGAAGCCGCCTATGCCGTGACGCCGCGCCAGCAGCAGCGCATCGTCAATGCCGCCCAGGCCTGGCTGATGGCGCATCCCGAACATGCCGAATTTGATCTCAGATTCGACGCCGTGCTGATTGCGCCGAAGAGCCTGCCGCGCCATCTGTTAGCGGCATTCGACGCAAGCCCTTGAAGCTACCCTCAGACCTCGCGGGACACACCTATGAAATTGAAGATCGCCGTCCAGATGGATCCTATCGCGCGCATCAACATCCGCGGCGATTCCACCTTTGCGCTGCTGCTCGAGGCGCAGAAGCGCGGCCACGGCATCTCCTACTACACGCCCGACAAGCTGTCGCTGCGCGGCGAGGAGCTGGTGGCGCCGGTGCAGCCGCTCACCGTGCGCGACGAGGTCGGCAATCATTTCACGCTCGGTGAAGCAAAGCGCGAGGCGCTGAACGGCTTCGACGTCGTGCTGCTGCGGCAGGATCCGCCATTCGATCTCGCCTACATCACTTCGACGCACTTTCTGGAGCGCATCCATCCAAACACCCTTGTCGTCAACAACCCGGCCAGCGTGCGCAACGCGCCGGAAAAGCTGTTCGTGATGAACTTCCCGCAGCTGATGCCGCCGACCCTGATCTCGCGCGACCTCGACGAGATCAACGCCTTCCGCGACCAGCACGGCGCGGTCGTCATGAAGCCGTTGCACGGCCATGGCGGCGCCGCGGTGTTCCGCGTGATGCCGCAGGACATGAACTTCGGCTCGCTGTTCGACATGTTCTCGGTCACCTTCAAGGAGCCCTGGGTGATCCAGCGCTTCCTCCCCGAGGTGAAGCATGGCGACAAGCGCATCATCCTGGTCGACGGCGAGTTCGCCGGCGCCGTCAACCGCGTGCCGGCGGCGGATGACCTGCGCTCCAACATGGTGCGCGGTGGCGCGGCCAAGGCGACCGAGCTGTCGGATCGCGAGCGAGAAATCTGCGCGACGCTCGGACCGGCGCTGCGCGAGCGTGGCCTGCTGTTCGTCGGCATCGACGTGATCGACGGCAATCTGACCGAGATCAACGTCACCTCGCCGACCGGCATCCGCGCCATTCAACGGCTCAATGGCCCCGACGTCGCAGCGATGATCTGGGATACCATCGAGAAGAAGCGCGCCGCCAAATAACAGCTCTGTTGTGCGCCGCACATGCCGGTTGAAATCCACCTAGATTTCAACCGCGCATTCGTTCGCCTTATTCTACTTGCCAGCTTGCGCCGGCGAGCGCAGCATCCTGTTGCCTGCGTCAGGTCAAGCGGCGGGCCAACGCGGGCGACAACGCGACAATCTCATAAAAATTGTGGAGGAAGAACGTTATGACGCTCAATGTCTCACGACGATCCTTGCTCGCGCTCGGCGCCGGTCTCGGCGCCAGCACACTCCTCGGCGGCACCGCGCAGGCGCGTGCGCCGAAGCTCGGCACACAGACTCCCTATTGGCACCGTTTCGTGCTCGGCGACGCCGAAGTGACCGTCGTCTCCGACGGCCCGCTTCCGCTCGGCGATCCCTCCGGCACCTTCACCGGCGTGCCGAAGGAAGAGGTGAAGAAGATGCTGTCCGACAACTTCCTCTCGCCCGACAATGTCGTGCTCGAGCAGAACTCGCCGATCGTCAACATGGGCGACAGGCTGATCCTGTTCGAYACCGGCATGGGCACCTCGCAGGCGTTCGGCCCGACCACCGGGCGGCAGCAGAAGAGCATGAAGGAAGCCGGCATCAAGCCGGAGGACATCGACGCCGTCGTGCTGTCGCACGCGCATATCGACCACATCGGYGGCATCGTCGATGCCGACAACAAGCCGCTGTTCCCGAATGCGCAGTACTACATCGCGCAGAGCGATCTCGATTTCTGGACCGACGAAGGCAAGATGGGCAGTCCGTTGAAGGACTTTGTCGTGCACGCCCGCAAGAACCTGCTGCCGGTGCGCGACCGCATCGTGTTCTTCAAGGATGGCCAGGAATTCCTGCCCGGTGTGCAGGCGATCGCGGCGCCCGGCCACACCGTGGGCCACACCATCTTCATGGTGAGCTCGGGCGGCAAATCCTTCGCCTTCCTCGGCGACCTGTCGCATCACGCGGTGCTTCTGCTGGAGCGGCCGCGGATGGAGTTCTCCTACGACACCGATCCGAAGCAGGCGGCGGCCTCGCGGGTCAAGCTGCTGGAGACGCTGGCCGTGAACAGGACGCCTGTCATGTCCTATCACTTCGCCTGGCCGGGCTACGGCCACGTCGCCAAGGCCGGCGAGGGCTACCACTATTATCCCGAGCCGATGCAGATGACGCTGTGACGTCCTGACGACGACGAGGCATTCGGGAGCGGCTGCTGCTCCCGAATGCACGATCGGGCCATGCACGCCAAAGCGCGCTGAGTTTTGGTTGCATCGGTTGGGCGCGGTCTCGGTCCACCTCTCGCCGGCGGGGAGCGGTCGGTGCGATGTGCCCGGTGAGGGCTCTTGCTCTCTCGATAGACCGGAACCCCTCACCCGATTTGCTGCGCAAATCGACCTCTCCCAAGGGAGAGGTGAACTTTCGACGCCGTTCCATCTCAACCTGATCTTGCGCAATGCATGACGCGGCGAGACGGCGTCTATTCGGCCGGCGCGAGGCGCCGGCTGGCTCCACTGACCGCCCCCGTTCGCGCACCGATCCGCGCCCGACGCTTGCGCCACCAGATCACCACGCCGGTCACCGACAGGGCCGCGACCACCAGACCCATCAGGGAAATCAGGATGCGCCCGGGCAGGCCGGCGATGCGACCGGAATGCAGGGGGAACTGCATCTGCACGAAGACGTCGGCCGCGGTGCCGACCCACGGCAGCCGCTCGCCCAGCGGACGGCCGTCTTCACTGTCGTAATAGAGCTGCGCCGGACCGACGCCGGCGGCGCCGTGTTCACCACCGGGCTCGAAGAATGCGACCGCATAGACGCCATGGGCCGGACCATAGTTGATCGAACCGATCGGCGTCGTCCAGCCGCGCGCCTTGCCCTCGGCCGCGGCCCGCGCTGCGATATCCGGATAGGTCATCCTCGGCTCGATCGGATCGTCGAGATGGCGGTACGGTCGCTGCTCGTACGGGGTCGGCGTGTAGTTGGACACCGTCTTCATCAGCGGCGAGAACACCTCGAAATAAAGGTTGAGCGAGAAGGCGGTGAACGCGATCACGAACAGCAGGGCCCAGGTCCACAGGCTGAAGGCGCGATGGATATCGAAATTGACCCGATAGGCGCTGCCCGACATCTTGATCTTCCAGGCCGGCGCCCAGCGGGTCCAGAAGCCCTTGCGCGCGGCGGCCGGTAGCGCCGACGCCGGCTCGGCCCTGGCGCGGCGCCGCGATGGCAAGGTCAGGTAGAAGCCGACGAAGCAATCGATCGTCCAGATCACGGCGATGATGCCGAGGAACCGCATTCCCCAGCGATCGCTGCCCCAGAATTCGGGAATGTGCATCGTGTAGTGCAGCTTGTAGAGAAACGAGACGAAGTTTTCCCGGCTCACCGGCCAGACCGCGCCCCAATAGCGGCGACCGAGCTCGGCGCCGGTGTTCGGATCGAGGAAGATCTGATTGTAGTCGAGCGTGTAGCGCTTGCCGGTCTGCGGATCGATCCGCGGCAGCACGAAGAACCACAGCGATTCGCCCTTCTCCGGGGTCATGAACATGTGGACCACGCGGGCACGGTGATCGCGCTGCTCGATCAGCTTGACCAGCTCCACCGACGGAATCGCAGGTCCTGCGCTGGTCACCTCGAACAGCTTCTTGTTGAGGATGTCGTCGATCTCGTGATCCCACGAGATGATGGCGCCGGTGACGCCGGAGAAGAACAGGAACGCCGCGGTGAGCAGTCCCGCCCAGCGATGCAGTCGTCCAAGGATCGGTCTCATGGGGATCTCGGCATGTTGTGCGGACCCCTCACCAGCGATACGTCAGCTTGGCGATCGCCTTCCGACCCTCTGCGTAGAAGCAGCTCGTATTGCCGTAGCAGGCCGCCACGTAACGCGTGTCGGCGAGGTTGGTGACGTTGAGGGAGAGGCGATAATTGCCCCTGGTGTAGGCGACCAGCGCATCGACGACCGTGGACGCCGGCACCTTGAAGGTGTTGGCCTCGTTGCCGAAGGTCGATCCGACATAGCGGACGCCGCCGCCGAACTGAACGCCGGCGAACGCACCGCCCTGAACGGTGTAATCGCCCCACAGCGAGAAGCGGTTGAGCGGCACGGTGGTCGGCGCCTTGCCGACATTGACCGGATCCTTGGTCACGACCGCATCGACATAGGCGTAGCCGCCGCGGATGTTGACGCCCTCGGCCAGCGTCGCAGTGCCCTCGAGCTCGACGCCGCGCGACCTGACCTCGCCGGTCTGCTCCGCAAAGTAGGATGGCGGCGCGTAGGTGACGACGTTGGACCGGGTCAGGTCGAAGGCCGCCAGCGTGATCAGCGCATTGATACCGACCGGCTGGTACTTGACGCCGACTTCGTACTGCACCCCGCTTTCCGGCTTCAGCAGCTCTCCGGCGGAGTTGATGCTCAGCACCGGCAGGAATGATTCCGAGTAGCTGAAATAGGGCGCGATGCCGTTGTCGAAATTGTACATCACGGCGGCGCGGCCGGTGAACGCCGAGGCGTCGGTCGACGTCGAGGTCTTCGCGAGGTTGTTGTCGAGGTCCGTGGTGACGAAATCCTGCCGTCCGCCGAGCAGGAACGACAACCGGCCGAGTTTGATCTGGTCCTGCAAGTAAAGACCGGCCTGCGACTGCGTAATGCCGGTGTCGTCATACGGTCCGTTGTTGGTCCAGCTGTTGGCGTAGACCGGCGCAAACACGTTGATCTTGCCGGTGCTGAAGCTCGAGGCCATGTCGCGGAACGAGGTGTTGCGGTAGTCGATGCCAAACAGCGTGGTGTGGCTCAGCATGCCGGTGACGAACTTGCCTTGCAGCTGGTTGTCGACCGCGAAGGAATTGATCGTCGAGTTGCCGCCGGCGCCGCCGCGCGACAGCAGGCCCGCGGCTTCGTCGGCCGCCGACGCGTAGCCGGCGCCGTAGAAACTCCTCTGCTCGTTGTGCATCCACGAGTAGCGCAGGTTCTGGCGGAAGGTCAGCGCGTCGTTGATGTCGTGCGACAGCATGTAGCCGACCGAGGTCTGCTCGGTGTCGAACTGATTGAAGCCGGGCTCGCCGACGAACCGCGTGTTCGGAATGAAGCGGCCATTGTTGGCCCAGACCGTGCCGGACGGCGGCAGGAACTGGAGGCCCCAGCCGGTCCGCTCCTTCTGATAATTCGCCAGGAAGGTGATCGTGGTGTCCTCGTTCGGCTTCACCGTGACGGCGGGCGCGATGAAGACCCTGTTGTCCTTGGTGTAATCGACCTGGGTCTCGCCGTCGCGCGCGACGCCGGTCAGGCGCCACAGCACCGTGCCTTCCTTGTTGGCGCGGCCACCGATATCGAACTCGCCCTGGAAGCGGTTGAAGCTGCCGCCGGACAGCGACACTTCCCCGAATTCACGCGCGGTCGGCAGTTTGCTGACATAGTTGAGGATGCCGCCGGTGCCGCTGCCGCCGAACATCGCGGAAGAAGGCCCCTTCAGCACTTCGAGGCGCTCGGCGCCATAGGGATCGAGACCGAGGAAGTGAACATAGTTGCTGCTCGGCAGCCGCAGCCCGTCGAGATAGAGGCCGGGCATCGTCATGTCGAAGCCGCGGATCTGCAAGCCGCCGAAGCGGGTATCCGAGCCGCCATTGACGTCGCCGCTGACGCCCGCGGTGTAGCGCAACGCCGCGCCCACCGATTCCGCACCCTGGTTCCTGACCTGGTCCGTCGTGATCACCGAGATCGATTGCGGGGTTTCGATCAGCGGCGTGTCGGTCTTGGTCGCCGTCCCCGAACGCGTGGCAACGAATCCGACCACCGGTCCGCCGGCGCGCTCGCCGGCACCCGCGACGGATTGCGCCGGCGATTCGGTCGCCGCCTGCTGCGATCGAGCCGCGCGGTTGGTCCGGTTCGCGCGCGTGGTCGTCGCGCGACGAACCGGCTTTGCATTCGCAGCCGCCGCGCGCTGGCCCGGCGCATCCACGCTTACCGGCGGCAGTTCGGTTTGCGCCTCGGCACGTTCCACCGCGACGCCGGTTGCCAGGACGGCGGCGGTGCACAGACCGATCGTTCGCAGCAGCGGATGTTGGCGAATGGAATGCGAAGCAAGTCGGTCGATCACGCGAAGGCGCCCCTGATGTCAGCCTGAATGGATTTGTGATCCGGCTCTACAGTGCGGGGCGCGCGCGTACAGACCTCGGCGATTGGAATAGATCGAGACTGCGCGCGCAGTCGGCGTGCGATCGCTGAAACAAAAAGGAAATCGTCGACGTGCTGCGACAATGTGCGCGACAGCGTCGCGCGCGCCGAACGATTCTCTGGGTTGTTGGCAGTGTAGTTTGCAACTCACGCCAACCGGCGCGCTTCATGCGGCGGGCAATGGCTGCGACATCCGCGCCGGCCGTGGCAGACCGCCGCGCGGTGGATTGGTACCGGGCGCGCGCCTGACGAATGTTCCTGTAATGTTCTTGCGCTTGTCGCCCGGCTCCGCTACCCTCGCGTGCGGAAGATAGGGGCAGCATGGTCCAGCGGGTTTCCACCGTCGCATTCGAGGGGATCGAGGCCCGCGCGGTCGACGTGCAGGTGCAGGTCGCGCCGGGACTGCCGGCGTTTGCGATCGTCGGCCTGCCCGACAAGGCAGTGGCGGAGAGCCGGGAGCGGGTCCGTGCCGCCATGGCCGCGATCGGGCTGGCGCTGCCGCCCAAGCACATCATCCTCAACCTCTCGCCTGCCGACCTGCCCAAGGAAGGCAGCCACTACGACCTGCCGATTGCTCTCGGCCTGATGGCGGCGATCGGCGCGATCCCGCCGGATGCGCTCAGCGGCTTCACCGTGCTCGGCGAACTCGGGCTCGATGGCTCGATCGCAGCCGTCGCGGGCGTGCTGCCCGCCGCGATCGGCGCCAATTCGCGCGACGAGGGGCTGATCTGCCCGGCGGCCTGCGGCTCGGAGGCGGCCTGGGCGAGCCCTGACATCCAGATCATCGCGGCCCACTCGCTGATCCAGATCGCCAACCACTTCAAGGGCACGCAGCTGCTGTGGCGGCCGCAGCCCAAGGTGCATGAGCGCGAGGACGCGCTGCTCGACCTGCGCGACATCAAGGGCCAGGAGAGCGCGAAACGCGCGCTCGAGATCGCCGCTGCCGGCGGACATCATTTGCTGATGATCGGCTCGCCCGGCGCCGGCAAATCGATGCTGGCCGCGCGRTTGCCCTCGATCCTGCCGCCGCTGTCGCCGTCCGAGCTGCTCGAGGTCTCGATGATCGCCTCCGTCGCCGGCATGATCCGGGACGGCGCGCTGACCGCGCGGCGGCCGTTCCGCAGCCCGCATCATTCCGCCAGCATGGCCGCGCTGACCGGCGGCGGCATGCGCGCCAAGCCCGGCGAGATCTCGCTCGCGCATCAGGGCGTGCTGTTCCTCGACGAACTGCCGGAGTTCGACCCGCGCGTGCTGGATTCGCTGCGCCAGCCGCTGGAGAACGGCGAGGTCGCGGTGAGCCGCGCCAACCATCGCGTCACCTATCCGGCGCGCTTCATGTTGGTCGCGGCGATGAACCCGTGCCGCTGCGGCCACGCCTATGAGCCCGGCTATTCCTGCAAGCGCGCACCCGTCGACCGCTGCACCGCCGACTACCAGATGCGGATCTCCGGCCCGCTGATGGACCGCATCGATCTCAGGATCGAGGTGCCGGCCGTGACCGCGGCGGACCTGATCCTGCCGCCGCCCGCGGAGGGATCGGCCGAGGTCGCCAAGCGCGTCGCGGCCGCGCGCGACATCCAGCTCGCGCGCTATGCCGCGGCCGGCATGCCGCAGGTCCGCACCAATGCGGAGGCGCCGAGCTCGCTGCTCGAGACCATCGCGCAGCCCGATGCGCACGGCCAGAAGCTGCTGCGCGAAGCCGCCGACACCATGCGCCTCACTGCGCGCGGTTATCACCGTGTGCTGCGGGTGGCGCGCACGCTCGCCGATCTCGACGGCGCGGATGCGATCGGCCGGCTGCATCTCGCCGAGGCGCTGTCCTATCGTGCATTGGCCGACGACCTGCGTCGCGCGGCGTGAAGCGGTCGTTGACCGGCGACGCGGGCAGCGGTCCACCGAGTGAGAGCAGGTCAGTCCTGTCGCGATTCGCGCCGCAATCGCCGCCGTCAACCCCGCGGTAACGAGTTTTGTTTACGCTCCGCAAACCATAAGCACCGCGATCCGCGGGACGCTTGGGTCGAGCGAGTTGTGTCATGTTGCGTATGAAGGTTTTGGCCTCGGTGGTCCCCCTTGCCGTGGCCGCGGTGCTTACCCATGCGGAGTTGCTGCCGGGTCCCCGGCCCTGCATCGAGGTCGGCGGTGCGGCGATGCAGATCGCATCGGTGCCCTGGCAGGCCCAGCTTCACGTCAGCTTCACCGACGATCCGAGCCTTGCCACCGTCCGGGTCCGGATTGCCGACAGCGCTGATGCCGCCGACTTCACCGTGATCGACGACATCGACGATGCCGAGGCCGGCGCCTGCGAGAGCAACACGGTGCCGCAGCTGATCGGGATTTCCAGCGAGCCGACCGCAACTGGTCCGGTGATCTATCTTTCGCATGACGGTCCGTTCGACTACCGCGTCTACGTGCAGTCGAAGACGTTCTCGGCGCGCGATGCCGCGGCCCTGATCGTCAGCGCCCGCGGCGGCCATCGCCGCCTCGAGGCCGCTGCGATCGAGCCCGACGCGCATGTCCCGAACCGGCTCGTGGCGGAGTTAACCTCGCGCTAACCCTGTTGTCAGGGCAACGCGAAACGGCCACCAACTTCAAGCACTTTGCAAGGTGACCGACGCATTTTCATCGGCGAATCTCGCTGTC
>BFBZ01000012.1_pt143 | contig 58457 bp, 44 predicted proteins | sample 1888401 | NCBI WGS metagenome assembly BFBZ01 (sample SAMD00112614, study PRJDB3348) | symbiont metagenome | host: Chara braunii
GGCCACATCGACCGAAGACGCGCGCACCTGCTGGCTTTCGGCCTTGCGCGCGGCATTAAGATTTGTGACGGCCTCATCGAGGCGGGCCTTGTCGCGGGCCAGAATTGTGACATTCCACCCCTCGCCCACCAAAATCCTGGAAAGCGCCAGCCCGATGCCGCTCGACCCGCCGGTGACGAGCGCGTGCGGCATCAGCCCATCAGGCCCATCTGTTCCATCTCGCGCGCGATGGCAGGCAGCGTGATGCGGAATTGTTCTTCGGTGTGGGTGCGAGTGAGGAAGAAGCGCAACCGCGTGCCGCCGACAGGAACGGCGGGCGGCGGAATGGGCTGCACATGGATGCCCTGTTCGAGGAGGCGGTTGGACAGCGCGAAGCCCGCCTTGTCGTCACCGATGAGGAGCGAGGCCACGGGGGATTCTTCATCGCCGCCGATCTTGAGACCCACTTCGCGGGCAATCGCGCGGAACAGTTTCGCGCGGTCGCGAATCTCGACGCTCAGATGCGGTTCCTGTTCAAGGATTTCGAGGGCTGCCAGCGAGGCCGCCGTATCGGGCGGCGAAAGGCCGACGCTGAAGATGAAGCCCGGCGCCAGAAAGCGCATATATTCAATCAGCCCACGGCTGCCCGCGATATAGCCGCCGGCGCCCGCCAATGTCTTGCTCAACGTGCCCATATGGACGTCGACGCTTTTGGGCGAAATGCCCGACGCTTCGCAAACCCCACGCCCTGTCGCCCCCACCGTGCCCAGCGAATGGGCTTCGTCGATCATCAGGAGCAAATCGTGGCGGCGCTTGGATTCCACGGCGCGGCGCGCATCGAGGATATGACCATCCATCGAATAGACGCCTTCAACCACCATCAGGCCGCGGCGGAAATCGCCGCGCTTCTGCTCCATCATCGCGTCGAGCTTGTCCCACTCGCCGACGGGGAAGTTCATCTGCTTGGCGCCGGAAAGCTGGGCGCCCGTCATGATCGAATTGTGTGCGCCGGAATCGATGATCACCGCATCGGGCTTGGTCATCAGATGGCTGATGACCGTGACATTGGTGAGATAGCCGCTGACGAACACGATGGCATCTTCGGTGCCGAGAAAGGCGGCGAGCCGCTTTTCCAGTTCGCCGTGCAGTTCGATCTGGCCCGAAACGATACGACTGGCCGATGCCGAGGTGCCGTATTTGTCGATCGCCGCCTTGGCCGCGTTCGAGACGCGCGGATCGCCCGAAAGGCCCAGATAATTGTAGCCGGAATAATTGATGACCTCGCGCCCGCGCCAGCGGATGTGACTGTCGTTCAACCCGCCGCGCGGTTCGAAGAAGGGGATGCGGACGTCATGCTTGGCCATGTCGGCCATGCGCCGTTTCAGGGCGCGGTAACCCGCGAAGCCATCGATGAAACTTCCTTCATCCGCGCGGTCGTTGCCAGCGGGTAGTGCGGTTTCGTCGAGGGCCGTTTTGTCCATCATGTCGATCCAGTGACAGGCGGCATTCGCATCAATTCGGGGTGACGCGTCAATCCCCTGTGGGCTGTTGCGGTGCCGCGCCTGTTGGCGCAGGCATGGGCGCGGGGCCGGGGCCCGGCAAAGTGCGGAAAAGCAGGGCAAGGCTGCCCGCGGGCGCCCCCGGCTGGGCCGCCACGGTGCCGGTGGAAAGCCGCAAGGCCGCCAGCGCGGCACAGAATCGAAGCTGAGCATCCACCATGGCCTGCCGGGTCTGGGCCCGGGCGGTCTCGGCATCGCTCTGGGCTGCCCTTGTGATGAAGCCTGCCGAGGCCCGTTTGCGGGCGCTGACTACCACCCCTTCCATGAGGTCGGCGGAATGGCTGAGGCCGCGCCAATCGGCCAGGGCGGCCTTCATCGCCTCGACCTGATCGGCGATGTCGCGGCGGACCTGATCTTCGGCCTGGCGCAGGTTGAGGCGGGCGATGGTCTCCTGCGCCTGGGCGGCGGCGAGTGTTCCGTTCTCCACATTGCCTTCGAGGCTCTTGGACAGGTTGACGAACACCCCATCGGTATCGAGCGAGAGATCGACCTGCGGCCCCAGCCCGTTATCCGCCCCCTTCACCTGCTCGCCCGCGGCGGCGGCATATTGGTGCAGTGCCTGAAGATCGAGCCGGTTGCGCAACGCAAGGTCGGTCATCGCCGCCTCGTTCAGATGGGTCACATCATCGGCCATCGCGCCCATATCGGGGAACGCGCCGCTGACGGTGGCAGGAGCCGCCCCCGAGGCGCCCATCGCCTGGCCCAGCTGGCGCAGGCAGGATTTCTCGGCGAGGCGGCCCTTGGTGACCTCGACATGCTTCACGGCCTGATCGGCGGTGGCGCGATCGAGTTCGGCGGGCTCCAGCTGGCCGGTCTGGGTCTGCCTCTTCAGAAGCGCGTCGTAATCGAGGCTGTCGTCTTCGGCGACTTGCGCGATCTGGGTTTGCTCGCGCAGCGCCAGGCAACGCCAATAGATCTGCACCGCATCGTGAACCGCGAGCCCGCGGGCGTAATCGTTTTCGAAACGCGAGCCCTGCAACGATTTTTCCGCGGCGTGCGCCCTGGCCGCCAGCGGGTTGTCGGTGCCCGAGCCCTGCCACAGCGGAACGGTCACGTTGAAATGCGGGCGCGGTTTGGTGAGGCCGAAGGTCTGCGCGTTGCTGGCCGCGGTGTTGGCATAGAAGGTCACGCCCGGCTGGATGGAGATGCCGTTGGTGAATTTCTTCGAGATGCCGGCCTCGATGGGGATCGCGCTCGTCACCTCTGTTTCATCGGTGAAGACGCCGTTGCGGATCTTGGGCAAATAAAGCCGCTGCCATCCGGAATGGCCCGACACCGTCCAGTCGAAGGCGCCTTCGGCCTGCTGCAACTGGCCGCTTGCCTGTTTCACCTTGGCATCGGCCTGCAGCACGGCGTTGCTCTGTGTCATCGCGGAGGAGACGACATCTTCGAGCTTCACCTCGCCCGCCTGCTTGACGTCGGCGCCATGCGCGCCGGCCGCCGCAAACAGGAGCGGCGTAAAGCACAGTGCAAATTTCGCGTGTCGCCCGGCCAATGCTTTGCCCTATTCCACGCGGTCGATCTTGCCATCGACCATGTGCACCACACGGTCGGCAGCGGCGAAGATGCGCGCATCGTGCGTCACCATCAGGGCGGCGGCGCCACCCAGCACGCGGCGCTTGATGAGCGCGATCACGGCATCGGACGATACTTTGTCGAGCGAGGCGGTCGGCTCGTCGGCCAGGATCAGCGGCGGATCGTTGATGAGCGCGCGCGCGATCGCCACACGCTGTTTCTGGCCTGTCGACATCTTGCCGGGCTTGGCGTGGAGATGATCGCGCAAGCCCAGTTCGCCGAGGAGGTTTTCAGCTTTCGAAAGCGCCTGCTCGCGCGTGGGCCGTTTTGCATCGAGCGCGGTTGCCAGCCACAGCGTTTCGAACGCGCTCAACGCATCGAACAGATTGTGATCCTGGAAGATGAACCCGATCTTGCGGCGGAGCTGCAACTGGCCTTCGCCATCCATGCCTGAAAGCTGTGCGCCCAGAACATCGATTGCGCCATCCTGCATGGTGCGCAGGGCGCCCACCAGCGTCATCAGCGTGGTCTTGCCCGCGCCCGAAGGCCCGGTGAGGATCACGAACTCACCCTTGGCGAGCGTGAGATCGACGCCGCGCAGGATCGCCCGGTTCGAACCCGCGAACCGGTAGCCCACACCGCGAATGGAAACGGCACACGCAATCGGTGGCGCCTTCACGTTCAATGGATCGGCGCGAACGTTCATGTCCTGCTCAATAAAGGGAGGCGGGATCGGCATGGGCCACCGGTTTGAGTGCGAACAATCCCGCCATCACGGTCATGCCCACGGTCAGCAAAAGGACGAACACCAGCGAGAACAGATCGAACCTGACCGCGAGCGAGGTGGCGTGCGCCAGATACACATAGGCGATCCACGACAGCAATGCGCCCGCAACAAAGCCGCCCAGCGACAAAAGCACCGCCTGTTCCAGGATCACGCGCCGGAAAAATGCATCGGAAAAGCCCATCGCCCGGAGCGTAGCATATTGGGCAAAGCGGTCGACGATCTCGTTGAACAGGATCTGGTAGCAGGTGATAGCCCCGATCACGAGCCCCGCCAGCATGCCGATCCCGAACAGGATGCCGATGGGTGCGGCCTTGAGGGTGAACAGGAATTCACGCGAGCGCACCTTGGCGGGTGTCATCACCGTGATGTCCTTGGGCAGGGCTGCGAGAATCCGCGCCTGCACATCGCCCACATCGGCGCCCCGCTCCAGCCTGATCGCACCCATGATCGGCTGGTCGCCGGGATGGCGCGAAAGCCAATCGCCCTCGCTCATCACCACCGCGCCGTCATTGACCACATCGGGGCCGAGCGAAACGAAGCCCGCCATGTTGTAGAGCGTGCCGTCGAGTTCGATATCCTGGCCGCGCCGGATGGGGCCGAAGATCGGGCGCGACAGCCGGTCGTACAGGACCGAACCCGGCACGCGCAGCACGCGCGAGATTTTTTCGGCGTTGCCGATATCGAACGGCACATCATTGGCCGGAAACGCGAAGACGACGATGCGCCGGATCGCCTTGTCCGGCGGATTGCGCAGCCCCATCGTGCCCTGATAGATCGGCACGACATCGGCGACGCCGGGGACAGCCGCGATCTGATGCAGACGGATATCGCGCACATCGGTCCATTTGTGCAGATCGACGCGGGCCTGATCCATCACCACGAGATCGCCATTGATACGGCTTGCCACCATCGCCTGCGAATTGAGCACGCCCAGAAGCAGGCCCAGCTCGACGAACATGATGAGAACCGCAACCGCGACACCGGCGACCGCCGCCGCCAGCCGCACCGGATTGTGCGCGAGGAAGCGCAGGCCCAATCCCTGTTCCGCGGTTTGCAACCGGAGAACATTCATTTGAACAGCTCCGCCGGATCGGCGCGCGCGATGCGGCCGATCACGCTCACACCCGCCGCGATGCCCATCGCAAGCACAATCAGCAATGTCTCGATGGCAATGCCGGGCGTGAGCCCCATGGGCAGCTTGGTTGCGAATTCGATGATCCAGAGAATGATCGCGGCCACCACGGAAGCGGGCACGAATGCGGCAACGGCCAAAAGCAGGATCTCCGCCAACCCCACGCCGAAGACGAATTCGCGGCGAAAGCCCATCGCCTTCAGCACGGCGAATTCCCGGGCGCGCTGGATGATCTCCGCCGACAGAACCTGAAACAGGATCGTCGCCCCCACGAGAAACGCGATCAGCATGCTCACCCGCAGCAACACGCCGATGGGCTTGGTCGAGGTGAAGAAGGAGCGTTCCTGCGCGATCAGTTCGGCGCGCGTCAGCACGCGCACATCGGAAGGCAGGCTTTTTGCCAGCCGGGCCGCCGCGCTATCGGCGTTCGCAGACGGATCGAGCTTGAGCAGGCCCACGCTCACCAGCCGCGCATCATGGCCGGTCAATCGCGCGAAATCGGGATTGCGCAGGATCGCGCTGCCTTCGGCATAAAAGAAAAGCCCGAGGCGAAAGAAGCCCACGATCTCCACCGGCTGATCCGAAATCCGCGCTTCGCGCCCAAGCGCGAGGCGCCCGTAGCCCGAACCCGACCATGCATCCACCAACACCGCGCGGCTGCCGCCAAGCGCATCGTAACCGCGGCGGATATCGCGATCGGCGATGAAATCGCCCGGCTCATCGATACCGATGAGAAGGATCGAGGAACGCTGCAGCGAATCCTCATCCACCCACCGGCTGACCCCGATGTTGAGGCCGAAGGCTTGCGTCACATCCTTGTCGGCCTGCGCCTGCATCAGCCGCACGCGATCGAACGTGCCCCCCGAATAGAGAAACTGATAGGTGGCGGGCACCACCGCGAGATCGAGATCGAAATCATCATAAAGCCGCGTCGCTTCCAGGCGCACGCCATGCAGGAACGCGATCTGCAACAGCAAAAGCAGGATGGCAACACCGATTCCCGAGATCGCCACATAGAGCCGCGTACGATGCTGCGCGAGATTGGACGCCGCCAGCGAGAAACATCGCTTTGCGGTTTCCATCGCTTCGCCGCGGGCGGGTGTCATCGCGGATTCTCTGATTGTGGCGCAATCTGACGCAAATCGGTCTCCACCTGCGTGAACGCGCTTAGTGCGCGATCACGACCTCGACCTCCATGCCCACCAGCCGGTTGGCCGGATCGGGCCGGTCGAGACGGATGCGCACGTCGCCCAGCTTGGCGCGGGAATCGACGATCCGCCCCACACTATCCACCGTGCCGCCGAGCGAATGCGGCAGGGTCGCGCTCTTGATCGTGGCGCGCATGCCGCGCCGCAGCTTCAGAAGATCGCCTTCATAGACCTGGCAGACGACATACATCGTTCGCAGATCGCCCATGCGCACGATCGGGCCCGCGGGGTGCGCGCCGATGCGCTTGTCGACGAACAGGACCGTGCCATCGATGGGCGCGCGGATTTCTTCGGCGGCGCTGGCGATCCTCCACTGGCGCGTGGCATCGGCCACGGCGTTGGCGGCCGTGCCTTTTGTCACCACGAGTTTGGATTGCTCGATCTTCAGCGCGAGTTGTGCCTGGGTGACGGCATTGCTGGTGCGGCCCAATTCTCTGGCCGAGGTCGAGCTGGGGCCGAGCGCCTTGTAGCTTTGATATTCGCGGGTGGCCTGCGCGAGTTGCTGACTTGCCTGTTTGACGGAGGCCTCTTGCGCCGCCACCTGTTCGGCGGCCGATTTCTTCGCCCGCTCCAATTCCTTGGCGGCTTCGACATGGCTTGCCTGAAGACTGTCGTCCTCCACCGTCGCCAAAAGCTGGCCTGCCTTCACGGCATCGCCCACTTCGACCCTGACCGATGTGATGACGGCAGACCCCGACCCGCCAAGATCGATGATCCCGCCTGCCGGGGCGATCTGGCCGACCGCGCCGGTATTGTTGGCATCGGCGGCAAACGCGGGCCCGGCCACGCAAAGCGCAAATCCAAGGGCGAGGGTGGGGAGGATCGGTCTTCTCATCTATGCTTTCCGGGCCGTCACCCGGCCTTATGCCCCATCCGGCGGCGCTGCTGGAAGCCAAGCCAGGCCTGATCCAGCCTCTTGTAGAGAAAATAGTAGAGCCTGGGGGCCCAATCGGCCCAAACCGGCACCCAATTGGGCACCTTGTTGCGGGTGGTGATCCACCCCACCGGCGAGGCCGAGGAAATGTCGATCTCGCCCTCGGTAAGCCCGATGCCGCCCGCGCGCTCGTATTTGAACAGAAGAATGGAGAGCAGCGCCTGCTCGGGATTGTGCCCCGCGGTCCGCGGCGCGATCCGTTCCGGCACCAGGCTATGGGCCTGCCATTCGGCGATCAGTTCGCGCACCGCCGCGCGCCTTGTGTCGAACCCGATGATGGTGGCAGGGCGTTCCACCCGCTTGCGGTCTTCATCGGGCACGCCCAGCGCATCGAGGGTGAACGCATTGCAGCGCAATTCCAGCGCGGAGGCGCCTTTCAGCACATAGGTGCCATCGCGCGCCAGGCTTGAGCGCAGATCGCCGAGGCTGCGCGTCTGAAAGAGCGCGGCACAATCGAGCCACAGGATTTCTCCGCCGTATTCGCGCGCGCCTTGCGCGATCAGCATCGGCTTCCAGGCATAGGTGCGCGAGGCGAGCGCCACATGGGGCGGATATTGCGCAAAATTAAAGGTGCGGAATTCGACCCAGGCAAAGCTTTCCTTCAGCCGCGCCAGGGTCTGTGCTTCGAGGCCCAGATCATAGGCCACCACGCGCGCCTGACCTTCGATGCCCATGCGCCGGGCGCTGCGCAGGAACTGCCAGAGGCACCGCCAATAGGCTTCATCGGCGGCGGTGAGGATGGTGAGGGTGGGCGGGGTCACGGCAGGTGCGGGTTTCGTTTCGAGGACGGGCTGCAATATATCTCACAGATTCTTTCTTCGTGGTCCCTTGTCTTTGCGGGTTTCGGGTTTGGTTCGGTCCGGCGATCGTCTGTTTCGCGCCCTTGTCTGGTTGACCGCGTTCCTTGCGGCCCTGACGCTGGTGCGGCTTGCCTCGCTTGCGAACCTCGAAATCTCCCGCAACTACAATGAAGGGTGGAACGCCTATCATGCGCTCGCCGCGATGACGGGGGGCGCGCTCTATCCGCGCGCGCCGGGCTTCTTCGTCAACAATTATCCCCCATTGTCGTTTTTCGTCGCCGGCGCGCTGGGCAAGCTGACGGGCGACCTAATCGTCGCGGGCCGGATTCTTTCGCTGTTGAGCACGCTCGTCGCCGCCTGGGCGATTTTCGCCAGTGCGCGCGCGCTGGGCACATCCAGGACCGAGGGGCTGTTCGCGGCCTCGCTCTTTCTGGCCAAGCTGCTTGCCGCCAGCACCTATGTCGGCATCAACGATCCGCAGATGTTCGCGCATGCGCTGGGCTGCCTTGGCTTTCTTGCCATCGTGGCGGGCCCGCGCACGCAAGCCTCGCTTGCGCTCGGCGCCTTGCTGTTGACGCTTGCCGTCTTCACCAAGCACATGCTCATCGTTCAGCCGCTGGCGCTGGTCATCTGGTTTGCGATTTACGACCGGCGCAGCGCCGTTCGCCTTGCCATATTCGGGCTGCTTTTCGCGCTGCTCGGCCTTCTGCTGTGCCGGATCGCGCTGGGGGTGAACCTGACCGATGTGCTGTTCACCGCGCGCAGCTACAGGCTCGAATGGCTTCTGCAATCGCTGAAGGATTTTCTGCTTGTGAGCTTTGCGCCGCTGGGCGCAGGCCTCTTTCTGCTGTTCTCGAAGGACCGGTGCGCGGTTCTTTGCGGGATCTATACGCTTCTGGCCTTCTGCATCGGGCTATATTTCGATGGCGGCGCGGGTGTGGGGCGCAACGCGCTGTTCGATGCCGCGATTGCGGGCGCGCTGAGTGCGAGCCTGCTGGTGCATCGGCTGCGCGTCTGCGCACCTGCGGCGGCATTGCTCCTTGCGCTGGCCTGCCTTGTTCCGCCCGGGGTTGCAGCGTTGCAGCAGGCCGAACGGGCCTGGCTGACACAGGATTTCTGGCTGAAGCCGATGGCCAAGGACAACGCCGCTGCGAAAGCCGACATCGCCTTCATCCGTCAACGGCCGGGACCGGCGCTGTGCGAGAAGCTTTCGTTCTGCTTCTGGGCGGGAAAAGAGGTGCAGTTCGATGCCTTCAACTGGATCGAGGCAGTGCACGCCCACACAAGCGACGAGCGCGACCTCATCGCGCTGATCGACGCGCATTATTTCTCGACCATCGAAATGGGCATCAAGCCGCGCCTCGATGCCCTGCCTGCCGTCATGGCGGCGATCGCGCGCAACTACCGCACGCACCACGCCGACGAATACGGCCGCATCCTCATCCCGCGCTGATCTGCGTGGCAAAGGCGCCTTCGCAGGCCGCGGGCCGCACCACATCGTAAAGAGAGAAGAAGGAATAGGCATGCCGGAGCCGCAACAGCTGCGGCACGGGGCTTTGCGACTTGCCGAGATGCATCACGATCACATGATCGTAGTGGCAGGGCCAGCGGTCGAGATAGCGCAAATTCGCATCGCCGCGGAAATTGCCTTGCGCGAATTCTTCCAGATAGGGCAGCGGCGCCTCATGGCCCTGTTCCGAAGACAGCGCCGCAATCGGCTCATAGGCCGCCTGAATGTGCACCACATGCTGGCCGCGCGTGGTGAACATCAGCGGCACGAAGACCTGCCTGTCCATGATCGCGTATTCCGCCAGATGGCGGTAGGGCCGTGTATCGGCCTCGCCCACGGCTTCGACATCGAGTGCTGTGAACAATGCGCGGCCCGGCGCGATGGCGTTCGTCGCTTCGCGGAGTTCGGCGATCTGACGATCCTGCCCCCGCCAATCGCGGTAGAGCGTTGCCGCGTTGAAGAGGGCCAATCCGGCAACCAGCGCGGCCAACGCCGCGATCTGGCGCTGCTCCAGCCGCACCTCCATCGCCGCAAAGAACAGGAGGCACAACACGGCGGGGAAACGGATATGGGTGCCCCATCCCCCGCCCGCCGACGATGGCGCGAAGATGCAAAAGACGAGAAGCGCGCTCAGCACGGCGATCATTCGCGGATGCAGGGAAATGCGTTTGATCCAAAATCCCGCGAGCACCAACACCACAAGGATCGCGAGCGGAACATAGGCCGCCGTATCGAACTGATCCTGCATGATCGCCGCCAGCCGGGCGGGGAAGGATCCCACGATGTTGATGTTGAACTTGTGCGAATCCACCGCATGCGGACGCAGGAAAAAGAAGAACGCCATCGCAGGGGCCAACACCGCCGCCACGACGCCGATGCGCCGCGACAGGCCGCCACGGCGGCCATCTTCCGCGGGCATCATCTCGAAAAACAGCAGCAGCAGCGCCAGCAGCAGAACGCCGAGCGCATGAGAGAAATACAGCACCAGGGTGGCAAAAGCGAAGCCGAGCGTGCGAAAGACGCCTGCATATTTCTCCGTCGCGATCCAGGCTGCGAAAACGATCAGCGCCAGCCCGATTGCGAAATAGAAATTGATGAAGCCCCACATGAACGCGGCATTGTAGGCAAACAGCGCGCCCGCCAGCGCCGCCACGCCCAGGCGCCGGTAAAGCGCATAGTGGATCGCGATGGGAGCTGCCACCCACATCAACAACCCCAGGCTGACGAACAGCTTCACCGATACGAGAAAGGGAACCACGACGGCAAAGAGCGGCACCAGAATTTCCGAGGCGAGATCGGGCACGAGATCCCATTGCGTCTGGTAGAAACGCGACAGGGACGGATCGTGCGCGCCATGCATCTGCACATAGAGCGCGGAGACATGTGCGGGATAATCCGACATGGCGGGCAGCACCACGCTCCACAACGGCCACAAAAGGACCATCGCCACCAACACAGGCGCCACAAACAGAACGATTTTCGTGTTTTTCAAGAACAGCCCCCACTGGCGGCTGTTTTAACAAAGAATCTCCCTGGGAGAAACCCAATTGGCTTCAAGGTTGTGCACGGTTCGACCATGGGCGCGGTGATCGGGGCCGAAAGGGGGCGGGATCGCGCGGGCGCGCCTTTCTGATAGCATGGCGGCGAAGCAGCGGGTTTTGCGCCCATACAATGTCAGCGACGCCATGGCACATATGAACATCTTCACCAGCACGCTCCTGCTGATCTATGCGGGCCTCTTTCCCATTGTGAACCCGATCGGCAGCGCCCCGCTGTTCCTCGGCATGACGCAGTTCTGCACCGACGCGCAGCGCAACGCGCTTGCCCGCCGTGTCGCGCTCAACAGTTTCTTTCTGCTGCTGGGTTCGCTGTTCATCGGCTCGCATGTGCTGGAATTCTTCGGCATCAGCCTGCCCGTGGTGCGCATCGCAGGCGGCGTGGTGGTGACCTCGTTCGGCTGGAAACTTCTGAATTCGAACGACCGCCCCGACAGCGAGAGCGCGGCAAGCGCCAGCACCATCGATGCGTTCTATCCGCTCACCATGCCGCTCACCGTCGGCCCGGGTTCCATCTCGGTCGCCATAACGCTTGGGTCCCAGCGCCCGCACGGGGCGAGCATTCCGGAATTGATGGTGTTGGGAAGTGCGGCCATCGCAAGCGTGATCGCGATGGTCCTCACGATCTATTTCGCCTATCGCTTCGCCGAAAAAACCGTGCGTGTCCTCGGCAAGACCGGTACCAATGTGCTGGTGCGCCTCTCGGCCTTCATCATGCTGTGCATCGGCATCGAGATTCTGTGGAACGGCTATAGCGCCTTGACCGCCGCGCAAGGCTGACACGGCAGAGCCAGCGTCGCGCCCTTCAACTCGCTTCGAGCTTATCCTGTGTTTTGGTGTCGAAATCGCTCGCGTCATGGCGTTCGCGCAGCTGACTGCTGGGCTCGCCGAAGGCACGATTGACCATGCGGCCACGCTTGACGGCGGGGCGTTCGGCGATCTTGTCCGTCCAGCGATGGACGTTTTTGTAACTCTGCACCTGCAGGAATTCGCCGGCGTCATAGACCAGCCCCTTCACGAGCGCGCCATACCAGGGCCAAATCGCCATGTCGGCGATCGTGTAGACATCGCCTGCCATGTATTCGTTGTGCGCAAGGTGGCGATCGAGCACATCGAGCTGGCGCTTCACCTCCATGGCGAAACGGTCGATGGGATATTCGAGCTTCATCGGCGCATAGGCATAGAAATGGCCGAAACCGCCGCCGAGGTAAGGCGCGCTACCGACCTGCCAGAACAGCCAGGACAAACATTCAGCGCGTGACGCGTCTTCGGCCGGAAGGAAAGCGCCACCGAACTTCTCAGCGAGATACATAAGGATCGCTCCGGACTCGAAAACGCGGATGGGCGTCGGGCCGCTTCGGTCCATCAGAGCGGGGATTTTGGAGTTGGGATTTACGTCTACGAAGCCGCTGCCGAACTGATCGCCTTCGTTGATGCGGATCAGCCAGGCATCGTATTCCGCGCCCTTGTGGCCGAGCGCAAGAAGCTCCTCCAGCATCACCGTCACCTTCACCCCGTTGGGTGTTGCCAGCGAATACAGTTGAAAGGGGTGACGGCCGACCGGCAGTTCCTTCTCATGGGTCGGCCCTGCGATGGGGCGATTGATTTTCGCAAACCGGCCACCGCTTTCCTTATCCCAGACCCAGATTTTCGGCGGTGTGTAGGCGGGTGCATCGGTCATTCCTGGCTCCATCGATATGATGGAAGCCATCCTATCGCCCGCCTCCCGCGCTGGCTATATGCGCCAACCAAGATTGCGGGGCCCAGGAATTATACGGCCTTACCGTCCTCTATGATGACGTGCTCGTAACCGAAAGAGACGGTTGCGCGGCTCATATCGCAGAAGCACAATTCGTCCTCGCGCATTTCGCGGCCTGCTGCCTGACCTTCGGGGCTTGCGGATGCCTCCAGCCGGTCCTGCTCGCTTTCCCACCATAATTCGACGACGCCATCATGCGGGGGCTGGCAGTTGCGCGACTGGGTCATCAGCCGCGTGACTTCGTAATCGCCTGCATGAAGCTGCACATATTTTCGTATGCGCAACGCCTTCATGTGTTTCACGGCCAGCGCTCCATGCACTTCGCGCCAGTATTTCAGGAATTGCTCCTGCGTGAAATCCGGGCGGCGGTATACGGTGAAGGACATCTTGAACATCACACACTCCCCGTTGGAATCGATGCAGGCATCTCGCGCTTCAGATGGCGGGCGGCGAGAAGGAAATGGGTTCCGGACCAGAAAAACAACAGCACCACGCAAATGAGGGCGGCGCGCACGCCTTCGGTCGAGGCCGAACGGCAGGCCTCCCCAAGGGTTGCGACCTTCGTCGGGCACAAAGCCGCGTAATCGCCCGCGAAATGGCGCGCGGCGAAATAATCGCTCAACGCGCCGGTGACGAGCGGGCCGAAGGCCATGCCCACGAGATTGAGTGCCAGCGAAACGAGCGACACGGCTGAGGCCCGCATGCGCGACGTCACCAAATTTTGCGTCACCGCATAGGTGGGCGCGTAATAGGTGGCCGAAAAGAGCCCCGGTATGGTGAGGAAGATGAGGGCGGTCACCCAATCCGTCTGCAGGAAGCCGAGTACATATCCCGGCACCGCAAGGAACATGCATATTCCCGGCAGCCAGCCATAAAAGCGGATATCGCGGCGGATCAGGCGATCGGTCACCATGCCGCCTGCGAGAAAGCCGCCAGTGACGGAGATGCTGTTCATGGCGGCGAAGGCAAGCGCGGCTTCGGTATAGCTGAGCGAAAATGCGCGCACGAAAAACGGATGGGCGAAACTGACAACGCTATAGCCGACGAAATTGGTGATGACGCCGGCGGCCAATATGTGACGAAAGCCCCGGCTCGCAGCCAATCGCCGGAACACGGCGGAAAGCGGCGGCACATCCGGCTCCGCGGCCAGGCCATCGGATGCGCCGCGAACGGGCTCGCGCAAGGTGGCCCATGCCAGAAGGGCCAGAAGAAAACCCGGAAACCCCACGAGCAGAAAAGCGCTGCGCCAGCCAAAGCGCTGGGCGACAAATGCGCCACCAATGCCGCCGAGCACGATGCCAAGCGGCGTTGCCAGCCCAAGGATCCCAACGACAGATGCGCGTTGGTGCGGCGGGAAATAATCGGCAAGCAGGGATTGCGACGGCGCGTTGGCGCCAGCCTCCCCAATACCGACCCCGATGCGCGCGAGAAGCAGATGGGCAAAGGACGATGCGAAACCGCAAACAACGGTCATCGCGGACCACACTGCCACCGCCGTGCCGATGATGCGCACGCGGTTGTGCCGCTCGCTCAACCGCGCAATCGGAACGCCCAAAATCCCGTAAAGCAGGGAAAACGCGGCGCCGCCAAGGAGGCCAAGCTGCAGATCGGAGATGCGCAGATCGTCTTTGATCGCCTGCCCGACCGTGTTCAGGATTGCGCGATCGACGAATGCGCATGTCGAAATCGCTAGCAACAGCGCCAGGACCCAATAACGGTGACCGGATGTTTTGGCTTCGATCAATCGCGTCTCCTGCCGCCAGCCCGGAAAAAAAGAAGCCTGCCGTTGTGCCGGCAGGCTTCAGTCAAGGGAACTAGAGGTGCAGGCTGGCTTCAAACGCGAAGGTGCGTGTTTCGTCCAGAACCTTGTGCGCGGTCGGGAAGTGGGAAAGCGATCCCGGCCAGGCAAACGCGAAGCTATAAGTCCTTTCGTTCGAAAGGTTCTTGCCGATCAGCGCCAGGCTCCACCGCTCGCCGACATCGCCGAGTTGCAGACGCACATCGTATTTCGCAAAGCTGGGCTGGACGCCATAGATCAGGCTCTGGTCATCGGAATTGTAATATTTCGACCGGTATGAGACCTGGAACGTGCTGATGAGCATCAGATCGTTATCCAACAACATCGTATGCTCGGCCTGGGCATTTCCCGTCCACTTCGACGCGAATGTCAGGGGCGCACCTGCCAGATTGTGATTGACGATGCTGTTGGGCGCGCTTGCGGGAGCGGAAGGGCTGCATTGCGCCGGGGTTTCCCGTGCCAGGCAGTTGGCGCCGGGGAAATCATCGTATTTCGCATCCTGATAGGCCCCACTCCACGTCAACTTCAAAGTGTTGATCGGCAGCCATGTCACGGCGGCTTCCACACCGCGCGATGATGCGGCCGCGGCATTCTTCGTCACAAATCCCGGCGGCACCAGCGTTGCGTCATAGACCGACGTTTGCAGATCCTTGAACTTGGTGTCGTAGAGGGAGAGATCGACGATCAGCGTATCCTCGGCAAGCGTGGATTTCACGCCCACTTCGTAGTTCGTCGAACGCTCGGGACGGAAAACAAACGTCGCGTTTGTCGTTCCGACCGTGTTGCTGACAAAGCCGCCGGACTTGGACCCCCGGCCGTAGGTTGCGTAAAGCATCGTTCCGGGGATCACATCATATTGCGCGGTGACGGACGGATCGACGATCCCCTCGCTGATATTGCCCGACGCCGTCGTCAACGCGCCGAGGATGGTGCCATAATCGGAAAGGGTCTGGAAAAAGCCTGTTTTCTCGGTCAGCGTATATCGCACGCTGCCGATCAACCGCAGGTCATCGGCGATATTGTAGGTGCCCTGGCCGAACACAGAATAGGTCTGCGCCTTCTGGTTGAAGTTCGAATGGATCATGCCCGCCGCACCGCTCGGCAGATTGTAGTTCTTGGGATAGACCAGATCGTAATTGCTCCAGTCGAAATAGCCGCCAACGATATATTCGAAGGTTTTGTGCTCGGGCGACAGCAACCTCACTTCCTGGGAGAACTGCTTGAACCGCTCCAGGATCCGATTGAGATACACCGCGGGAACATCGCGGCTGTAGCTGTTTGCCCGGTTGGCGCCGAAGGTCGAAAAGCCGGTGACCGATGTCAGCGTCATGTCTCCGAAGCGATAATTGCCTGTAACCGAGGCGTTGGACGTCGAAACATTTTCGGCCTCGGGATGGCCAAACGGATTGCCATCGGCAAACCGGTCTTCCGTAACCAGACCGGGCACCGTCAACGACGCCAGGACCATGTTGAGACCGTCGGTTCGCGATTCGGCATGTTCGAGCTTCGCGGTGAAATCGAGATCGCTGGTGGGCTCGTATTTGAGCGTCAGGCGCGCCAGGCGCTGCTTGTGGCGGGGGTCGTTATTGCCCGTCGTCTCGTTCTTTACATAGCCGTCGCTATCCAGGAATTTGAGCGCAAGACGGGCGCTCAACTTGTCGCTGATCGGGCCGGAGACATATCCGTTGAGATCGATGCCGTTCAGATCGTAATTGTAGGTCGCCGTCGCGCCGCCTTCGAATTCCTTCGTGGGCCCCGCGGTCACGATGCTGATGGCGCCTGCCGGCGTGTTCTTGCCGAACAGCGCGCCTTGCGGMCCGCGCAACACTTCCATGCGCTCGATATCGAAGAATGGTGCTTCGAATTGCTTGGCGCGCCCTGCATAGATGCCATCCTGATAAAGGCTGACGGATTGATCGAATGCGAAGTTCGCAGGCGCTGATCCGAAGCCGCGGATATAGATCACGTCAGCCGCGTTGAGCCGTTCCACATACAGGTTCGGTACCTGGTTCACCATGCTCTTGAGATCGGTGTAATGGAATTTCGAAATCTGCTCGCCGCTGATCACCGACATCGAAATCGGCACTTCCTGAACGCTTTGCTCGCGCTTTTGCGCGGTCACGACCACCGTCTCAATGCCGCCTGCCGCCGATACGTTGGGTGGCGTTTCGCGATCCTGCTGGGCAAAAGCCGCGGGCGCAAAAATTTGTGATGCCGCCACCAGTGCTGATGTCAGATAGAGATTGCGTGTTGAATGTCTCATGTTCCCTCTCCGTTTCGTTAGGTTTGTTCGGCGCCGCCATGGGCCCCGTCGTCCCGTCAGTTCAACAAGCGGCCTCGCCCCCGAGGCCACCGGCCGGTCATTTGATCGCCTTTGCCTTTTCGTGATCGGTGATCGCCTGTTTCATGGCGTTGACGATGCCGCCATAGATGATTTCGCTGTTGTCGCGCGCCCAATCGAGCGAGGCGGCGCGATTGCGATTGCTGTTCTGGAAATGGGGCACAACGTGGCGCGCGAAAAGCTCGTAGCTTTTCTTTGTCGCCTCGAAATCCGCGCAATTGTGGGCCAGGAACATCAACGTTCCGAACCCGCCGGATTGCTTTTGCAGTTTCTCGATATGGGCGATTGCATCTTGCGGCGTTCCCACAAGTGCGACGCCGAAGGTGCCCATGCCCTCCGTCGTCATGATGTCCACAGCCTCTTTGGCGGTTTTCACCTTGCCGATGTTCTGGTCGTTGCTGATCGAACCGCGCAGGCCCCGCATGTATTTGACGAGGTCCATGATTCCCCATTCGATATCCGCAAGCGCCTGTTCGCGCGTCTCGGCGATGTGCATGTTGATGACGACACGCCAGCTATCGCGGGTTGCCGCCTTTCCCGCCTTTTTCGCTGCTTCCTCATAGACACCCCAATGATCGCCAAGGGCGGTGAACCCGATCGGCGTCGACACCGCGAGCGACAACATGCCGAGCCCGAGGCGGCCCGCCGTTACCGGGCCGGTGGGCGTAACGGCGCAGGCGACCGACATTTCCATGCGCGGTGCCTGATACGGCAGGATTTGCAATCGCGCCTCGCGCAGCGTGAACCAATCGGTCTGGCGGGTAACTGTCTTGCCTTCGAACAGATCGATCAGGCATTCGAGCGATTCATTCATCATCCGGCGCTGCTGCATCGGATCGATGCCCATCATGAAGGCATCGGTCGGAAGCTGGCCCGGCCCGGACCCGAAGATCAGCCGGCCGCGCACCTGATGATCGAGCTGGGCAATGCGATCGGCCAGAATCAGCGGGTGGTGATAGGTGAGCGAATTGACACCGGTGCCGAAGCGGATGTGCTTGGTCCGCCCGGCCACGCCCGCGATGAACAATTCCGGCGAGGAGATGACCTCGTAACCCGCCGAATGATGTTCGCCGATCCAGGCTTCGTCATAACCCAATTCATCGAGATACTGCACAAGCTGCATATCGCGCTCGATCGTGAGCGTGGGATTTTCCTGGATGGGATGGTACGGCGCGATAAAGCTGCCGAAACGCATCTTCTGGGGCTGGTAAGGCAAAACATTCTCCATGCGGTGAAATCGTGAGCGCGCTGCCGGCCTATTTGGGAGACCGGCTGGGCGCTATTTCGCGTGCACGTGCGAACGCGGTATCAAAGGCCTCGCTGCCGCTGTGGCGGCCGGCGACCACAAAAGTGGCGCTGTTGATCTTCCAGCGATCGCCCGCCCGTTGCAGCTTGTGGATGTAGACACCGCAGGCATAAGCGCCCAGTTCGCGGCCCTGATCCTTCAGAAAATGCATCGCGTTGACATAAGACGTGCAGACCGCGCGATCGCCATCGATCTTGATGACGAGGTTCGAGACCATGTGCAGCGTGGCATCGAAGCCATAAAGCGATTTGAGGCGCGTGATCCACGCCTCGGCCGGCATATCGCCGCTCAGCGAGCCATTCGAGCTGTAATCGATGTGCACGGGGTCGGTCAGCAGATCGCGCATGCTTTGCCAGTCCCGGCTGTCGATGGAGGTCGACCACAGGTGGATGGCATCGGTTACGGCCGCGCGATCGACAAGTGCCTTCATCGTGTCGGACATCAAACATTCCTCCCGTTGGCGCCGGATTTCCGCTGAGCGGTGGCGCCGCTTTGTTGCTTAGTGCTCAAAGCATTTAGGCACACGTCAATTAAATTGACAATAGAAGTCAATTTAATTGACATCAATGTGCAGAGGCAGGCATAATTCGCCGGCGTCTAAAAGCGATGCGGCCCTCACAAGCGGCAGGAAAACAACGGGAATCGCGAGACCTTGATGTGCCGGGCGGAATCCGGCGTGGTCTGCATGTTGGGGAGAATCGGCAACCGATGGCCAAAGAAGCAGGCAACACCTTCAGCATGATTTTGACCCTGCTGAAGGGATATTACTGGTTCGAAGATGGCGTGAGCAGCTATGTGCGATCGCGCGGCTGGCCGGAATTCACGCGCCCGCAATCCATGCTGATGTCGAATATCGTGCTGGGGTATCGCCGGCCGTCGGAGATGGCGCGTCAGCTTGGCATCAGCCGCCAGGCGGTTCACATCACCATTCAACAGATGATCAAGAAGGGAATCGTCGCGCTGATCGATGACCCCAAGAACCGCCATATCAAGCAGGTTGTGCTCACCAAAATCGGCGAGAAGATGCGCGACGATGGCCTGGTCGCCATGGAAATACTCGCCGAGGAATTGGGGCGCCGGATCGGCTGGGCGAATGTTTCCAGCACGGCGGATGTCCTGAGAGCCGATTGGGGGCCGTCGATGAAATTCGGCGCCGAACGTGGAGAAATCACAAAGCCCCGCGGCAAACGCCAACAGCCGTCGCCTCGAAAGTCCCGCTGACATTCCGGATTGACCGCTTGATGGCCACTCGGGTCAGTTCGCCAGATCGCGCGTTATGGTTCGCGACGCCAGATAATAATGCAGGGCGCCCCAGGCCAGAAGCATCACCAGCGCGATCAGGGCGTTGCGCGCGCCCAGCGCCGAGGCGAGTTCGCAGGCCTGGCCGCGTTGCGAGTTCAGGGCGGCAGCGGCACGGCCGCCGGGACATTCCACGGCGAAGTTGCCGGCATAATAGGCGGCTGCCGATCTATCGCTGATGTAGCCGGCCAGCATCGGGCCGATGGCAAGCGACGTCAGGCCCGAACCCAAACTGACGATGGCGGTGATCGATGCGCGCATGCGCGGAGTGACGATATTGTGCGCAACCGCATAAGTCGGCGCGAAATACGTGGCTGAAAACATGCCGGGAATGGCGAGCAGCGGCAGCGCGATGCGCCAATCGGTTTGCAGGAAGCCCGCCACGAAAAATGGAAGCGCGATAAGAAGGCCGATCGCTGGAACGATTCCATAGTAACGCTTGTTGCGGGTTGTCAGCCAATCCGTGAGAAAACCGCCCGCGAGGAAGCCGATGCCGGTGGTGATGCCGTTGATCGCCCCGAACATGGCGGCGGCCTCTGCATAGTTGAGATGAAACCGGCGCACGAAAAAAGGATGCATGAATTGCAGCACGCCGCTTCCCACCGTCGCAACGATGGTGGCGCCGATCAGGATGTGAACGAAGGACCGCTTTGAAAACGCAAGCTTGACGACGGATCGAAAAGGCGGCGGCGGCTCATCCGCCAGATCGCCATCGGAAAAGCCACGCGGCGGCTCGGGGATCGTCAGAAGGATCGCGAGCGCGAGCAAGAGGCCCGGAAGGCCAAGAATGAAGAACGCGGCGCGCCATCCCAATGTTTGAACGAGCAGGCCGCTTGCGATGGCGCCGAAAAGAAGCCCGATGGTGACGCCGAGATTGAGGATACCCAGCGCCGAAGCGCGCTTGTTCGGCGGGAACATGTCGGAGACCAGCGATTGGGTTGCAAGCGCCCCCGTCTCGCCGATGCCGACACCAAGCCGGGCGCCAAGAAGTTGCCAGAAATTCTGGGCGACACCGCACAGCGTGGTCATCACCGACCAGATCGTGACGGCGGCCGCAACGATATAAGTGCGCCTGTAGCGCTCGGCCAGCCGGGCGCTGGGAAGCGCGAATATCGCATAGAAGACTGCGATCGACAGGCCGCCCAACATGCCCAGCTGGGTGTCGCTCAATCCCAGATCGACCTTGATCGCCTGACCCAGCGTGTTCATCAGCACGCGGTCCATATAGGAGAACCCCGTCATCGTGACGAAGATGAAGAGGAAATAGGCTTTGTAGCGCGGGGAGCGCAATCTGGCGTTCAGGGCCTGCCGCCTGGCGGCATTCTCGGGCATGGCCTTCATATCCGCTCCTCACCTATGCAATCAGCGGGTTTGGCCGCCATCGACCGGAATGGTGGCGCCCGTGAGGAAACTGGCCCGCGGACTGAGCAGGAAAGCGGCAACCGCGCCGATCTCCTCGGGCGTGCCAAATCGCTTCATCGGCACTTCCCGCGCGATCCAACGCTTCCAGGCATCGGCGCGTTCGCCGGTTGCACGGCTTTCCCAATCGCCGCCCGGAAAGATGATGTTGCCCGGTGCGATTGTGTTGATGCGAATGCCCGCAGAGCCGGTGAGTTTCGCCAATTCGCGGCCCAGATGGCCAAGGGCTGCTTTGGACGTGCCGTAGGTGAGCGGCGTTCCAAGCGCGCCCAGCCCCGCGATGGAGCCGATGAACACCAGCGCGCCCTCGCCCCTTTGCAGCATGCGCTTCAGCGCGGTGCGGGCGAGGCGATAGGATGCCGAGAGGTTTTGCGTCAAACCCTGTTCCCATATCTCGTCACTGACATCGAAACCCGGCGGGCAGGGATCGATGCCGACATTTGCGACCGCGCCCCAGATCGACCCGAATTCCGCTTCGCAACGTTCCACCGCCGCATCGATGACCGCGCTTTCGCGCATGTCGCCGGCGAAGGACCAGACTTGCGACGCACCATAGACATCCGAAAGACGGGCCTTCGTTTCTTCCAGCGCCTTGGGGCCGCGCGCCGTCAGCGCGACCTTCGCGCCTTCCGCCAGGCATGATTGCGCGATCCCAAGGCCGATCCCGCGGCTGGCGCCGGCGATGAAGATCACTTTGTTCTTCAATTGAAGATCCATTCCAACCTCCTCAGACGATTTCAGGCGGCGTATTCCGAATCCGTGTCGTTGCTCTCGAGGATTTCGACAATCCCCAGACCGCCATTGACGGCAATCATATCGCCATCGCGGATCAGTTGCGTGGCGCGTTCGACAACCGTGACGCAAGGAACATTGAACTCCCGGCACAACGACGCGCCATGGGCGAGAACCCCGCCGGTTTCCAGAACCAGCCCGCTCAGGCGCGCAAAGGCAGGCGTCCAGCTTGGGTCTGTTTGCCGGGTGACGAGAATATCGGCCTTGCCCACACGGCCCAGTTCGGAGACGTCATATATGACGCGGGCGCGGCCCGTTACCTGCCCCGCACTGGCGGCAAGCCCGACGAGCCTTTTTGCCGTTGTTCCGGCAGAGGCTGGTTCATCTTCTGGAACATAACCGCGCCGCAGAAATTTCGGCGGCTGCTCCTTCAACGTCTTCAGCCACTCTTCGCGGCGAATGGCGATCCGCTGCATCGCTTCGGCGGCGGAAATCTTCCCCTCTGCGAGGTGCGCGATTTCCTTGCGCACAAGAAAGAAGATGTCGGAGGGATCGCCCAGCAGCCCATTGCCGTGAAGGCGCCTGCCCTTCTCCATATAGACGCGCCGCAAAAGCCACCAGATTCTATCGTAGTAGAAACGATGGTTGTCGCGCAGGCCCATGTAGATTTCGTTGTAACGAAACAGGGTCCGCAGGAGGCGGCGTTTGAACGGCGCCAGAAACCCGCCAAGGCCATCGATGCATTCCGCCTGGGTTGCGACGCGCGCGGCGGCGCTGCGTGCATTGGTTTCGGCGGGGCGCCTGCTCTCGGTGGCGAGGAACGCCTTTACCTGTTCCCACAGCAATTCGGGATTATCGCCCCAGCGCGGATGGATCAGATCCTTGTAGCTCGCGCCCCGATGGCCATGTGCGGCGAGGAAAATTTCAAGCGCATCTCCAACGCTGCGCACAATCGCGCTATCGGCCCGGGCCTGAAACTCGGCCCAGCTCGATCTTCTGGCCTGCTCGATTGCCGCCGGGCCCGCATAGTGCAGGAGCATCGCAATCTGCCAGATGCTGTCGGCTTCGCGAACCGTGTGGCTTCCCTCCAGCCCGGACGAGATGGCGGCATAAAGTTCTTCCCCCTTGCCGAACCAGCGCGCGAGCAGGGCCGTCAGAAGAAGCTTCAGATCCTGTGCGTAATAGAAAACCGTGATTCCGCATTCAAATCCGATACTTCCGGCAAGCGTCCAGATGGCCGTGAGGTGGGTTTCGAGTTGCCGGTCGTCGAGCGCGCGTTCATCCACGGCCGCAAGCGGATTCGTCGCGGCCAGAAAGGGGCCCCATGAGCGCTTGAGAAATTTGTGGTTGCGGGTGAAGCCACGGCGGGGGCCATGCAGAACTTCGAATATCCATGTTCTGCGGAGCAACCCATGCCATTTCCATGGCGCCCGCTTCAGGATTTCGCGCCGCTCCGGGGGAAGCTGATAGAGCAGCCCCGGAAGACGCATCATGTGCGGATAGAAAACATAAAGGCGCTCGAGCAGGCTGATATCCAGATAAGGTGCTGCGCGAAAATATTTGAAGGCATCGGGCGGGCCGGGTGCCATATCCCCATACATGCCGAGTTGCATGGGAATCTGCCCGGTCAGGTTTTGCACATCGTAAAACAACGGGCTGACCGGCGGCGCCCAGATCTCATCGGCATAGGTGCGCGTCCAGATCTTGCTGTCGCTGTCGGCATCGGCCTGGGGATCATCGGCCCAGGGTTCAAGCGGGCGATTGAACCAGACGGCCGCCACCGTGGTGATCGGCCGGCTCTGCAATATCTGAAGGGTTTGGCCATCGAAGGCCCATTCGATATCCTGGGGAAAGCCGAACGCATCGGCCACTTTTTTCGATTCCGAAACGACCGCGCCGAGCATGCGATCCGAAAACGGTTCTTGTCCCGGCGGCGTCTGGCGCGCAACGACTTTGCCGCTTCTGCTGTCGACCACTATCTCTTCGGGATTGACGAGGCCCGACACCAGGCTTTCGCCGACGCCCTTGATCGCGTTGATCGCCATTCGGGACAGCGATTGCGAGGCCGGGTCTGCCGTGAAGCTGACACCGGACCAGCTTGCCTCGACCATGCGCTGCACCACCACCGCCATGGCATCGTCATGCTCGACGGCGCGATGGCTGCGATAATTCTGGGCGGCAGTGCTGCGATGGGATGCCAGGCATTTGTCGATGGCAGCGAAGACGGCTTCGATTCCGCGCACATCGAGGATGGTTTCAAATACGCCGGCGAAGGAATGCCCGGAGGAATCTTCCGCCGCACCGGAGGAGCGAACGGCATAGCTGTAGCGCTCGCCGCCCAACGCGTTCCACGCCTGGAGAACGGCGTCTCGCATTTCCGGCGTCAGCACGCCGCCGCGGGTGGCGGCAGTGGTGAGCACAAAGAACGGCGGCACGGCGCAGCCCAGCGCGTGCAACCGAAACAAGGAGGCGGCCTTGCCGCCGACGTCTTCGACTCGGGTTGTGGTTGGTGCGAAGACCGACGAAATCATTTCCACTTGCCGGCATGCAGCGCCTGGGGGGTTACGCGTGGGGGCCAGAAATACGAAATCAGACCGGGCACGGTGCCCACGCCTTCCACGATGTAATCGCCAACGCCTTCATAGCCCCAGAAGGTCTGGGGCGTGCCCGAGCCGATATAAGAGTGCATCTTCGGCATCCGGGCGCGGATGATGCGGCCGAGTTCATCGGTGACAATCAGATCGACGCCTTGTTGAACGCCATTCTCATCATAGCTGGCGGTTGTTTCGACCGTCGAGGCGGCCGCAACCTTGCCGTCGCGCGTGACATAGCCAAGGGCGATCTGGGTATCGTTTTCATCGATGCCCTGCTTCAACACCGAGATCGACAACGCGCCATCCGCCGTCTGGAACGACCACATCTTGAACAGGTTCTTGCAGAAATCGATGTTGTGGCGCTGGCCCCAGGAATGATCGGAATCGCCCGTGCTCGACACGGCGTATTGCGTGCCTGCGATCCTGAGCGTTCCCTTGACCCACCAGGAGCGATGATAGCGGTTGGCCGCCATCCAGGACGGCGTGGGATGCACGCCATCGGCATAATCATAAGGGGCCATCATGAAACGGGCATCAAGATCGAAGCCGTTGCCCTCGCCATCGTCGAAGGTAAGCTTCTGGTGCTTGAGCGGCTCGATGCGCTCGAACTTCATGCCGGACAGTTCGACGTTGTCGAAATTGGCATCGATCAGGTGATCGACATCCTGCTTGAAGCAGTAGACCCAGCGATCGCCGGCGACGATGCGATGGCCGGGGGATGCCATGGCCTTGTCATTCACCTTCAGGTCGGGCCAGGCGCCATGATAAAAGCTCACCAGCATGCCCGAAGGCTTTGGCTGGTTGGGCACAACCCACAGATAAAGCCAGCCGCCGATCTTGTTTGCGGCATCGTTGAAGTTGAAATAGAGGCTCTCGCGCCAATGATAATCGTCATTCAGAAATTCCGGATGACGCAGTTCGTCGGATGCTTTCAGCACCATTGGCGTATTCCTTCTTTTTGCTATTCGGCAGCTTCGGCGAACAGCTTCTTTCGCGGGCCCATATAGCCGAAGAGCCAGCCCGCAACCTTGCGCATCTGGATTTCCTCGCTGCCTTCGGTGATGCGATAGCGCCGATGATGGCGATAGATGTGTTCGAAAGGTTTGTGGCGCGAATAGCCGAGGCCGCCATGAACCTGCATGGCGCGATCCGCCGCTTCGCAGCACAGGCGGTTCGCCCAGTAATTGCACATGGACACTTTGTCGGAGAGCCGCTTTTCGACCTCAGGCTTGCTCATCTGATCCATTTCGGACGCGGTCTTGCGGATGAGCAGGCGCAGCATCTCGGCCTGCGTCGCCAGCTCGACCAGCGGAAACTGGATCGCCTGATTGTCGGACAGGGGCTTTCCGAAGGGCTTGCGATTGCGGGCGTATTTTACACTTTCCTCGATGCAATAGACCGCAGCCCCCAGCGATCCCGCCGCCTGGCGGATTCGGTTTTCGTGCACGAAATGCTGGGCCACCGCCAGGCCAAGGCCTTCCCGCCCGAAGATCGCGCTATCGGGCACCCACACATTGGTGAACGACACGCGGGGATGATCGGTCGGCATGTTGAAGGTCCAGAGATATTCTTCGATCTTCACGCCGGGATCCTTTGCGGGCACCAGAAAACAGGTGATGCCGGTTGCATCGCCATCCTGGCCGGAGGTGCGCGCGAACAGGGCGCAATGCGAGGCCACATGCATGCCTGTGGTCCACATCTTCTCGCCGTTGAGAAGCCAGCCGTCGATGCCATCGCGCACCTGCCGCACGCCGCGCGTTTCCATGTGGGTGGCATCGGATCCGTGATTGGGCTCGGTGAGGCCGAATGTCGGGCGTCGCGTTCCGTTCAGCATGCCCGAAATCCACTCCGCCTGCTGCTCCTTGGTGCCGAAATCGCGCATCATCAGAACAAAGGGATTGTTGGCGACGATGGAATGTTCGTTTTGCAGATCGTTGTGCAGGCCGAGGCCCTTGGATGCGAAATGTTCGCGGATCACCGCCATCCAGAGATTTGAACCATCCTTGCCGCCATATTCCTTGGGCAAGGCAAAGCGCAAATGCCCCGCGCGGTCGGCCCGGCGCTTGGCTTCGCCCAGAAGCGCCTCCCATTCCTTGCGGGGCAGGCCGTTATTATCCCAATCGGTGCGCGCCCATTCGCGGCGATGATCGAAATAACGCTTGTTGTCGTCCTGTTCCTCAAGCGGCTTTATTTCGGCCTCGATGAAGGCATCCAGTTCGGCGAGGTAGGCGACAAGTTCTTTGGGCAGCGAAAAATCCACGCGTTACTCCGTATCAGACCATTTCGTAGCGGATCGGCAGCTTTTTGGGACCGTTGACGAAAAAGGCCTGGGTCATCGTCGCCTCGCCGTCATGCTCTATGGATTTCAGGCGCGGCAGCAATTCCTCGAACAGGATTCGCATTTCCATGCGCGCAAGATGTTGGCCCAGGCACACGTGCCCGCCATAGCCGAATGCGACCTGCTTGTTGGGCTTGCGATCCACGAGGAAGGAAAAGGGATCTTCGAACACTTCCTCGTCGCGATTGCCGGATGCGTAGCAGAGCATCAGCCAGTCATCCTTGGCGAGCGAGCGGCCGCCGATCTCGGTGTCCTCGGTGGCGGTGCGCATGAAGGTCTTCACCGGGGTGATCCAGCGGATGCTCTCGTCCACCAGGCCGGGGATCAGGGACGGATCGGCCTGGAGTTTGGCGAGCTCACCCGGGTTCTCGGCCAGGCCCCAGATGGCGCCGGCGGTGGAGGATGAGGTGGTATCGTGCCCCGCCGTCGCGATGATCATGTAATAGCCCATCTGCTCGAGGCGCGGCAGCGGCTGGCCATTGACCTTCGAGGTGGCGATGACGGTGGCGAAATCATCGCGCGGATTGGCCCGGCGGTCATCGGAGATCTTTGTGAAATAGGCCTCGAAATCATCGACCACGGCGGTGAGCGCCTTGGCATATTCGGCCGGATCGAGATCGGCGGGCTGGGCGCGCGCCGTATCGGGATCCTGCGGCGCAAAAAGTTCCTGCGTCAGCCGCAGCATCCGCGGCTCGTCTTCTTCCGGCACGCCGAGAATTTCCATGATGACGTGCAGGGGATAAAGGAGCGCCACATCGTTCACGAAATCGCAGCGCCCGCCACGGGCCGCCATCTTGTCCACCGCGCCGCGCGCGATGGTGCGGATGCGATCTTCCAGCTTCTTCAGATTGCCCGGCAGGAACCATGCCTGCGCGAGCGCGCGGTATTTGGGATGTTCGGGCGCATCCATCTGCACCAGGCTCTTGATCAGATGGGGGCTGCCGCCGGTGATCTCGCGCACGCGGCGATCGCTTTCCTGATTTGTCAGCGTCGCCTGGCGGTCGCCATTGTGGAAGAGATCGTTCTGCTTGCTGATGTGCAGGATATCGGCGTGTTTGGTGACGGCCCAAAAAGGATCGTATCCATCGGGCTTTGCGACGCCCAGCGGATTGTTCTGCCTCAGCCATGTGTAGGCATCGTGGATGCGCTTGTCGGCGTAGCAGCGCGGATTGACGAGCGTCTCCGCAACGGCATTCGGCATCACTATGTCGGACGTGTTCACAACTGCCTCCCTTGGCGGCGCGCCATTAATGACGCTGCAACAACTCGACGCGATTGCCTTCCGGGTCCGCGATCATGGCATATTGCGCGCGCACACGGCCCACGGGCTCCGGCAACGTGACGCCCGCATCGAACTCCGAAAGCGGCGTCAGAATGTTTGCGCCGCCTCGTTCGAGGACCGAGAGGACTTCGCCGATATTCTCCACGTTGAGCGTGATATAGGCGAGGCCCTTTCGCGAGCCGAAATCACCTCGCCCCTGATCGCCGGCGGCGTCGGCAATGGCGTAGAGTTTTATGAGGCTGCTTCCACACGCATAGATGTGCAGCGTTCCGTTGGGCAACGGAACATCGCCCATATGCGCAAGGCCCAGCAGATCCCCATAAAACCGCTTCTGCGCGGCGATATCTCCCACCACGATCCCGACATCTACTCCGGCTTTCGCGATTCTCAACACGTGATCACGACCGTTTCAGGACTTTCAGGTAGTAATCGAGGTTCCAGTAGAAGGAGAGTATCCCCGAACCCTTGTGTTCGCCGCCATTCACCTCGAAATTGTAGTAGCAGTCGTTGTTCCACACCGTGCCGCGCTCGGTGGGCGCGGAGGTGAAGCATTTGCCCACGACACGCGACATGCGGGAATTGCCATCCACGATGTTCATGACGATGCCCTGCTGGATACCGTCCTTGTCGTAATCCGGGCAGATTTCCAGGTTGGTGATCGGGGACATCCGCTTTCCGTCCCACACAAAGCCATACGGGAACACGCCGCCATCGAGCGCCACGCCTTCAAAAGCATGAAACGCCCAGTCGCGGCCGCACTGGCCGGCGATATATTTGCTCTTGTAGAGCGGCTCCCAACGCCTCGGGCCCCAGGAGTGATCGGAATCCCCCGTCATGTTGATTGCGTATGTCTTGCCGTCGAGCTTCAACTCGCCCTTGGCGGCATAGGGACGGTGATAACGGTCGCCGGCCAGATATTTCGGCGTTTCGTAGGTGTTGTCGATGTAGTGCCAGTTGCCGCCGAAGATATCGATATCGAAATCGAGCGCGAGCCTGTCACCATCGTCGAAGGTTATGTTCCAGCGTTTGAGCGGATCGATACGCTTGTAGTGAAGCTTGCCGTCGACCTTGAGATCGCTCCACTCCGCATCCGGAATGGGAACTTCCCTGCTGAACTGATAAAGCAGCTTGTTCGGCTGGTTCACCCATCCCTTGGTCAGATAGACGCTGTAGCTCGCGCTCGGCTTGGGCGTGTTGGGCATATAGCTGTAGTAGATCGCCCCGCCCATCTCGTATTCGGGCATCTGGAAACAATACCACATGCTCTCGCGCCATTCCGGCAGATCTGTCGAGGGGTGGCGCAGTTCGTCGTCGGCACGCAAAACCATGATATCCTCACAAACTTATAATTCGGGACTGAACGCCAGGCGCATTCCGATCGTGCGCGGCCGGGGAACGATCATGCGCCCCTGCTCCCAGATCGAAGGCCCGCGCTCGTCTGTTGCGTTGTCGACGAAGAACACAACCCGATAGGCATCCTTCTCGATGCCGCCTTCGACGGAGATGATGTTCAGGTCGGCCGATTGGCGCCCGGTCGCCAGATCGGATTCCTTGGCGCGATACTGGTACGTCGCATCCGCGATGAACGTCAGATCGTGATAGCCGATCGGCCTTGAATAATTGAGGCTGAACGAGACATTGCCCTTGGGAACGTTCGGCACCTGCGAACCGTTTTGCAGGAACGGCAACCCGGCGGAGACTTTCGGGTTGATGTTGTCAATCGTGGTGCTGTTGTAACCGCCAGCCGCCTGGAATGTGAGGCCCGGGATCGGTGTGGCATAAACCAGTTCCACATCGAAGCCGCGGCCACGCACGTCGCCCAGATTGATGATGCCCGAGATGCCGGAGAGGCCGGTCTGATACTGCGCATCGTTCCAGTTGATCATGTACACCGAGCCGCTGACACTCACGGTGTTGTCGAACAGCGACCATTTGGTTCCGACTTCATAGCTCCACAGGGAGTCAGTCTGAAGCTGGACGCTGGTCACCACTCCGGTCAACGATTGCAGCGCCGCCACATTCGCGCCGGTCTGCAACGCGCCGGGGCGGAAGCCCTGAGCGGCGTTGAAGAAGACCATCCCACTGTCATTCGGATAGACGGACAGGTTGAAGCGCGGGCTGACATGGTAATTCTTGCCGCTTTCACCCGCTGTCGACACGATAACGACGGGCGGATCTCCGGAAATCGTCGTCGTGGAGTTCTGATCCAGAACACGCTTGACCGAAGAATAGCGCAAACCGACCAGCGGGCGGACCATTCCATCCCACAAATCGTAGGACACTTCGCCGAAGCCGGCCCATTCCAGCGAATGGAATGCGGAATCGCCATCGATGAAGATGTCCGGATTGACGTCGCTCGTCAGGTTGAAGAACGTGTTGGAGGATGTTTCGCCGTATTGATAGAACATGCCGCCGATCCAGTGCAGCGGTCCTTCGTCGTTTGACGTGAGCCGAACTTCCTGCACGAAAGAGAGCGACTTGCCGGGAATTCTGGCATCGAAGCAGGTATCGACCTGGCAACCCAGCGCCTTCAGGCCGTTGTGGCGATGGATATAGCCCGATGTCGCGGTGAGGGTGGCGAAATCGAAATCGTAATTGATCTTGCCGGTGACCAGGGTGAACGATGTCGGGGAATTTCCGACACCGACGTCATTGATCATCGGCGGATCGAAACCATCCATGCGGTTGGTGAAGTCCTGCTGATCGTCGAACCGCCAGAAGGAGCCGAGCATGCTTAGCCGCTCGGTGGGCTTCCATAACACTTTGACGCGGCCCGTGATAGTGTCGTCATTGTTGCCGTTGCGAATTCCCAACGCGGGAACAAGGCTGTAGCCGCTCAGATGTTTGCCGCTGATCACGCCGCGAACCGCCAGAGTGTCATCCAGCGGCAGGTTCACCATCAGATCGCCGGAATAATTATATCCGTGCTCATGCACGGCGCCGAAGGAGGCGGCCGCCCGAACATCGAACTTCTCGGTATCGGGATCGTTGGTGACAACCTTGACCACGCCGCCAAGGGAGCTCGACCCATAAAGCGTTCCCTGCGGCCCTTTGAGGATTTCCAGGCGTTGCAGATCGAAGAGATCTGCCGGCGCTGCGAACGGCACGCTGGGGATCGAGAAGGCGAAATCATCGAGATAGGAGGCAACGGTCGCATCGCCCGTCGTGTCGCCGGTCGAAACACCGCGCAGCTGATAGGCCGTCGTGCCCTGGGACGTTTCACCGGCAAGCGACGCGCCGGGGACAAAGGCCAAAGCCGATTTGATGTCGCGAATGCCTTGGCGCTCGAGATCTTCGCCCGAGATCGCCTGCACTGTCACCGGCACCTTGTTGATATCTTCGGATCGCTTTTCCGCTGTTACCACAACGGTTTCGATCTGGGCTTCCTGTGCGAAGACAGGCTGCGAGCCTCCCCCCGTCAGGAACAGGGCGGTCGCGCCCAACAAAGCCACCCGCATCGCCCGCATGTGCGCGTGTGCGCACAAGGCACTTGTCGTATTCATCGCTTCCTCCGCCTCGCCGTTTCGCTCTGATGTCGAAACTGGTGAAAACAATACCGATATCGCAAGATGATACCAGAGTATTATTTCTGTCAATCGGTATAATTTTAAAACCGTAGGCTGGTTTGTTATGGTCACAGATGTTAGTAGCGAGCACGCACTTAAAACGCAGCATGGACGGCGCTTTTCGCCGGATACGCATTCGCCAAGGTCATTTCCCGTGAAGAAATCCGCAGCTTCGAAACCCGCCTCCAAGCCCGCACCCAAACGCGCCACGGCTGTGAAATCGCCGGTTTCGCCCCCCCGAATGAATGCGCGAGAACGCAATCGCGTGCGCATGCGCGACGACATCTATCAGGCCGCGCTCTCCCTCTTCGACAATCGCGGTTACACCGAGGTTACGGTGGACGACATCTGCGAAGCCGCAGGCGTCAGCAAAGCGACGTTCTTTCGCTATTTCGACAGCAAGTTCGGCCTTGTCGACGAATTCAATCAGCGAATCGCCGAGAAGATCGACGCTTCGCTCGATATCGGCACGATGAGCGCCACCGAATGCATCCAGCAGGCGACCGAAACGCTCTACCAGGAATGGCTGCACAGCGCGCCGCAAATCCGCGTGCTGGCCCGCGAATTCGTTCGCGCGGGCACGCATATCACCGAAACGCTGGGCGACCCGATGGCGCGCGGGCTTATCGCAACGCTGGTGGCGGTCATCGCCAGAGGCCAGAAAAACGGCGAATTCGACCCCCAGTTCGATCCCGGCCTTGTCGCGCCGCTGATCGTATCGGCATGGACGTTTGCGTTCGTCGCCTGGGTGGACCGCAACGATCATGAGGCCTTCCGCAACTCCGTGCACAATCTTGTCGAGCTGCACATCAGAGGCCTGACATACAACATGGCAAAAGCGCGGCCCGCGAAGCGCAGCTCCTAGACGGTTTCGGTTTCCCTGGACGGGGCTTTCTCACTGCCGGCCGTTGCGATGCGGCGCACGATTCCCGTCGTTCCATTGACCTCCACCCTGTCGCCTTCCTGAAACGCGCTGGCCGCACCTGCAACGCCGATCACCACGGGAAGCCCATATTCGCGGCCCAGAACGGTTGCGTGCGAAAGTATCCCGCCTTCTTCCGAGATCACTCCGCCAATGAGCCCGAAAACCGGCGTCCAGGCGGGATCAATCGCATGGGTAACGAGAATGTCGCCTTCCACCACGCTTCCCAGTTCGGCGAGCGAACGGATGTGGCGCACGGGCCCTTCGGCAATGCCCGGCGCGCCGCCGACGCCACCAAGATCGCCCTCCTGCAATTCGCGCACGGGCATGTCGGGCTGGTGAGGCAGATTGCCTTTCAGGAATGCAGGCGGTTCGAGGTCTTTCACCTTTCCCCACCAGTTGCGGCGCCATTCGGCCCGCGTGCGCAGCCGGTTTGCGCCGAGCTTTCCGGCAATGTGATCGTAGATCTCGGTTTTGGCCGCGAAGAAGATATGTTCGCTCGCGGCAAGAGCACCCGTTTCGGTGAACCGCTCGCCCATCGCGCGATAGGCTCTGCGAAGTTCATAAAAATATTGATCGAAGGAATGGCGCTGGTTGTCGCGATGGATCCAGTAGCGTTGTGCCGCGCGCATCACGCGCAGGAAAATCGCGCGGCGGACGGCGCCGAACATGCCGCGGCCTACGCTGGCCAACACGTCCTGCTCGCGGCGCTTGCGCTTGGCAACCGTGCGCGCATGCGCCGCTTCCGGGTTGACGCGCTGACCGACACTGAGCATCGCGTTGACCTGGTTGAGAAGGATCTCGCGATCATCTCCCCAGCGCGGCTGGAACAGATCCCGGTCGGAGCACCCACGATGGGGGCGGCGGTGGCGGAACGCATCGAGTTCGCCCAGGAACTGACGCCCTTCGGCACTTTGTTCCAGGCTGTCATAGCGGCGGCTCAAAATGGCGTCGTGCACGGCCTGCGAGCGATGGGCAAAATCCGCAAGCTTTCCGACATCGATGTTTTCTTCATGCGTCAGCGAATCCGGCACGCCGCTGGTCAGCACGCCGACCGTATCATCCGCCATGCCGGGCGCCCATTTGGCGACGAGATGCGCCAGAAGCCCCAGATAATGCCCGGCATAGGCAACGCCGAGCGCTGCAAAGATGCTGCGTTCGCGCCGCTGTTTCTCAATGAACTCGATGAAGGCCCGGATTTCGGCCGGCTGGGCCGCGGCATAATCCGGCCGCCGCGCCTCGATGGCTGGCAACCATTCGGTGTTCCATTTTCGATAATAGGCATCGATATTCGCCCAGAACGAAAACGTGCGCGGATATCGCAGGCCAAGCCGCAGGTTGGATTTCCAGGCAGGCGAAAAGAACCCGATTGCCTTGATCGCGCCCGATGGATCCGCGACGCTGGAGAAGGTCACATCGGAATAGGTGAATCCCTTGTGATAGCGGAAACTTTTGCGCCGCCCGGATACCTCGCCATGCAACTGCGCCACGCGCGGAAACATGTCGGAGAAAAATGCGGCCATTTCCGAATAATAGAGCGGCGAAACCGGAAGGCCGGAGAGCGGCGATCCCCGCCCCCAGATCGCATCGGGATCGAACTGAAGATCGCGATCGCGCGCCCATTGATCCAGCAGATCGGTGTAATAGGCCTCGGCCCCCGTGGTGACCGGCCTTGCCTGCAACATGTGCAACGTGTTGCGCTCGAACGCCCATTCGGCGTCCATCGGCATGTCGAATGTGGCTTCGAGCTTGCGCGCGACATCCGACAGCTCTCTCAGCTGTTCCTCGCTCAGGCTGGATATCTGCTGGCGGGCAGCATCGGTCGGCACTTCCTCGACACCGTGCGCCGTCTGCTGGCTGATGATGCGCTTGGCGCCGATCTTCGATTCGACGATGGCACCCGTGGCCTTGTCGAGGATGAACGTATCGGGTTCGGCGCGGCCCGATACGACCGTTTCCCCCAGACCGAAATTCGAATTCACCACCACCTGGTCGACGCGATCGGTCACCGGATGCATCGTGAAGAGAACACCCGCCGATGTCGCGGGCACCAGTTCCTGCACCAGCACCGCCATTTCGACATCGGTTTCGGTACCCTGGTCCTTCAGATAGGCAAGCGCTGCTTTCGAAGATGCCGATCGCCAGCAGGCTTCCAGGGCCTTGAAAAACTCATCCTCCGTGCGCACGCCGAGAATCGTCTGGTACTGGCCGGCGAAAGACGCATCGGCGCGATCTTCCACAGGCGAGGAGGAACGCACGGCAACCGGTGCGCGCAGACCCGCGAACGCACGGCTCAACTGGGCACGCAATTCGGCAGACAGCGCGCCATCGGCGCGCCATTGCCGGTGAACCTCGGTGGTGACGCAAACGCCCTTGGGTACGCGAAATCCTGCCCGATGCAGAAGCGCCAGACCTGCGGCCTTGTTCCCGATGAGCCCGGAAAGTGCGGGAGTTGCATCCCACAACGGAATAATGAACTGCACTGCGACTGTCTCCCTGTGAGCATCGGCAGCGCACCAAGCCCGCCCAGCTCCTTGATTTTCGTGAATTATTTTGTTTTTTGCTACCACAGTTTCTTTATGCGACTATGGTATCAATATCAAGAACCGCCCTGCGGCGGCAAGCGGAGGAATGCGGCATGAAGGTGAAAGCGGCCGTGGTGCGCCGGACGGGCGGTGAATTCGATCTGGCAGAACTCGATCTCGACGAACCGCGCGACGACGAGATTCTGGTGCGCGTGAAAGGCGTTGGCCTTTGCCACACCGATCTTATTGCGCGCGACGGAATGATGCCGTTCGCCCCGCCCGCGGTGTTGGGCCATGAAGGGTCGGGCATCGTGGAGCGCGTGGGCGCCGGCGTGCGCAAGGTGAAGCCGGGAGATGCTGTGGGCATCACGTTCCGGTCTTGCGGGGTTTGCGCGCGCTGCAATCGGGGAGAGCCCGCCTATTGTCACACAATGCCGCAACTCAACTATGCGGGTGCGCGGCCCGATGGTTCCAAAGCCTTGCACGAAAACGGCGCGGACATCGTCAGCAATTTCTTCGGCCAGTCTTCTTTCGCGACCTTCGCGCTTGCCTATGAGCGCAACGTTGTGAAATTGCCCGATGATGTTCCCGTCGAATTGATGGGCCCGCTTGGTTGCGGCGTGCAGACCGGGGCCGGCGGCATTATGCGCTCGCTCGCATGCGAAAAAGGATCGACGCTCCTGGTGCTTGGTGGGGGCGCGGTGGGCCTGAGTGCGGTGATGGGTGCTGCCGTTCAGGAATGCGGCACGATCATCGTGGTGGAACCGCTGGCCGCGCGGCGCAAGATCGCGACCGAACTGGGCGCGACCCACACGATCGATCCGAAGGCATCACCGGACCTGCCTGCGGCCGTGCGGGAGATCGTTCCGATCGGCGTTGATTATGCTTTCGACACCACGGGCATTCCCGCAATCCTGCAAGCCGCGATGGGCTGTCTTGGGCCACACGGCACGTTGGGCATCGTCGGTGTGCCCCCGCCCGGAACGCCGGTGCCCGGCGATCTTCTTACGGCCATTACTTTTGGGCACACGGTCAAAGGGATCATCGAAGGCGATAGCGAACCCGATGAATTCATTCCCGAAATGATCGCGCTCTACAAAGCCGGTCGTTTTCCCTTCGACCGCTTGATCCGCACCTACCCTCTTTCGCAGATCAACAAGGCCATTGCGGACCAGCATCGCGGCGATTGTGTGAAAGTCGTGCTGTTGCCGGAAGAATAGGGGGGCCGCCCGCCCTGCGGCGTGCCAAGATGCGCGCCAGGGCGGGCGCGACCAATTTGGATACAGGAGATTCCATGAGCGACTTCAAACTTCTCATCAACGGCCGGCTGGAAGATGGCGACCAGACGATGGACGTGATCAACCCTGCAACCGAGGCCGTGTTTGCGGTCTGCCCCCGCGCCTCCAAGGCACAACTCGACAGAGCGGTGGCCGCGGCGAAAGCGGCCTTTCCCGGCTGGAGCAACACACCTATTGCCGCGCGCAAGGCAGCGCTGCTTGCCATAGCCCAACGCATTCAATCCAAGGCAGACGAACTCGCCCGCATTCTCACGCAGGAACAAGGCAAGCCCCTGGCCGATGCGACCGCAGAAGTTTATGGCGCCGCCGCGTTCTTTCAGTATTTCGCAAACCTCGACATTCCCGTGAAGGTGATCGAGGACGGGCAAGGGCGAAAAGTCGAAGCGCGGCGCAAGCCGCTGGGCGTGATCGGCGCCATCGTTCCGTGGAATTTCCCGCTGATCCTGATGGCGTTCAAGGTGCCCGCGGCATTGCTTGCGGGCAACACGGTGGTGTTGAAACCCGCAGCGACCACCCCTTTGTCGACGCTCAAGCTGTGCGAACACATCGCCGATCTTTTGCCGCCCGGCGTCCTGAACGTTATTTCCGATGCCAATGATCTGGGTGGAGAGCTGACGAAACACCCCGATGTGCGCAAGATTTCGTTCACCGGATCAACCGCCACCGGAAAAAAAGTGATGGCCGGTGCAGCGGACACCTTGAAGCGCATCACCCTTGAGCTTGGCGGCAATGACGCAGGCATCGTGCTGGACGATATCGACCCCAAAACGACGGCGCCCAAGATTTTCCAGAGCGCCTTCCAGAACAGCGGCCAGGTCTGCATCGCATTGAAGCGGCTTTATGTGCACGAATCGATCTATGACAGCATGTGCGACGAGCTTGTTTCGCTTGCCAACGCCGCGGTCGTTGGCGACGGATTGCAGCAGGGCACGCAATTGGGGCCGCTGCAGAACAAGATGCAATTCGAAAAAGTGAAAGAACTGATTGCGGACGCGGCCAAGCATGGCAAGGTCATGTGCGGCGGAGACGTTCCCGAAAGAGGCTATTTCATTCGCCCCACCATCGTGCGCGACATTGCCGACGGAACAAGGCTGGTGGACGAGGAACAGTTCGGCCCCGTGCTGCCCGTCATCAAATATTCCGATCCCGAAGATGCGCTGGCGCGCGCGAATGCCTCGCCCTATGGCCTCGGCGGATCGATCTGGTCCACGGATCTGGCGCGCGCCCACTCATTCGCCGAGAAAATGGATGCCGGAACCGTCTGGATCAACAAACACCTCGACCTTGCTCCAAACATCCCGTTCGGCGGCGCAAAACAATCCGGATTGGGCACCGAGCTTGGCGATGAGGGTCTGATGGAATTCACGCAGCTGCAAGTCATAAACATGGCTGTTTAGCCGCGGGCGGATTTGGCGATCGCGCCAAGACGTTCACGAAGATTGCAGGCGGGCAATGCTGCCCGGTTGATAACGGCGAAATTTGTGCCAGACTCGCGTGATGATTGAACTCTCTTCCGCCATCCCGCAGGTCCACCGTTTCGATCCCAACCGGCTGAACGCATTTCTGCTTGCCCATATCGAAGGGTTTGCCGGCCTTTCCGAGGTTGAAAAATTCCAGGGCGGCGCCTCGAATCCGACCTTTCTGCTGACGGAAGCCGCGCCGAAGCGCAGGCGATTTGTCTTGCGCAAGAAACCTCCCGGCAAACTTCTGGCCAGCGCCCATCAGGTGGATCGCGAATACCGCATCATGAAGGCGCTTGAGCCCACGGGCGTGCCCGTTCCCCACATGCGCGTTTTGTGTGAAGACGAAACGGTGATCGGCACCGCTTTCTATGTGATGGATTTTCTCGACGGGCGCATTTTCCGCGACGCCACCCTGCCCGGCCTCGCCCCGGATGAGCGCGCCGAGATCTACGATCAATTGAATGCGACGCTTGCCAAGCTTCACGCCGTAGATATCGAGAAAGCGGGCCTTTCCGATTTCGGCCGCCCCGGAAATTATTTCGAACGGCAGATCGGACGCTGGATCAAGCAATATCGCGGCGCGCAGACCGAACAGATCGCCGCGATGGAGCAGTTGATCGAATATCTGCCGGCGCATATTCCGGCCGACAATTCCATCTCGATCGCGCATGGCGATTACCGGCCGGAGAACACGATCTTCCACCCGACCGAACCCCGGCTGATCGCGATACTGGACTGGGAGCTGTCGACCATCGGCCATCCCATTGCCGATCTGGCTTACAATTGCCTGCTCTACACATCGCGATCCGAAGCCTGGGGTTCGCTACGGGGCATCGATTTTAAAACCTCGGGAATTCCTTCCGAGGAAGAATATGTGGCCGCCTACTGCAAGCGCACCGGGCGCGGACATATCGAAGACTGGAATTTCTATCTCGCGTTTTCGCTATTCCGCCTCGCGTCGATATCGCAGGGCGTCTACAAGCGAATCCTGGACGGGATCGCCAGCACAGACAGGGCCGCAATAAACGGCACACCCGAACTGGCCACCCAAGCCTGGGCGTTTGTCGAACGCGACGGATAGGGATAGCCGGAGCGGCCAACCTTCGCCCGTTCAGTCGCCCAATCCAATGCTGATCGTGGCAAAGGGACCGTTGAAACCGAGATTCTCTGTGTGCCTGGCGTCTATGCCCGTATCCATCGCACCGAAGTAGAAATCCGCGCGATAGCCAAGACTGAACTTTGCATTCTGCTTTCTCACCGAAATCCCTGCGAAAGCCCCCAAATTGGGAACCGCGACACTGCGCTGACGGCTGTGGTTGATATTGCGAGAAGGACAGGCGGCAGAATATGTGCCGGGTACGCCGTCTCCAGCTTGATACAGACGATAGGCCTGCGTGGCATGGCTGACCTTCGCTTTCTGGCGCCCAAACAACACCGCCGCGTTCAGCCCCCAATCGAGCGCAAGTTCGCCCGCGTCGCTGTTGCCCAGAAGGTCGGCCGACGCGCTCCAGGACAAGGAGGGGCCGATACCGTGAAAACTGCGCGTCGCGTGCGCCTGCAACGAATATTGATAGAACGACCAGCGAGGCAGGATTTCATAGGGTGTGGGAAAGCTGACATCGACGCTTGGCCGCGCAGCAATATCCACCGCCGACGCCGATGAGAATTGCGCAAAGCGGATGCCTGCGCTCAAGACAGATGCTCCTTCCCTCCCCCACCGGCCGATGCCAATGTCTCTTCCGGCATTGAAATCGACGATCGTGTAGCGCCCTTCGAGCTGGGCCTTGGTATCGGCAAAGGGTGCTGCGAAAATCGGCAGAGTGAGGTCGAAGCCCGCAAAGGTTCGCTTGATTGTGGGAATGGCAGTTTGATTGTGAACATGCCGATTGGCATGGGTGCGGCCATACCGAACACCGGCGGAGAACACCCAATCGGAGTCATCCGGTTGAAACGCGACCTTTCCCGAAAACCCCATTGCGAGATGTGCAGGGCGTTGCGTGTCGATGAGCGCCCCATCCCTATAGGGCGCGGGCTGCGGCTCCACCGCGGCGAAGGGCGCGAGAACGGGGCTGAACGTGCCCTGCATCAATTCCGCCTGGCCGCCCAATTCAATCCAGACGGCCGGGTGATCGGCCCCCGCAGCCTTCGCCGCCACTGTGGACAAGCCATGCATCGCCAGCGCCAGGGCCGAAACCGTCGTCAGAAAATGCTCACGCATATTTCCGGCCCTGCGGGCCTTGATGAATTCGCTCATTGTAAATCTCCCCCTCCGACACATTCGGCAATACCCGGCAGCAGGCAGCGCGCGCTTCGCGCCGCACGCGACGGAAGAATCATGTGCATCGTGTTCCCCATCGCTCTCACCAGTTTTTTGTAACGCGCACACCGAACAGACGCGGGTCTGTCAGGAATACGTTGGTCGTGAGGCCGGAATCATCGCTGTTCAGGAACGCCCCGGTGATATCCGTCACGTTGAAAACATTCTTCACGTAGCCCATCACCTGCCAGCCGTCCTGACTGGTGAGAACCAGCGCAAGGTTTAAGTTCGTATAGCCGCGCAGCCGGTCATACGGATTGTCGTTGAAGACGCGTGCCCAGGAATAATCCTGCCAGTAGTAATCGCCCCTCAGCGTGCCCGCCCATTCCGGCGTCAGAGGAATGGTGTATTCGGCGGAAAGCGAGACGGTGAAGGGCGGCGCATTGGGCAGATCGTTGCCGCTCAGATCCTTGGAGAATCCGGCACCCCCATTCGGTGCGCTTGCGGGATCGAAGCCTGTGTAGTGAACGCCATTCTGCATATCCAGGCTGGTGCTGGGATCGTAGGGCTGCTGGGTGACCGGATCGATGCCGATGGGATAATCCCCGCAGGCGGAGACGGCGCTATTGCCTTCATACCCCTGAGAATAGGGCTGTATCAGCGCGGCAACGACATAGGCCGGGAAGATGCAGTTTGACGATTGCGTGACGAATGGCTTCATGACCACCCACCCCGACTGCCCCGCGGTGCGATCCATCAGATCGACAGAGCTCGAACCGTCTGCGAGTCTTGTGTGTTCGTATCCACCGGCAAAATGGAATTTGAGACCGGGGAGCGGCTCATACGTCGCTTCCAGTTCGGCGCCTTTGACGGTTGCGTCGAAATTGAGATTGATCGAGGTGCGATCGACAATCTCCGAAATCTGATAGCCCTTATATTTGTAGAAGAAGATGTCTCCGTTGAGGGTCAGTGCGCCGTCGAGCCTCGTGTTTTTCGTGCCGAGTTCGTAGGCGTTGACATATTCCGGGTCGAATGTGAGCGGATGAATGGGTATGCCCTGCACGCCCGCGCCATAAGCATAGAGCGGCGCGCCCGGGGGGTTCGCGCCGCCGGCCTTATAGCCGCGCGCATAAGAAGCATAGACGAGCGTCTGATCCGTGAAATCGAGTTGCGGCGTCCAGTTTGCCGCGAACCGGCCGGTGAACTTGCCCCAATCCTGATCGACAACGCCCGTGCTGGCGTAACCATAGCCGTTGGCCAGAAGCTCGCTCGGAATATCGACGAAATGCTTCCTGTCTTCCGTCCAGCGAAGCCCGCCGATCAGCTTGAAGTCGGACAGGACATTGTAATAGACCTCGCCAAACCCCGCATATGAGTTCAGCACATAGGGATTCTGGCTCAGGAAATAATTGTGCCCCACATTGTTGAGGCTGGTGAGCGGATTGGGGTCTATCGCGTAGCATGAAGATGTCGGTTGCCCCGCACCTTTGGTGGGATCGTTGTATTGCTGGCCATATCCGCCGCTCCGAACATTCACGCTCTGATATCCGGCCGACAAACACTCCGAATTGTCCGTCACGCCGGGCACCCAGGCGGATGTTCCCGCCGTTGCGGAGGTGGCCGCGAACAGCGTCAATGTGTTGGCAAAGACATAGTAATTCTCTTCGGTCTCGTAATGCATGTAGTTGCCGCCCAGGCTGAAGTTGAATGGGCCGGCGAATTTCGAGGCGAACCGGAACTCCTGGCTCAACTGCCAGGCGTGCTCATTCGACAAATCCTGGGCAACGAGACGTGTGCTGCAACCCAGCTGGGGATCGCAAAACTCGCCATTGGCGCCAATCAGGCTGTTCTGGCGTATGGACCCGCCCGTTATCTGTTTGAAAATCCCGGGCGCGGTGTTGAAGCGATTGTAATCCTCGGTGGAGGACAGGAAGTCCTGATTGTATCCGGTTTGTGAAATGAACGTGAGCTCGGGCGTGACGTTGTAATCGACGTTGAGTTCGACCGTGTCGTTTTTCGCTTTGTAAACGGGATCGATCTGGGTTTCGATTATCCGCAGATCGGGCGATTGCACCGTGCTGGCATAAGGATTGCTGACCCGCATGGCGCCGCTGATCCAACCGGCAACCACATAGGGCAGCGAGAAGCCATTCGGCACCTGGAATGCATCCGCGGAGTAGAGCGATGTGGGCAGGCACCCCTGGCTTAGATAGCCTGTGGTGATCGCGAAGGCCGCACCGATACCGTTGGTCAGGTAAAGCTGCGATCCCGGTTCGGGTACGGCAATGCCGCCAACGCTCGATAGTCCCGGGTCCGTCTTGCACAATTGCTTGGATGTGCGCATCCGATCGTCGTCTTCCGAGAAATGTTCCCAGACGAAATTGGCCTGCAAATTCCGCAGCGGCTTCCAGCCGATGCTGAGACGGCTGGACCACAGATTGCGGCCATCGACATCGTTGCCGCTCAGTTCGTTGGTCGTGTAGCCATCGCGTTTGGTCCATTCCCCGGCAAGGCGGATATCCAGCCAATCATCGACAATCGGCAGGTTGATCATGCCTTCGAAGCGCCGGTCGTGATAATTCCCCATGTCGATGGACGCCTGCGCCTCGAACTGATCCGTGGGCCGGGCAGTGACAAGGTTCACAACGCCTGCGGTTGCATTGCGGCCGTACAGCGTTCCTTGCGGTCCCCGCAGCACTTCGGATTGGCTGAGGTCGAAAAATTCCTGTTCGAAGAAATGATTCCGGATGAAGGGAATATCGTTCAACGCGACCGCCACGGCAGGGTCTGTGGTAACCGAAATCGCCTGGGTGCCGATACCGCGGATCTGGATCGAGTAGCCCGTGAAATTCGTTTTGGTGAAGGTGAGGTTCGGCACCTGCTTCACGAGATCAGGGCCGCCTGCGGTCTGCGAGGCGGTCAATTGCTCCTGGCTCAATGCGGTGATCGCGATGGGAATGCTTTGAACATCGGCGCCGCCCAGCTTCGACGAAGTCACCGTGACGGTTTCAACCGCGCGTTGAACGGGTGCGGCCTGCGCGATTTCCAACGGTTCTGTGATCGCAGCCGAGCCCCCGCGAACAACGCCGATGGCACCCGATGGCATCCGATGCGTTGTGAAGCCCGTGCCGTTGAGAATGCGGGAAAGCGCTTCCTGGGATGAAACATCGCCCTTGACGCCCTTGGTGCGAATCCCATCCATCTGCTCGGAGGGATACATCAGAACCATTCCGGTTTGCCGCGCATAGCTGGAAAGCGCGCTTTTGAGGTCGCCGCCGGGAATATTGAAATCCTCGCCATGGGCAGCACCGGCAAACATGATTGCGGATCCGGCCAGAAGCAGCCGTGCTGTTTTTCGCGGTGTCATCTTCCCCCCCTTTGCATCCGCGAGGCGCATCCCAGCCCCGCATGTTGAAACGCTCGCCCACACAGGTCAGCGCGATATGACGATTTCCTGCCCGCGGGTTTCGACCCGCAGGCCGAGAACGGCCTGTGCAAGCCCGGTGAAATCATCGAGATCGTTCGTCGGAAACGTGCCGCCGAATCTGCGCTTTGCGGTCGCGGCATCGGCGATCACAAGCTTCACGCGATTGTAGCGGTTGAATTCGGAGACGGCCTCGGCCAGCGTCGTGTGGTCGAAGATCAGAACACCCTGCCGCCAGGCTTGCCTGCTTTTCAATTCGCGTGGCGTTTCGCGCACAACCATCAGCGCATTGGCCTTTGCCACCGCGACATCGCCCGGCAGAAGCATCGCCGATTTCGAACCCGCGGAGCCGATATCGACTTGCGCCCGCCCTTCCATCAGCGCGACTTCCAGCCCATCGGCGCGCTCTCGAACGAGGAATTTCGTTCCCAGATCCGTGATGCGATGGCCCCGCGCCATCACCACGAAAGGACGGGCAGCATCGTGCTTGATCTGGAAGAACGCCTCGCCGCGCACAAGCCTGACCTGCCGCCGGCCCGCACCGATGTCGACGCGGACGGCCGAATTCGTGTTCAGTTCGATCTGCGAGCCATCGGCCAGCGCCAGCACCTCACGACCGCCGACCGGGGTTGAATATAATTCGCCTCCTTCGGCTTTCGATTTGTGCATGGGGAGCAATTGCCACCCCGTCACCAACGCTGCGGCTACGAAAGCGGCGGCGGCCATGCGAAACAAATTCGGCCGAAGGTTGTGGCGCGCCAGATAAGCGCCGACACGGGCGCCGCGACGCAAAGCGGCCAGCCGCTGCGCCTGCTGCCAGGCCGCCTCCACCCGCCAGAAGGCCGCGCAATTTGCTTCCGACGCGGCGAGCCACGCTTCCAGTTCGCCCAAATCGCTTGCGCTCCAATCCGGGGCCTCGCGGCGTTCGAGCCAGGCGGCGGCCTGCGCGTTCACATCCTTCGCGCGCAGGGGCGCATGCGCTGTCGATGAGGCGTCGCTCATTCTTTGCGCCTCCCATCGGAAGCGTCGCCGAAGAGTTCGTCGGCAATTGCGCACATTCCCCTTGTGATGTGATCGGCGACGGTCTTTTCGCTGATGCCGAGCCTTGTCGCGATTTCATGCCTCGACAGACCCTCAATGCGGCGCAACACCACCACTTCGCGGCAGCGCGGCGGCAATTGGTCGAGCGCGAGCTGAAGCTTGCGCAAGGTGTCGCGCGCGACGGCGCTGCGTTCCGGCCCTGGCGCATCCGCCGCCATATCGATGGTATCGAGGTCCGTCGCCGCATCGATCGGCACGATCTGTTCGCGCCGAACACGATCGATGATCAGGTTCCGCGCAATGGCCATGACAAAGGGTTTGGTCTTTTCGGGGACTTCCTCTTTGGCGGCGCGCAGGACCAGCGTGTAGACGTCCTGCCGCAGATCCTCGATGTCGCTCGGATTTCGCCAGTTCCTGTGCAGGAAGTGCAGCAACATACCCTCCAGCGGCAGCACCTCGCGGACAAACCAATCCCTCAGCGCGGACGCGGTTTGCGCCGCGCCGGATAAAGAGGGGCCCACGCCCGATGCGCCAAAGTCCGAAATCTCACCCGTCCCCGATAGAAACCGAGTTTCGAAAGCTGCAGCTTAGTTCTGATTATAGGACGAGCGAACGCCTTGCCGGTCCTGACGGAGGGCCCGAAATTCTTTGGGAAAGGCGAACGCAAGATTGTGGCTACAGCCGGCAGGACGATGCAGCCGAGAGTCGGAAAATCGGAAATTGATTTCTCAAGCCCACCCCAATTCGGCGTCGCAAAGGGGGCGCGGGAATATCCAAGCCATTGAAAATAATGGTGGGCGCGACAGGGATCGAACCTGTGACCCCTACCATGTCAGAGTCGGACGATTACGAAGAAAACCTATGGTTTCGGCCAATTTGGCCCGATTTCCCGTGAGAACGAGGGGCGAACGGGGGCAGAACAAACGGGTGGATAAACGCAAAGTTTTCGCAAGGCGCCCCCCCCTGCTTGGCGGACCATGCGGGGCGACGAATGGTACCGGCAGCCAAACGGCGTGGGCAAAGTCTGGAAGATGACTGCACTACAAAGGGGGATCTGGGATCTTTTTCTGCGCAGCCTCGTACACGCGCACGTACACATCCCGACGGATGTAGGCCGCATCGCCCACGTTTTAGCTTACCCCTCATTCGGAGGAACGAATGGGCGACGAGGACTCTGGGAGGGATGTGCAGGAGGACTATTTTATTGCGCGCTGTCGCGAGTAAAAAATTGCGAGCTGCGAACTGCTTCATAGGAATTGTCTACGCACAACTTTCAGCCACAAGAAGCTTTACGCTCGATAGAACGGAATCGGTAAATTAAGGATGCCCCAAAACGGCTTGTCTCGTTTTGGGGCATCCACAAGTGTCTCAATTCATTCGCCCCCAAATTTGGTGCTGCAAGACTATGGCTACCAATTCTTTGTTAAACGGAGACCGAATAGACGTGGATCAGTTGTGAAGACGTTCGTCGTGAGCGCCGTATCGTCGGAATTCAGGAATGCTCCGGTAATGGCGGTGGTATCGAACACGTTTTTGACATAAGCCATCGCTTGCCAGCCGTCCTGATTGGTCAGGATCAGGGTGAGATTGACATTAGTATACCCATGCAGCTGATCGTAGGGCTTGTCGTTGAAAACGCGGGCAAATGAGTTTCCTTGCCAATAGAAATCGCCGCGTAGAGTGCCGGCCCAACTTTCGCTGATTGGCATTGAATATTGCGCGCCTGCTGACAGCGTGAAGGGCGGCGCATTCGGGAGCTTGTTGCCGCTCAAATCCTTGGTGAATCCTTCTCCGTGGTTCGGAGCAGTCGCCGGGTCAAATCCTGTGTCGACACCCACAAATACCTCTCCCGGATCCATTCCAAGTGTGTACGCCCCATGACAAGCAAAAACGAGCGGACCTCCATCGGAAGGGATGGGACTTGAAGGATCTATTGCATATCCCGATGTTGAATTGTTGCCGCCTTGCGCTGCTCGAAACGCGGAGATCATCTGATTGAGAACGGAAACCGGGAGAATGCAGTTTGAAGTTTCCGTTACAAAGGGTTTGACCACCTGCCAGTCCGTATGACCGGCGGTGCGGTCCATGAGATCGATCGCCTGTGAACCTTTGTCGAGGGTTGCATCTTCATAGCCACCGGCGAAATTGAAGCGAAGTCCGGCAATTGGCTCCCAGGTCGCCTCTAGCTCCGCACCTTTGACAGTGGAGTTGAAATTCAAATTGACAGAGGTCCGGTCCACGATCTGGGAAATTTGATAGTTTTTATACTTATAGAAGAATACATCGCCGTTCAGCGTCAATGCACCGTCCAACAACGTGTTCTTTGTTCCCGCTTCGAAGGCGTTGATGAATTCGGGTTTGAAGGTGAGCGGATGCGTTAGACTGCTTTCCGATACCACGAAGGTCGGGATTACACCCGGTGGGTTGGCACCGCCGCCCTTATATCCGCGCGCAAATGAACCGTAGAACAGAGATTGATCCGTAAAATCAAGCTGGGGTGTCCACGTTGCATTTATCTTCCCTGTCCATTCTTTCCATTGTTGATTCAAGACACCTGTGACCGGATATCCCTTATCGACAATAAGCGTCCAGCTTGGAATCTCGGTAAAGCTCTTCATATCGTCTGTCCAACGAAGGCCGCCGGTCAGTTTCAGGTCCGGTGTGAGCTGATAGTTGACCTCGGCAAATCCCGCCCATGAGTGCAAACGATATGGATTGCTGCTGCGGAAATAGTTGTGCCCCTGCCCGTCAATTTTCGAGAGCGGATTTGGGTCAATATAGGCACAGCCAGTGCCAAGGCCGACGATATCGGCGACTGCGGCGGGCGACGGATTGCAGGCGTTGGCGATCGATGCATCAAACGGAATGTGAGGCGGCGAAAAACCAAGCGGAGAGAATATGTAGTAGGCTCCGTTGAAATGTTCCTGCAACTCGGTGATGACATTGGAGAATACAAAATAATCTTCGACCGTGTGATAGTGCAGATAGCTAGCACCCACGCTGAAATTCAGCGGTCCCTCCATGTTCGATGCCAATCGGACTTCCTGATAAAACTGTTCGGCGTGTTCCTGTGATACGTCCTCCGCTAAGAATCTGTCGGAACATCCCAATTGAGGGTCGCAATACTGCCCATCCGTTCCGACGGAATAGCTACCGCCCGGATGCGGCACGGGTCCATAGGCCGGCACAAACATGCCCGGAACCGTGTTGAAACGATTGTAGTCCTCGGTCGAATATAGGAAGTCCTTGTTGTATCCGGTTTGCGAGGTCAGCATGAGCAACGGCGTGACAGCATATTCCGCATTGAATTCGACTGTGTCGTTCTTTGCGCGATAGCCGGGTTTCAGAGCCGAACCGATTTCACGCAAATTCTGTGACTGGACATCTGTTCCATAGGGATTAAAGGCAGGTGCGGCCAGTTGATAGTAATCCTCTGCCGCCGCCACAAAAGGAATGGTGGCCGCGTTTGGTATCCCGTATGCGGACTTGGAATATAGCGAGCCTGCCAAACAACCTTGGTTCATCCAGGACTTTCCGATGACATCGATATTGGTCACCAATCCGGCAGGCCCATCAAGCGAAGACGGTCCCGGGTCTGGGGTGCAGAGTGTTTTGGCGCTTCTCAACCGATCATCATTCTCGCTGAAATGTTCCCAGACGAGAGTCGCCTCAAGCTTTTCGATGGGCCGAAACTCGACGGATGCACGGCCTGACCACAGATCGCGGCCATCAACGGGGGCGGCCAGTGTCGTGTCATAAGTATAGCCGTCACGCTTGGTCCATTCGCCCGCGACGCGGATGTCGAGCTTGTCGCCGATGATAGGAATATTGAGCATCCCTTCGAGGCGGCGATTGTTGTAGTTCCCCACGTCGACCGAACCCATCGCTTCGTACTGGTCGGATGGCTTTGCCGAGATCATATTAACGACGCCAGCGGTGGCGTTGCGGCCGTAAAGGGTTCCCTGCGGACCACGCAGGACTTCGACCTGGCTGACGTCGTAGAATTCTTGTTCGAAGAAATGATTGCGGATGAACGGAATGTCGTTGAAAGCAACAGCGACTGCGGGATCGGTGGTCACCGAGATTGCTTGCGTGCCAATACCGCGAATCTGGATGTTATAACCGGTGAAATTTGTTTTCGAAAATGTCAAATTCGGCACATTCTTTACAAGGTCCGGACCGCCGGCCGTTTGAGTGGCGGTCAATTGCTCCTGCGACATTGCGGTGATCGCAATCGGAACCGACTGCACATCGGCCCCCCCAAGTTTGGAGGACGTAACCGTCACGGTTTCCATCGCGCGCTCCGGCGCGACGGCTTGCGCCAATTCAATATTATCTACGATAGCGGAAGAACTCTCCGGAGCGATGACAATCGCGCCCGACTTACGATGTTCGGCAAATCCCGTGTTGGCAAGAATATGGGCAAGCGCGGTATCCGCCGGAATGTTTCCTGCAACCCCCGAACTGCGGGTGCCTCTTACGGCTTCATCTGAATAGATCAGCTGAACACCGGCTTGTTTTCCATAGGCGTCCAGGACCTCACTGAGCTCGCCACTGGGAATATTGAAGCTGCCCGCGATGGCGGCCGAACACGATAGTACGGCAGAGAGTGCAGTGCTGAATGTGAGATAAGCGAATTTCTGTCGTAACATTTTTCCCCCTATTGCGATCACTCTGATCGCCGAAATTGATGCTGCGGCCGGTTAGCGCGATATCACTGTGTTGTTCCCTCGCGTGGTGACCCTAAGGCCCAGAAGATCGCGAACGGATTCGGCAAAGACGGTCGCGTTGTTGGACTGAAATGTTCCACCGATGGTAATCTGGGCCGTTTGCGGATCCGGCACGACGATCTTGCCTGAGTTGTAGCGATTGAATTCGGTGGCAGCATCGGCAAGCGTCGCATGTTTGAAGACAAGGACACCGCGCTGCCACCCGAGATCGTCCTTCAACTCGCTTGTGGTCTTTCGTCTGGCGACAATTGCCTTTCCACTATCCTCAAGCGTATCTCCAGGTTTCAGAAAAACCGGCGAAAGTACGCTTCCGTCAAGTGCGTCAAAGCGAGCGCGCCCCTCAATCAACGAGACGGTGAGTTCATGCGTACCGCGCCGGACGAGAAACTTTGTGCCAAGGTCGGTGATGCGCCGATTCCCAATCGTGACCACGAAAGGATGATGATTGTCGTGAACGATATCGAAGAATGCCTCGCCTTTATCGAGCCAAGCTTTGCGGCCGGCGACGTTGGAAACAACCTTTAGACGCGAATTTGTGTTCAGCTGTATCTTCGAGCCGTCTCCCAAACTGATTGTCTTGCGTTCGCCGATTGCTGTCGTGATTGTTCGGATATCGGGATGCTGGAAATACGGTGGCAGGGCAAATCCGGCGAAAACCGCAAGCCCGGCCAGAGCAGCAATTGCCGCGAATTTTGGCCAAGAGCTTTTTGGACTGGGCCGCGGAACGGACGGTTGCTGTAACGCCGCGAGGCGCTGGGTTGCCTCCCAAGCGGCTTCGAGGCGCCAATACGAAATTTCGTGGGAAGGCGATTCCGCAAGCCAGACTTCGAACGCCGATTGATCGTCTCTCTCCCAATTCCAGAATTTTCTCTTTTGCAGCCAGAGGGCCGCCTGTTCATCAATTTCTGTGGCAGCCAACATCCCATCGCCTTCGACCGTCATAGCTTTTTCTCCGACTGCTCGCCGTAGAGAATGTTGGCCAACGCATACATCCCGACGGAGAGGTGCTTGGAGACCGTCGCCTCACTGATCCCCATGCGCGCGGCGATTTGTTGCCCGGAAAGTCCTTCGATGCGGCCCAAAATGACGGCTTCGCGACAACGTTGCGGCAGGCGATCGATAGCCAGCTGGAGCCGACGAAGCTCGTCTCGTGCGATGACCGTGCGCTCCGGTCCTGGTATCTCTATAGCAACATCGAGAGCTTCCAAATCGACCACCGTATCGATGGGCACGATCCGCTCGCGCCGTACACGGTCGATCAGGAGATTTCGAGCAACAGCGAACACAAAGGGTTTGACTGGATGCGGCACCTGCTTTTTGGCGGCTTCATAAATATGCACATAGACCTCCTGGCGAAGGTCGGCCGCTTCGGTAACGTCTCGACATGAGTGCTGCAGGTACTGCATTAAGCCCGCTTCCAGTGGCAATACTTCGCGCACAAACCACGCTTTTAGGGCGGACGACGTCTCTGCCACGTCAACGCTCCGCCTCTCGGCGCCTTTGCGATTGTTGTCCGATGTCTTGGCCATCCCCCGCAGTCTCCTGCCTTTCGAGGATTTGCTCTAAGGTCACATATATTAGAACGGTTCGACCGGGCCGGAATTAGCCTGCCGGGCAACTTTTGTTTCTCGCTGTCCGGGCGAGCCGCATAATTAAATTACGCGGACTGCGACTTTCCAGGGATCGACGTTCTGGCCTGTTCAGATCCCCGGGCATCTGCTGTGCGTAAATCCCATCATGGGTTCGAGAATCCCGTGGGGTTAAGCATCCACGACCCGCGATGGGCCGCGCCTGGCACATCGATATCCACATTCTGCCGCGATCCTTTCGATCTTGGGGCAATCGATTCATCGGACGTTGATCGCAAATTGCCCCGTCTCAATGTCCAAATAGTGGATCGCAACCAACCACCGGATTTTGGTGACCCTATTACTGTGCGCCGCAGTATGCCTGTTGCGACGGTTGCGCGGATGCTGGATTGCGACACAAGCCATGTTCGGCGCTTGGTCAATTCCGGTGCTCTTGAAGCGCACCGTGTCGGCAAACGCGGGCTTCGAATTTTTCTTGACCTAACGGATATTTTGAGCCAGCGATAGGGAGTTTATTGCATCGGCGCGGCCTCGAGCCTATCCTCCGAAGCCGATACTGATACTCGCATAGGGACCGAAAAAGTTTTGATTCACTTCATGGCGCGCATCGATGCCATTGTCGGTGGCATTGATGAAGATATCTGCGTGATAACCCATGCTGAACTTGACGTTCGGAAATTTCAGCGTCAGCCCCGCGAAGCCACCGACATTTGGTATCATCACCGAATGCGAGCGGGTGTTGCATACGGGCCCATGTGCATAGCCTCCCGTTCGTCTCGTTTGATACTTAAAGCGGCCGCCGGTGAGGCTATAATAGTGGCCTGTGGTCTGATGATGAACTTTGGAGCGTTGGCGGCCAAATAAAACCGCAGCGTTAAGCCCCCAATTCACATTCAGTGTCATATCGGAGCCATTACCGGCGACGGGTACCGATGCATCCCACGAAAGAGACGGCCCGACGGCGTGGCTATTTCGCTGAGCCTGCAGACTTGCGCCATAAGTGCGGCGAAAGAAGCTATACGTTCGGTATCGTGCAACGCTGTAATGCGGCTCTGGATAGGAACGATAAAGGGTGCGGGTGCCAAAATGGACGCCACCAACCTTGTTGTAGGGCCTGGCGCGCAGAGCTATGTTGGCGCTGGACGTAAACTGGGCAAACCTGACGCCTACACTGACCGTTGATGTGCTGTGCGTTCCGAACAGCCCAAGCCCAACGTCTTTGCCGGCCTGAAAGTCGAGAACAAGGTGCGAATCCTTAAATTCGGATTGCCCATCACCAAATTGCTCGGCTCCGGGCTGTATCGGAATTTGCGTACCGATCTGCTGATGGAGATAAGGAAGCGGTGTTTGCTGATGCAAATGCCGTCCGTTAGCGGACCTGCCATAGCGCACGGTCGCGGAGAGAACCCATCCAGTATGGAGCGGATCGAAGGTGAGCTTGCCTTCGCCCCCTACGCTGAACCTGGGAGGCCGCTGCGCTGCGACTATTGGAGACAAGTCCTGCGCAGGCGTGTGGGCCAAAAAAGGCGGCGTGAACAGCAAATGTCCGGCGTCCACCTTTTCCGCTTGTCCCCCCAATTCCAACCAAACAGTCGGCTGGTCGTCGCCCTGCGAGGCCTGGACGGAGCCGACATGACCGAGCAATACCAACACTGAGACGTTCGCCATCAATGTACGCCGAAGGCTCTTTGAAGTAAGCGGATTGTTGATCAGTTCGCTCATTTTCCCCTCACCAGTTTTTCGTTGCGCGAATGCCGATCAGCTTCGGATCCGTCAGGAACACATTGGTCGTAAGGCCAGAGTCATCGCTGTTGAGGAACGCGCCCGTGATCGCTGTCGTATTGAGGACATTCTTGTCGTAGAGCATGACCTGCCAACCGTTTTGGCTCGTAAGAATAACGGTCAAGTTCATCGTGGCGTAGCCATGAAGCTTGTCGTAGGTCAAATCGTTGAAGACCCGCCACCACGAACTGTCCTGGTAGTAGCCATCTGCCCGCAACGTGACGGCCCAATCCGATGAAACTGGCAAGGTGTATTGCGCGCCCGCCGAGGCCGTGAAGGGAGGTGCATTGGGGAGCCTGTTACCGCCAATGTTTTTGGCTATCCCAGCCCCGTTGTTCGGCGCTGTGGTGGGGTCAAATCCGGGATAGCCCGTAATGGGTGTACCATCAGCTGTTTGAAGCGAAGTCCCGTAATACGCATCATATGTCGGATTCGGTATGTAGGGTGCGCCCGTTAATGGGTCCAAATGCAAATCATAGGCTATGCCGCAATAGCTCGGGGTAAATGCTGCTACGGAGGCGCCCGGAAAGTCTATCCACTTCGCGACATAGGTCGGGAAAATGCAGTTTGAGGCTTCGTTCACAAACGGTCGGACGACAAACCAGTCCGGATTGCCGGCGGTGCGGTCCATTAAGTCAATCGCGCTTTGACCCTTGGCCAACCTCGCATCTTCATACCCTCCGGACACATTCAATCGCAGGCCCGGTAAAGGCTCCCAGGTCGCTTCGACCTCAGCGCCTTTGACGTGCGCGTCAAAGTTTTGGTTGATCGCGGTACGATCTACGATCTGGGAGATTTGGTAGTTCTCATAGTTATAATAAAAGACGTCGCCGTTGAGCGTGAGCGCACCGTCGAGCAAAGTATTCTTCGTGCCCAACTCGAAGGCATCAATGAATTCCGGCTTAAATGTCAGCGGGTGCGTGGGCTGGACGTTGTACGTCTGAGCCGGATTGCCGAGAGACCCCAGCGGTTGATAGAGGGAGGAAAAAAGCGCGCCCGGCGGGTTTGCGCCACCGGCTTTGTAACCGTGCGAATAGGAGCCGTAAACGAGAGTCTGATCGGTGAAATCCAACTTGGGGGTCCAGTTCACCACGGCGCGTCCCGTGAACTGATCCCATTGCTGATTCACGACGCCTGCAACCGGATAGCCCCATCCGCTGTCCACTAGCCAGCTCGGAATCAAAGGAAAGTGCTTCTGGTCCTCCGTCCAGCGCAGGCCAGCGGTTACCTTGAGGTTACTGAAGATTTCGTAGTTCGTTTCGCCAAACACGGCATAAGAATTGAGCACGTAGGGGTTTTGGCTGAGGAAGTAGTTGTGGCCATTATCGTTGAGCGACGAAAGAGGATTCGGGTCGACATAACCGGCAGCAATTGTCGCAGCTTGTCTGGGATCATTGAATTGAAAGCCGTTCGGCAGCGGTATGTTCGTGTTGGAATCAAACATCCCGGGAATGTACCCGCCGTCGATCAGGGTAAAGACATTGCCGAAGACGTAGTAATTCTCCTTTGTCTCGTAATGCAGATAATTTCCGCCGAGGCTGAAGTTAAATGGCCCCTCAAAATGCGAGGCAAGGCGGAATTCCTGGCTCAACTGCCAAGCGTGCTCTTGGGATAGGTCCTCGAGAATGAGGCGATCGGAGCATCCCAATTGGGGATCGCAAACGATACCTCCTGGCAATACGCCCTGCGAATCCGGGCTTACGCCATCACCCTCATAGCGGAACAATCCCGGCGCCGCTCCGAACCGATTGTAGTCTTCGGCAGAATAGAGGAAATCGTGCCCAAACCCGGTTTGAGACGTGAATGTCAGCGCAGGCGTTAGCGCATAATCCGCATTCAGCTCAACAACATCATTTTTGGCTTTATATACGGGATCAAGGCCGGACTCGATAGTATGCAAATTTTGCGACTGAAATTCGCTAGCGTACGGATTGATGCGATTGCCATTTCCTTCAAATACCAGACCAGTGACGTATGGCAGCGAAAGTCCATTGGGTGCCTCGAAAGCTTCCGGAGAATAGAACGAAGCTGGCAGACATCCCTGGTCGAAATAGTTGCCAGGCAGGCCATAGTTGTTGAAGCCGAGAGGTTTCGGCACGCCTCCCACTTCACCAACACCTGGATCGGTCTTGCAAAGCTGTTTCGAGCTTCTGATCCGATCATCATCTTCTGAGAAATGCTCCCATACCAAATAGATCTGGAGATTCTCAATGGGCTTGATGCCGATTGATAGACGTCCGGACCACAGATCTCTTCCATCGGTTCGATTGTCGGTGGTTTCATTGAAGCTGTAGCCTTGGCGCTTGGTCCATTCGCCTGCTAGCCGGATGTCCACGCGATCATCGACCAACGGGATATTGATCATCCCCTCAAAGCGCTTCTGGTGATAATTGCCGAGCTCACCGGACGCCATGGCCTCGAATTGGTCGGTCGGCTTGGCGGAAATCAAATTGACGACGCCCGCCGTGGCGTTCCGCCCGTAAAGGGTTCCTTGAGGCCCGCGTAGCACTTCGATCTGACCGACATCGTAAAATTCCTGTTCGAAGAAATGGTTGCGAATGAATGGAATATCGTTGAAGGCCACCGCGACAGCAGGATCTGTGGTCACCGAAATCGCCTGAGTGCCGATGCCGCGCAATTGAATGCTGTAACCGGCAAAGTTGGTCTTGGTGAATGTCATGTTCGGAACCTGCTTGATCAGGTCCGGACCGCCGGCGGTTTGGGTAGCGGTGAGTTGCTCCTGACTGAGAGCAGTGATAGCGATCGGGATGCTTTGTACATCTGCGCCGCCAAGTTTCGAGGAGGTGACGGTGACAGTCTCTACCGCCGTACGGGCCGGTTCGGATTGGGCGAATTGCATAGCGGGAAGCGCGAAGTCATTGATCGAGGAGCGATTGCGCATGACAGAGATGGCGCCATCGGAATGACGGTGCATGATAAAGCCGGTACCGTTCAGGATATGGATCAACGCGTCATCCGCTGACAAGCTGCCCTTAACGCCAGTTGTGTGGACACCCTCCAGCGCATCGCCCGGGTAGAGAACGGCCACGCCGGTCTGCCGCGCGTAAGAGTCGAGTGCAGCCTTCAGATCGCCGCCGGGAATGTTGAACTCCGACGCGTACGCGCCCGACACCACGCCGATTGCGAGCAGACCCGCCAATGTTGTGCCCGAAAGCCTCGTTTTCAGCATTGTTCCCCCTCTACCGTGATATACTGCTCGTTAACGCGAGATGACGATCTCATCCCCGTGATCTTTGAAATGAAGCCCGTAAAAATCGTGCGCTGCTTCGGCGATCGTGCGCACGTCGCGCGTAGGAAACGTGCCGCCGATCGTGAGGCGAGCCGCTTGCGGATCCGCGACGACAAGCTTTTTCTTGCTGTATCGGTTGACCTCATTGGCCACTTCTCCCAGCGCCGCGCGGTTGAAAATCAAAATACCGCGCCGCCACGCCAACTCGTCCGACAGGATCTGCGCGGGTTTGCGCGTCACGGAAATCGCGCTGGCAGTTGCCACCGCAACGTCACCGGGAAGAAGGATGGTTGGATGATCCTGTGTGCGGCTTTCGGAGAAATCGAATTGCGCGCGGCCTTCCACCAATGCGACCTCGACGCGCTCGCCCTGGCTTTTCACAAGGAATTTTGTTCCCAGATCGGTGATCCTGTGCCCTTCGGTTTCCACCACGAAAGGGCGCGCGGCATTGTGATGAACCTGGAAATACGCCTCGCCACGCACCAGCAAGACCCATCGCTGCTCGGGTGTCATGCGAGTTCGCAAGACCGTGTCGGTGTTCAGCTCGATGCGCGAGCCATCCGCGAGCCTGATGGTTTCGCCGCCGCCCACGGGTGTGGAATAAGTGCGCGTGTTTGGCGTATGCGCAAAGAAAAGGGCAGCACTCCCGGCCACCGCGATGACGAAGACGGTGGCCGCCATACGCAGCATCGGGCCTGCGCGCCGGCGCTCATCACCCGCCCGCCCCATGCGCATCGGCCGACGCAGAACAGCCAGCCGATCGGCGCTATTCCAGAGAGACAGCAGTCGAAGATAGGCCACTTCTTGGGCAACCGAATCCGCCAACCATTCCTCGAGCCGAGCGTTATCCGTTTCGCTCCAGTTGACCGTGTCGCTGCGCGCGGCGACCCACTCCGCCGCCCTGGCTTCGATTTCCGCTGCGTTCGACACGTCGTGTTCGCCGGCGCTCCTCATGCTTTGCCCTGACGATCTGTGGGGCCATAGACCAGGTTTGCGAGCGCCCGCATGCCATCGGCGAGATGTGTCTTGACCGTGGCCTCAGAAACTCCCATGCGCGTGGAAATTTCCCGAATGGAGAAACCTTCAATCTTTTGCAACACGATGGCTTCGCGGCAGCGCGGCGGCAGGTGATCGAGTGCCGCCTGCAGCTTGCGCAATTCGTCGCGCGCGATCGCGCTGCGATCGGGGCCCGGTACATCTTTGGCGATTTCGAGCGCGTCGAGATCGGAAACCGCCTCGATTGGCACGACATGCTCGCGACGCACGCGGTCAACCAGCAAGTTGCGCGCTGTTGCAAAGAGGAATTGCTTGGGGCGTTCTGGCAGCGCTTCGCGAGCCGCCTCGAAGACGCGCACGTACACTTCCTGCCGCAAATCTGCGATATCGGCCTTGTTGCGCCAGTTGTGTTGCAGATATTGCGTCAAGGCGGGCTCCAGCGGCACGACCTCGTGCATGAACCACGCGCGCAACTGGGCTGCGTCTATAGCCACGCCCGGCCTGCGCGTTTCGGCGCTTTCACGATCGGTGTCCAATGTCTCGGTCATCCCCCCAAGCATCCTACCTTTCGGTAGTTGAGGCTTGGGACTTCATCTTGTCTGACGAACAAGATCGAGGAAGGGATGACCCGCCAGCGGAAATATTTTCCCCGGAACAGCAAACAAAAAGGCGACGGGTCGCTCCGCCGCCTTCTTCAGGCTAACAATATTGCGCGATCAACCACCTAGACCGATGGCGATCGATGCGTAGGGCCCATGGAAGCCGACACCCTCCGTGCGGCGCACACCGCTATCCATCGCGCCGAAGGAGAAGTCGGCGGGTGAGAGCAACGAATGGTGGCGCGTATGCCTCCTGGCCATTTTCCAATCGACTTAGCTGGCCGCCGAGTCCGATACAGACGGTGGGTGGCACGCGCGTGCATAGGCAAACTGAAGCTAAAGACGGAGCGGAACGTGCCTACCCACCCAAGCCGATGCTGACGGTCGCAAAGGGACCGTAGAAGCTTTGATCGTAAGTCTTACGCGCGTCGATGCCGCCGTCCATCGCGCCCAAGAAGAAGTCAGCCTTATAACCTGCGCTGACCTTGACGTTTTCGATGCGGAAGGTTCCTCCGACGAGTGCGCCGACATTCGGTACTGTCAATGTGCGGGAGCGGATGGGAGGATTGACGGACTTTTGACTGACAACATAACGATAGCCAGCCCTGACAAGATCGTGGAACACTCCTGATACGGCAGTTGTCTGATGATGAACCTCTGCGCGTTGGCGCCCAAAGAGCACCGCGACGTTCACACCAAAATCCAGCGACAGTTCGCCCGATTGTGGATCGCCCGCCATGGGAGCGGATGCTTTCCACGAAAGCGATGGGCCCAATCCGTGAAAACTGCGTGCGGCCGTCAAACCGGCCATATTGCTGTGGTAGAGCTGCTTGTACGCGAATTTGATGCTGCTGCTCCGGTACTTATAGCTAAAGTGCCAGTCCGGATCCGATTTCAGCGAGATATTTGATCGGCGGCTGAATTGTGCGAAGCGAACACCCAAACTCACCACCGATTGTCCATCCCTCAACCCGAACATTCCAAGTCCGACGTCTTTCCCGGCCTGGAAATCCACTATCAGGTGGCTTTCGCTGCGATGTGCAGCGGTGTCCGCAAATTTGCGGGCCTCCGGCCATTCAACCGGGTGCGAACTCGGATAATTTGGGTTGTACTTGTAAAATGCTCGGGGCGTGGTTTGCTGAACCACATTTTTTTTGCTCGTGGAAC
>BFBZ01000284.1_pt1 | contig 58098 bp, 51 predicted proteins | sample 1888401 | NCBI WGS metagenome assembly BFBZ01 (sample SAMD00112614, study PRJDB3348) | symbiont metagenome | host: Chara braunii
GCCGCCGCCGTGCAGGACGGTTTGCCAGGAAGTGACATGACATCCCCGGTCCGTCCGTCCGACGATCCTGTCGATCCTGAACGCCAGCGCGCGAGCAAGGAGGCGTCGGTTCTGTTCGTGCTCCTGGCCGAAGCGCCGGACGATGCTGACGTGAAGGCCCGTATCGATGCGTGGTGTGCACAGAGCACGCTGCACAGCGAGGTCTGGGAGCGAACCTGCCGGACCTACCGGATGATGGGGGGCAGCGCCGCCGTCTACGAGGCGCACTGGAAAGCCAACGCTGGCCGGCCTCCCTCGGCGGCCGCGGCGGAGATGTCCGTGCGGGCAAGGGCCGGCGGGCCCCTCGGGTTTCGCGGCCGGCGCGGGCTTCTCGCGGTCGCCGGGCTGGCTGTCGCGGCGTGCCTGGCGATCGCCGTTGCGCCGGCGGCCTATCTCCGCCTGCGGGCCGATATCGTGACGTCCACGGCGGAGCTCCGCACGATCGACCTCGACGATGGCAGCCGCGTTCGCGTCGGGCCGCAAAGCGCGATCGGCATCGCTTTCTCCGAAGGCGAACGTCGCGTCCATCTCCTCCGGGGCGGTGCCTTCTTCGAGGTCGCGCCCGATGCGCGTCGGCCCTTCAGAGTCGTTGCCGAAGACGTTGTGACCACCGTCCTCGGAACGGCGTTCGAGGTCGCCCTGCAGGAGGACGGCGTTGCCGTCGCCGTCCAGCGCGGCAACGTCCGGGTCGACAAGGACAGCCTGTCGCCCCCGCTGTCGGCCGATCTGAAGGCCGGGGACTGGATCCGCGTCGGGATGCCCCTGCTTGCCGAACGCGGCACGAAATCGCCCCAGGACATTGGTGACTGGACGGCCGGGCAATTCGTGGCGCGCAACAGGCCGATTGCCGAGATCGTCGACAGACTGCGCGGCTATTACGGCGGCATGATCGTCGTCCAGGATGCCGCCTTCTCGCGGCGACTGGTCAACGGCGTCTACGATCTGCGCGATCCCGAGGCGACGTTGCGCAATCTCGCCTCTGCCCACGATGCCGTCGTGCGCCAGATCTCTCCCTGGATGCTGCTCGTCACGGCGCGGTAGCCAGAGCACGTTCCGCGACACAGATCCGCCAGTCGGTGCGACGTCGGAAAAACCATCGGCCCATCCGTCAGTACCCTTTGAGGCGCGCAAGGATGCGATTGCGAACGTGTCGGTAGCCCGCGCAGGTCGTACGGAGTTGGGAATCTGAAATGTGGGTGATAGGAAAGGGCGCCGCCTCGCGGCGCCGAGCGCATGTCTGCGCGCGTCTTCTGCTGGCTGTCACCGTCGGCAGCCTCGCAATGTCCGGTATCGCCTCGGCACAGACGTCCGAACCGGCAATCGCGCAGGCCGGCGTTCGCGACTTCGACATCGAGCCTCAACCCCTGGCCGGAGGGCTGATCGAATTCGCCAGACAGTCGGGCCTGCAGATCTCGGCCGAGACCGCCGTGGTCGGCGATCGCCGGACGCAAGGTGCGCGCGGCCGCATGACCGCCGACCAGGCCTTGCGCACGCTGCTATCCGGGACCGGCCTGGTCTATCGGCTGAGCGGATCGATGGTCGTCGTCGAGCATTTGCCGGCGTCGGCGCCCTCCGGCGCCCTGCAGCTCGATCCCGTCCGGGTCCAGGGTTTCGTGGTGCCGCAACAGGCGATGATCGACAACCTGCCGGCGCCTTACGCCGGTGGCCAGGTGGCGACGGGTGGCCAGCTCGGTGTCCTGGGCAATCGTGACGTCATGGACACGCCGTTCAACCAGACGAACTACACGGCGAAGAAGGCCCAGGACCAGCAGGCGCAGAGCGTCAAGGACGTGCTGATCGACGATCCTTCGGTCCGCGGCGTCTGGGCCGCCGGCGCCGGAAGTCGCGACGACCTGACGATCAGAGGATTCAGGGTGAGCAGCGGCGACTATGCCTTCGGTGGGCTGTACGGAATTCTGCCGCGCGTAACCGTGCCCGCCGAACTGCCGGAGCGGGTCGAAGTCCTGAAAGGGCCGAGCGCCATGCTGACCGGCATGGCGCCGAGCGGGTCGATCGGAGGAACGGTCAACCTGATCGCCAAGCGGGCGGCCGATGAGCCGCTGACCCAGGCGACGGCCAACTATGCTTCCGATGCCCAATTCGGTGGCCATGTCGATATCGGCCGGCGGTTCGGCGAGGAGAAGCAGTTCGGTGTGCGTTTCAACGGCGTGTATCGGGCGGGCGAGACGGCTATCGACAGAAACACCGACGAGCTGGGTCTCGCCCTGCTCGGCCTGGATTTCCGCGGCGAGCGGGTACGTCTGTCGGCCGATCTCGGCTACCAGTACCAGTATGTGGGAGGGCTGGTGGCAATGCCGACGGTGGCGCTGGGCGTGCCCGTTCCCGGCGTGCCCAAGCTCAGCAACAATTTCGGCCAGCCCTGGGGGTTCAACTGGCGCAAGGAACTGTTCGGGGCGGTCAGGGCGGAAGTCGACATCACGGAACACCTCACGGCCTATGCCGCGTTCGGCGCCAACGACAGCCGGGCGAAGTATTTCAACGGCGGGTTTCCCTCGATCGTCAACGTGAACGGCAACACCACGCAGACCCCGGTCGTGGAGAACAGCTACTACAGTGCCTGGACGGGCGAGGTTGGCGTGCGCGGCCTGGTCGACACCGGACCGATCGGCCACGAATTCGTGCTGAGCGCGACGACCTATCAGCAGGAGCAGGGCTCCGCCTCGGCCACCGGCACCGCCTTCGCCTCGAACATCTACACCCCCACCTTCATCGCACGGCCGAACCTGGCCGATCCCACCGTGACGAAGACCAGTGCCGGGACCCTGTCGAGCCTGGTCCTTGCCGACACGCTGACGGCGGCGGCAAAGCGCATCCAGCTGACGGTCGGCGGCCGCTTGCAGCAAGTGAAAGCCCAGAACTTCAATCCCGTGAGCGGGCTGCAGACCTCGAGCTACGATCAGAGCGCGTTCAGTCCCTCGGTGGCCCTGGTGTTCAAGCCGTGGCAGAACGTTTCGGTCTACGGCAATTTCATTCAGGGACTGCAGCAGGGCGCAATCGTCGGCACCGCCTATGCCAATGCCGGCCAGACCCTTCCCCCCTACAAGTCGACGCAGTTCGAAGTCGGCGTGAAGGTCGACTGGGGCAAGCTCACGACGACCGTCAGCGCCTTCCAGATCTCGCAGCCGAGTGCGGTCGTCGACACCGCGACCAATACGCTCGGCGTCAACGGCGAGCAGCGCAACCGGGGCATCGAGATCAACATCTTCGGCGAGCCGGTCGACGGCGTCCGCCTGCTGGGAGGCGTCATGTTCATCGACGCCGTGCTCGCCAAGACCGCGGGCGGCACAATGGATGGCTGGAAGGCGCCGGGCGTGCCCGATGTGCAGCTCAATCTCAGCGGCGAATGGGATACGCCCTTTGCTCCCGGTCTCACCTTGAACGGGCGGCTCGTCTATACGAGCTCGCAGTACCTCGACACCACGCTGCCGCGCCGCAGCCTTCCCGACTGGGCACGCGTCGATATCGGGGCCCGCTACACGTTCGACAATGTCAGGAGCCCGACCGGCCAACCGATGGCCGTTCGGTTCAATGTCGACAACCTTTTCGACACCAACTACTGGGCGACGGCGACCGGCAACTTCCTTGTTCAGGGGACGCCGCGCACGTTCCGGCTCTCGACGACCGTCAATTTCTGACCCGGCCGGACAGACGCCGCCGCCGCTTGCTCAGCTTTCCGGGTCCGCCTGGGCACGCCGCACCAGCGTTTCCGAGGGCAACTCGCCGAACCGCTTCTTGTAGGTCGCGGCGAAGTTGCCGAAATTTCCGTAGCCCCAGGCGGCGGCGATTTCGCCGACGGTCGAACCGTTCACCGCCCCGCACAACGCTTTGCGTATGCCTCTCAGCCTCTGATCGCGGATGAATTCGCTGGGGGAGATGCCGCGGAATTTCGTGAACAGGCCATGGAGACTGCGGGCGCTGATGCCTGCCGCGGCCGCCACGTCGTCGACAGAGGGCGCCTGGGCGATGTTCGCGGCCACGTACTGCTCGGCGACGCGAAGCCGCGTCGGGATCATCACATGGGCGCCGTCAGCGTCGCGATGCTCGCTGCGCACGGCGATCTCATGGCAAAACAGCAGGAAGAGGTATTCGCCGAGAAACCTGTCGGCGGCCTCCCGGTCGGTAGGCGACGAAACCGACTTCAGCCCATAGTCCAGCGCATAGGAAAGGTGGGTTTCCCAGAGCGGGGCATGCCCGACCACGACCGCGCCATACTCGATGAAGGAATTCAGTTCCTTCGGGACTGGCCGGCCGGTTCCGAACGAGAATCTCTGACCGTCCGGAATCGGCACGAAGACACTCAGCATGGAAAAATTCGGCGTGTACTCGATCCTGACGACGGGGCTCTTGTTGATCGCAAACATGAAGTCGCCGGCGTCACCCCTGGAGACTTCCTGCCGGCCGAGAAAGCCGATCGCGCTCCCGCGCTCGACATAGTGGATTCCGAGATAGCCGGCGTCGAAGGAGAGCTCGAGGCTGCAGGGATCGCGATAGTGATTGTAGACGAATTGCAGGCTGCCCAGGGTCAAGGCGCATTGCTCGCTCCAGAAGCCCGTGGTGGCTTCGTGCAGCGCGGCGTAGCGGCGTTCGCCGGGATAGCGACAAGACGCGGCCTGCAGATCTTTCGTGCTGCCGAACTGTCGGTAGGTGAGCGGAGCGTCGGTGCCCGGAGGCCCCTCGCTCTTGGCCGCCGCAACGAACTGGGCCATCGCACTCTCGAGCCGCGATGACGGCATCGGTATTTTCTCCCCCATTCAGGCGGTCTTCCTTTCGAGCGACTTGTCACCTCGCGTCGGAAGCAAGACACGCACCACGTCATCCAGAGCGACGAGGGCGGCGAAAATGTGGTCGCTCCTTGACCGTGGTCGGGCACGTGAACCGAGGCGCCGTTCTGCCGGACTGCTCCGTCGATCGGTGCGTTTCTCCCATCGAGGCGCGACCATGCGGGGGCTTCATTCCGGCGCGATCTCGCGACATGATGGCGTGTCGATGCGTGTGGTGTTCGCCCTGATTTTGCTCTTGAGCTGTGTCGCAAGCGTGAGCGCTTTCGCACAGATCGGGCCTCGCAGCGTCTATCTCGAAGATCTCACTTGGACTGAAGTGCGCGATGCGCTGAAGGCCGGCACGACCACCATCATCGTGCCCGTCGGCGGCACCGAGCAGAACGGCCCGCATATGGCGCTGGGCAAGCACAATGTGCGGGTGAAGGCGTTGGCCGGCGAGATCGCCGGCAAGCTGGGCGACACGCTGGTGGCTCCCGTGCTGGCCTATGTTCCGGAGGGCACCATCTCGCCGCCGGCCGGCCATATGCGCTACCCCGGAACGATCTCGATTCCCGACGCGACCTTCAAAAGCCTGCTCGACGCGGCAGGTCGCAGCTTCCGCCAGGCCGGCTTCACCCACATCGTGCTGATCGGCGATTCGGGCAACTACCAGACCCTCCTGAAGGACGTCGCCGCGCAGCTCAATCGCGACTGGCACGGCACGCCCACGCGCGCGCATTTCATTGCCGACTATTACCGGGCCACACAGACGGCCTATGTGCAGGCCCTGAAGGGCCAGGGCTTCAGCGACGCCGAGATCGGCTCGCATGCCGGTGTCGCCGACACTTCCTTGCTGATGGCGGTCGATCCGGCGCTGGTGCGGGCCGACCGGCTCGCGTCGTCGCCGGGCGGCAGCGCCACCGGTGTGGTCGGCAATCCGCGCGGCTCGACGGCGGCGCTGGGCCGGCTCGGCACCACGGAGATCGTTGCCCAAACCGTCGCGGCCATCCGCAAGGCCCGCCTCGCTTCCCCCTGACGCGTCCTGATCATGAAACACAAACGCTCGCATCTCGCTCTCGTCTCGGCACTTGTCTCGGGCCTCGCCATCGGCGGCGCCGGCTGGTGGGCGGCCGCCCAGACCGCAGCCCCGGCGGCCATCGTGACCGTTGCCGGCATGCCGGGCGTCGCCGATCCCGCCAATCTCTACGGCGAGACCGGCGCGGACCGGCTCAGCCGCGCGGTCGATGGCGCCCTGCCGCGCGTCTACGTGCCCAACCGGCGCTCCAACAGCATATCGGTCATCGATCCTGCGACCCTGCAGGTGATCGACACCTACAAGGTCGGCCGCAACCCGCAGCACGTCGTGCCGTCGTGGGATCTCAAGACGCTATGGGTGGCCAACAATGCCGAGGGTCGCACCGACGGCAGCCTGACGCCGATCGATCCGCTGACCGGCAAGCCCGGCAAGGCCATCCCGGTCGACGATCCCTACAACGTCTATTGGTCGCCCGACGGCAAGTACGCGATCATCGTGGCCGAAGAGTTGAAGCGGCTCGACTTTCGCGATCCCAAGACCATGAAGCTCGCCTATTCGATCCCGACGCCGAAATGCGCTGGGATCAACCATGCCGACTTCGCGATCGACGGCAACTTCGCCCTGTTCACCTGCGAGTTCGACGGCGCCGTCACCAAGATCGACCTGGTCAATCGCAAGGTGCTGGGCACCCTGGTGCTGAGTCCCTACTTCAATCGGCCCGACGTGGTGGCGCAGCTCACCGCCTTCCGCAAGAAGCCGGCCGTGGTGGCCGAGACGCCGGAGCTCGGCGGCGCGATCTGCACCCAGCGCGGCATGCCGCAGGACGTGCGCGTCTCGCCCGACGGCAAGACGTTCTTCATCGCCGACATGCTGGTCGACGGCGTGCACGTGGTCGACGGCGACAGCTTCAGGCAGATCGGCTTCATCGCGACCGGCCCCGGCGCGCATGGCCTCTATCCCAGCCGCGACGGCAAGTCCCTATATGTCGCCAACCGCGGCACCAACAAGATGATGGATGGGCCCGGCGGCAAGGGCAGCGTCTCAGTCATCGACTTTGCGACCCGCAAGGTCGTGCAGACCTGGCCGATTCCGGGCGGCGGCAGCCCCGACATGGGCAATGTCAGCGCCGACGGCAAATACCTCTGGCTGTCCGGCCGTTTCGACAATGTCGTCTACCGCATCGACACGACCTCCGGTGCCGTCGACAAGGTCAAGGTCGGCCGCGAACCGCACGGCCTCACCGTCTGGCCGCAGCCCGGCCGCTACTCGCTCGGCCACACCGGCAATTTGAGGTGACGGGTTGCAGTTGAGATCTAACGCTCCTCCGCCGCGATCCGGATGCCGAGCGCGATCAGGGTGATGCCGGTGATGCTGTCGAGAGTGCGGCGGATGCGCGGTCGGCGCAGCACGTGGCTGAGCCGTGCGACGGCCAGCGCATAGCCCGAGAGCCAGAGCAGCGTCATGGCGCCGAACAGCAGGCCGAGGCCGGCCAGCGCGGCGAAGTCGGTGCTGTCGCCCGAGGGGCCATGCGGCGCGAACTGCGGCAGCAGGCTGGTGAAGAAGACCGCGATCTTGGCGTTGCCGAGGTCGCTGATCACGCCCTGTCGGAAGGCCGCGCGCGGCGAGAGCGTGGGCAAGGCCGGCCTGCCCCGCGCGGGCGTGGCCGTCAGGATGCTTGCCCCGCCCGGCCGCCAGGCTGCCCGCAGCGACTGCAGGCCGAGCCAGATCAGGTAGACAGCGCCGGCATACTTCACGGCAAGGAACAGCGGCTCGGACGCGATCAGGAGCGCCGCAAGTCCTGCACTGGTGGCCAGCGCCCAGATTGTGAGTCCGGTCGAGACGCCCAGCGCCGTCGCGATGCCGCCAGCGCGACCACCCATCAGGGTGTTGCGGATGGTCATCGCCGTGTCGGGGCCTGGCGTCATGATCACCAGCGCCGAGATGCCGATGAAGGCGAGCAGGGTTCCGGTGAGGTAATCCATCGACGCCGGGGAACTCGACGGGAGGTCAGGCCGCGAAGGCGATCGGTCGCGCCGAGCCCTTGATCTGGGTGCGGTGCATGATGCGGCGTGCCTCGCCGTCGAACGGATCGCGGCGATGCATGGTCGAACGGTTGTCCCACATCACGAGGTCGCCCAGCTTCCAGACATGCTCGTAGACGAACTGCGGCTGGGTGACGTGCGCCCACAGCGCTTCGAGGACGGCGTCGGACTCGGCGCGGTCGTAGCCTTCGACGTAGGAGTTGCGGCGGCGGCCGAGATAGAGCGTGGCGCGGCCATTGGCGGGATGGCGCAGGATCGCTGGATGCCAGGCGCCGGGTGCCGCCATCGGGTCGTCGGTCGGCGTCACGCCCTTGCGCAGATAGCCTCCGGAATTGTAGGTGCCGTCGTGCTTGATGCGGCGGCCCTCGATCTTGCGCGCCAGGTCGACCGGCAGGGCATCGCACGCCGCCTGCATGCCGCAGAACCAGGTGTTGCCGCCGTTGGCTGGGATCTCGAGCGAGTAGAGCATCGAGGCATCCGGCGGCATGTCGAGATAGCTCATGTCGGTGTGCCAGACCGCTTCGCCGGCGCCCAGCGCGCCGATCGGCTCGCCCTTCTTGTCGAGCACGTTGGAGACGACATAGATGTCGGGATAGCCCGGCGGGCTGATGCGGCCACGCTCCTGGTTGGGCGGCGGATCGAGTTCGCCGAAGCGACGGCTGAAAGCCAACAGGTCGTCGTCGCTGAGCTGCTGACCGCGCAGCAGGATCATCGAATGGCCATACCAAGCCTCCTGGATGGCCCTGAAGTCCGCATCGCCGAGCTTGCGGAGATCGGCGCCGAGGATCTCTGCACCGACCGCCGAGGTCACCGGACGCACCGTCACGCTCATACCCATTCCTCCATCTTTGCGCGGATGATCGTCCTGCCGGGAGGCGCGATCAAGCGCTGCCAAGCCGTGCGTTGCCTCAGGCGCCCAGCACGGGAACCAGCCATTTCACCAGGGTTTCGGCGACCGCCGGCGCCAAGGGACCGCCAAAGCCCGGATCGACCGGATCGTGCACGAGCTTGAGGTTGTGGCTGACCTGCGGGAACACGATCGCCTCGCCCGGCCTGCCGCGGATGCGCATCGCGTCGATCAGCGGCTGCACGTCGGCCATCGGCACGACCTGGCGATCGGCGCCGCCCTGCAGGAGAAGGCAGGCCGTCGGCAGTTCGGCCACGGCCCGGGCGGGATCGAACGAGAAGAGCTTCTGCAGGAACGGTCCGGCATAAGGCGGGAAAAGCAGGTCGAGTTCGCGCGGCAGCCCGGTCGGCACATGGCCGCTCGCCAGGATGGCGGCAATGGTGCGGTCGACAGCGCCGCGCAGCTCGGGCGCGTTGCGCTCGACCTGAGCCCTAACGATCTCGTCGAGCGGACGGCCGGGGGTGGACGCCAGCACCAGCGCGTGAACCTTCTTCCCCAGCGACGTGCCGGCCGCCAGCGCCAGCAGACCCCCCTCGCTGTGGCCCAACAGGGCGGTGGCGTAGGGCTTGATCTCGCCGTGGCGCAGCAGCTCGGTGTGGGCGGCCTCGACGTCCGCCACGAAATGGTCCCAGGCGAAGAAGGCCTCCTCGGTGGCGAGCGAGGTGCGCGGCCGCAAGGTCGACTGGCCGATGCCGCGCTTGTCGTAGCGCAGCGAGGCGATGCCGTTCTTCGCCAGGAGCTCGGCGATCTGCTTCAAGAGATCGATGCGCTCGGGCACCAGCGTATTGTTGCCGTCACGGTCGGTCGGGCCGCTGCCGGCGATCAGCACGACGCCCGGCACCGCCTGCAGTTCGCTGATCAGCGGCAACAGCAGGGTGCCGGCGAGGGTGGCGTCCCGGCTCGTGAAGCGCACGGCGCGCTCCTTGCTGCCGCCGCCCTCGTAGAAGCCCGGCTTGCGCCGGCCCTGGGCCTGCAGAGGGCTGGAGAGCGGCAACGGACTCTGTGCGGCCATCACGGCGAGCGCGCCCGCCGCCCTCAGCGCACGGCGGCGTTTCATCCCGCCTTGTCCGTCGTGGCGCCCGGTTTGGGCATGCTGCGCATGGCGTGGCTCATCTGCCGCCCGCCGAAGACATGGACATGGAAGTGAAACACCAGCTGGCCGCCGTTCGGCCCGTGGTTGGCGACGATGCGATAGCCTTCGGCGTCGAGACCGAGATCGTGTGCCACCTTCGAGACCGCGCGCCAGAAACCGGTCACCAGCTCGGGCGGCGCCGTGGCGCCGAAATCGGCCTGGCTGACATATTCACCCTTGGGAATCACCAGCACATGCACCGGCGCCAGCGGATTGATGTCGTGGAAGGCCAGCGCGAACGCGTCCTCGTAGACCTTCTTGCACGGCAGCTCGCCGCGCAGGATGCGCGCGAAGACATTGTTGCGGTCGTAAGCGGACATGAAGGACTCCCGACTGAGGGGCTCTTGGCTAGCCCAAGCCTGCCGCCTTGGGAAGCGCGCCACTCAGGATCAGGGTGAAGATGTTGTCGCCGTCATAAACGGCCATGACGGTCTCCACGATTTCCGAAGGTGGCGCCGTCGATTGTTTTGGTCGTGTCGGTTGAAGCTCCCTACACTCCGCCGCTTCGGGGATCCTTGAGGGAGGACAAGAGTATGGTCGAGTTCGAGAAGCGTCTTGCCTGCGTCATCGCCGCCGACGGGTCGATCGCCCGCGGCTACATGATCGAAAAGTGCGAGCTGGTCGGCGAGAACGAGTATGTGATCACCTGGAAGGTGCCGCTGCAGAAGGAAGCCAAGACCAACTTCTCGTGCGTGATCGGCAGCATCGCCTACGAAGCGGTGGAACCTGGCTTCTGCACGGTCGGGCTGCTGGCCGATCCGATGAAGATGCGCGTCAGCACCTACGACGTCGCCGGCAAGCCGGCCAAGCGCCCCTTCCATCTGGCGTGCTTCCGCGACTGAGAATTCACGCTAGCTCTTTGGCAGTCGCTTCGGCGCTGCCGAGCCGATGGCGGCGGGCCGGGTCCGCCGCCGCAGGGCGTCGATCAGCACGTCGCGCGCCTCGTCGATCTTCGCCGCGAGGTAGGGCGAGCCGCCGGCATCGGGGTCGGCCATGCGCATGAGCCGCCGATGCGCGGTGTGGACGTCGGCGATGTCGGCGCCGTCGGGCAGGCCGAGCACTTCCAGCGCCTCCTTCACCGTCATCTCGCCGGCATCGTCTTCGTCATCGTCGTCGGGTTCGGCATGGCCGAGGCGGCGCAACTCGGGCGGCGCAAGCGCGGGCGCTGTCTGCCGGACATAGGCTTCGAGGATCGCGGCAGCGCGCAGGACAGCCTGCGGATCCGGCGTTGCGTTTTCTTCTTCCTCTTCCCACACCGGCGGCATCTCGAACGGACGCGGCTTTGGCCGGAATCGACTGAACAGACCGTTGAGCGGTGCGAGCAGCGCACGCCATTGCAGAAAAGTGCCGACGACGAGCAGACCTGCGCCCAGCAGCATGGCGCCGATCCACTGCTCGCGCAGCAGCATGAATATCAGCAGTGGCACACCAATTATCAGCAGCAGCACCAGCATCCATCGCACGGTGCGCACCATCGTCCTGGGATCGGAATGGAGAAACCAGTCGAGGAACTTGGCCGCCGCGGCCAGCACGGAGAGGCCGAGGATGACGGCGCTGATGACGACGGTGTAGTCCATCGGCGAAGTTGACCATGGGGCGAGGCGACCGGTCCATGGTCGCGCAGGTTTTTTTTGTTCGCGATGTTCAACTTCCGATATCAATCGATAGGACGGCCCTCTAGTATCCCGCGCCGTTACTGCGCACAGTTGATCTGGGGGGAGTCGACACATGGCCAAGAAGTCCAAGCCGTCGAAGACCAAGCAGAAGTCATCCGGCGACGTAAGATTTTCCAGTGAAAGTGCAAAAGTTCCCGCGCGTCAGGGCGCCGTCGATGCCTTCGTCAAGCGACGCGAGCAGGTCGCCGAGAAGGATCGCGAAGAGTTCCAGACCTACCTCGTCGCCAAGGAAGAGGCCGACGCGAAGAAGAAGGCCGTAACGCCCGCCGTGGCGGAGAAGAAGCGCGGCTTCAGCCGGCGTACCATCATCGGCGCAGCGGCCGGCACCGCCGTCGTCGCCGAGGCCGGCGTGCTCGGCTACAACATGCTGGGCGGCGGTTCGGTCTCGAACCATGGGGCGCAACATGGCGGCGCGAACTACACGGAAGCCCAGCGCCACAACATCGTGCGCGAGGTCGTCGATACGCGCGCCGACGTGCGTGGCCAGAGTCTCGGCAACTGGGTCGCCCTGCTGCCGACCAAGATGGGCGGCGGCACCTATGCCATCGACCTCAACTCCAATCGCGTGATGGCGTCGATCTGGTACTGGAACTACGGCGACTACGCGCCGATCAGCCACCATCTCTGCGCCTTCCCCAGCGCCGACCCGCATCACGGCTTCGAGTTCGTGAACAGCACGCAGGGCGGCAAGAATTCGCTGATCTACGGCATTCCGACCAACATCAGCGAGCCGCACGAGGGCACCAACATCTACCGCGTGCGCTACGACGGCACGCAGATGCAGCTGATCGAGAACGTCTCCGAGAGCACGGGCCTCGGCCTCGGCGTCCACGTCACCGTCAACCCGAAGGACGCGCAATCCTACTTCGTGACCGACGGGCAGAAGGACATCGCCGCCTGCTTCGACCGAACCACCTCCAAGGTGAAGGCGGCGCTTCGGTTCGACTGGGCGCCGAATGTTCCTGAGCTGCGCAACGCCTGGATCAAGGGCGGCACGCTCACGATCAAGAAGATCTACCCCGATCCGAGCACCGGCCTCTACGACTACAAGGGCACCAAGGGCAACAAGATCGACTGGGAAATGGTGCCGATGGGCGAGCTGTTCGTCGAAGAAGGCTCGCTGCCCGGCGACTCGCCGCTCACCCTGACCGGTGCCGACGGCACGATCTGGCATCCCGAAGGCCGCTGGGCCGCGACGGTGGTGCGGCTGTGCGGCGGCATCGCCATCCTCGACCCGGAGAAGAACTTCGACCCGGTCGCCTTCCTGCAGTTCAACAAGGACTCGCAGGACCAGTATCCGGTCGAGCAGATCGACAAGGACACCTGGCGGGTCGTGTTCGACAAGATCCATTCGCCGGGCCACGAGATCGGCTTTTCGCCGGACGGCAAGTTCCTCGTGATGATGAACAACCTGCGCGAAAACAACTGCTCGATCTTCAGCTGCCGCGATCCCGATCCGCGCAACTGGCGCAAGGTCGCGCATGTCGAGGATCCGCTGTGGCGCGGCAAGTATCCCAACCCGTTCCACATGGTCTTCTCGCTGGACAGCTCCAAGCTCTACCTGTCCATCCTGCATCCCTCGCCGGCCTTCAGCGGCATCATGGTGGTCGACACCAAGACCTGGACGATCGCCAAGGAGATCCAGGGCATCGGCCCCGACCTGCAGACGCCGGCCCTCACCTACGACGGCAAGTACGTGCTGACGCCGTTCAGCGGCTTCCAGCGCCAGTCGAGCGGCATCGCCGTCATCGATACCGCGACCGATACCTTGATCGGCATCCTGCCGAGCAATGGCGGCCACCACGACTGCGTCATCATCCCGACCAAGCTCGAGCACATGAAGCATACGCGCTCGTGCACGCTCTGACCGTGCCGTCCTGTCATGGCGGCTGATCGACGGGGCCTCGGCTGGCTGCTCGCCAGCCTGGCCCTGCAGAATCTCGGCCGTCGCCGCGCCCGCAGCTTCCTGCTGATCGCCGCGGTCGCGGTCGCCAGCGGTGTCGTCTTTACCGGCGCGACCCTGATGCGCAGTATCGACCGCAGCATGGAGATCGGCTTCACCCGCATGGGGGCTGACATGATGGTGGCGCCGGAAGGGGCGCTGACCAACATCACGGCGGCGCTGCTCACGGTCGAGCCGACCGACCTGGTGCTCGATGCCGATCTCTTCGCCAAGGCGGCCATCGCCAGCGTGCGGCGGGCCGCGCCGCAGAAGATCGCTCGGGTCGAGCATTCCGGGATCGGCAGCCATCACGAATCGGCCGACCTGATCGGCTTCGACCCGGCGCTCGACTTCACCATCCGGCCCTGGCTGGTCGAGAAGCTCAATCGCGATCTGCAGCCGGGCGACGTGATCCTGGGGGCCGGCCGCGACGCCCCGCTCGGCTCGCAGCTCCTGATCTTCGGCAAGCCGCACATCGTCTATGGCCGGCTGGGCCGCACCGGCGTCGGCACGCACGAACGCGGCGTGTTCATGACGTTCCAGACCTTCGATGGCCTCGCGGCAGCGATGGGCGGGCATGCCGGCCACGGCGGCAACGGCCCGCTGGCCGTCCTGCAGCCCGGCAAGGTGAGCGGCTTCCTGGTCGAGCTGGCGCCGGGGGCGCCGCCGCTGCAGGCGCGGTTTGCCATCCTCTCCAGCCTCAAGGGCATCAAGGTGGTGACCGGCGACACGACGATGAGCGGCATCCGCCAGGGCCTGGCGGCGCTACTCGACGGCATCCTGGCGCTGACCGTCCTGATGTTCGCCAGCATGGCGCTGATGGTCTCGGTGCTGTTCTCCGCCATCGTGACCGAGCGGCGGGCTGAGCTCGGCCTGCTGAAGTCGATCGGCGCCCGCCGATCGCAGATCGTCGGCATGATGGTGATCGAAGCGGTGATCGCCACCGGGGTGGGCGGTGCGCTGGGCGTCGTGCTGGGCTTCCTGGCGATGCGTCTCTACGAGCGCTCGCTGGTCTACTACCTCGAGAACATGGGCGTGCCCTTTGCCTGGCTGGCGACGCCGCAGGTCGTGGCCTTCGCGCTGGGAGCGATCGCGCTCTCCAGCATCATCGGCGCCCTGGGCGCGCTCACCCCGGCCTGGCGCGCCAGCCGTCGCGATCCCTACGATCTCGTACGCGGCGAGAGCTGAACCATGCTGTCCTGCGTCGGCCTGCGAAAGGATTACGTTACCGAGCGCGGTGCCGTGGCGGCGGTCGCCGGGATCGATCTCGAGGTCGCGGCCGGCCGGTTCGCCGCCATCATCGGCCGCTCGGGCTCGGGCAAGTCGTCGCTGATGGCGATGATCGGCGGTCTCAGCCGGCCCTCGGCCGGCCACGTCACGGTCGACGGCACCGACATCTGGAGCCTGTCGGAGAACGATCTCGCCGCGTTCCGCAACCGCCGGATCGGCTACGTCTTCCAGTTCGCGAGCCTGCTGCCCACCCTGCGCCTGGTCGACAATGTCGCTCTGCCGGCGCTGCTGGGACGCAGCCGCGACGGTGCCGAGGCTTATGGCCGGGCGGCCGAACTCCTGGCGCAGATGGGGCTCGGCGACCACCTCGATGCCTATCCGTCGGAAGTCTCGGCCGGCGAGCAGCGCCGCGCCGTGATCGCCCGCGCGCTGATCAACGATCCGGCAATGATCCTGGCCGATGAGCCGACCTCCGATCTCGACGAGCAGACCGAGATCGAGATCATGGACGAGCTTCTCGCCGTCAATCGCGAGCGCGGCACGACCCTGGTGCTGGTGACGCACAATCTCGCGTTGGCCGAACAGGCGGAGCAGATCGTCCATATTGCCGGCGGCGGGATCGTCGCATGAGCAAGCGGCCGACCAAGCCTGCGAAGCCTTCAGGGGCGGCAGCCGCAGCGACCGAGCGGGACAAGGACTCCCTGATCGCCGACCTGCGCCGCCAGCTCGCCGCGGCGCAGTCGGAGGCCCGTCTGCTGAAGCGCCGGCTGGAGGCGACGCGGCCTGCTGCCTCGACGGCATCGGCTGCCGCAGAGCCGCACCAGCTGCTCGATGCCTTGCGCAGCGCGGCGCCGCGCAAGACGGCGGCGCCCGCGGCCGTCGCCCTGAAGCTCGGGCGCCGGCTGGGGTTCTGGCGCTCGCCTGTGGTGATCGGCGTGGCGGCCGTCCTGCTGGCGGCCTTCGCCGCCGATGCCGGCGTCGGCTGGTACCAGGCGCGGGCGCTGCGGGAAGCGCGCCAGGCGCGGCTGCAGCTCGAGAACACGGCGATGCGCTCGCTTTATGTCGAGCTGAAGCAGATCGCCTACGAGCCCGACGGCAAGTCCTTCCGCCTCACGCTGTCCTTGCAGAATGTCAGCCCCGCCGGCCCGCTCTACGTCATGTTGAATGCCGTCGGCGTCTATGTGCAGGCGGGCACGAACTGGCTGCAGGTGCCGTCACGGCCGGCCGAAGGCGTCACCTGGGGCGTGGTGAAGCTGGTCGACAGCTATTCCTACGACGTCGTCTTCACGCCCGAGGTCGCCAACTGGGCCGAGCTGATCCCGGGCTACATGCATGTCCGCATCCAGTCCGACCTGCTGGTCAGCCCGCGCGCCCAGCCGGGCAACGACGTCGTCGAGCGCCGCACGCCCTTCTATGTCTACCTGAAGCCGCACGGCGCCAACGACGCCGACATCAAGGCCCGCGCGCGCATGCAGGGCCAGCCGCCGATCTTCATTCCGATGCCGCCGCATTAGCGAAAGAGCGGCGGCCGACCTCCTACAGCCCGCGGAAGCTTGCCTTCACCGACGAGAGGTGCGCCCGGATCAGGTCGCGGGCCAGGTCGGGATCGCGGCTCTGCAGCGCCTCGACGATGCGGCGATGCTCCTCGAGATACTGCGTCCGCCGCTCTGCGGTGAGGCTGCGCGACTTGAGCTTCCCCCAGGCCGCCGAATTGCGCACGTTGTTGATGGCCGCGTAGATGTCCGACAGCAACTGATTGCGCGCCGCGTCGACGATCCGCTGGTGCAGTTGGCCGTCCCATTTCTCGAAGCTGGCCACGTCGCTCGCCGCTTCGGCGCCGCGCAGGCAGGCCTGCAGGGCGGCGAAATCGTCGGCCGTTGCGCTCGAGGCCGAAAGCTCGGCGGCCTGCGGCTCGATCATCAGGCGCACGTCCATGATCTCCGCCGGACTGGCGCGCAGGATCTTCGAGACCAGCGTGTCCTGGGTGTTGGCGGCGACGGCCGGCGAGCTGTCGGCAACGAAAGTGCCGCGGCCGACATGGCGCGTGATCTTGCCCGACGCTTCGAGGCGATCGAGGCTCTTGCGCAGGGTGTTGCGCGCCACGGCGAACCGTTCGACCAGTTCGCGTTCCGTGGGCAGCCGGTCGCCGGGCCGCCAGACCCCGTCATCGATCTGACGCTCGATATAGAGCGCGGCGGCGGCTCCCCCCTGCTCCTTGACCTTCATTTCGTCCATTCCGCCGCCTGCTGATTTGAACCAATTGATCCAATTAGCAGGTCGGTGAGGCGAAATTCAAGCGTATTTCGCCAGGCACATTCGAGGTCTGTTGACCAATGGCTTTGATTGGTATTCATTTGGCCCAACCAATCATTAATTGGTTCACAATTGGATCAAAGGCCGGGACATGAAGTTTGCCACGTTCACGCATGCAAGGCGCCGCGCGGTCGGCGTGGTCGATCCACAGAAGGGGCTGGTCTGGCCGCTCGACGACGTCCTGGGTGAGCCGGTGGCCGACATGCTCGATCTCGTGCGGCGCTATGACGAGATCAAAGCGCGCATCCGACCCAATGGCCATGCCCTTGCCCTGGCCGACGTCGTGCTCGACGCACCGATCCCACGGCCGTTCCGCAACATTCTCTGCGTCGGCAAGAACTATCACGAGCATGCGCAGGAGTTCGCCGCCAGCGGCTTCGACTCCAGTGCCACCTCCAAGGCCGACGCTGTTCCGGCCGCGCCGATCGTCTTCACCAAGGCGCCGGAGAGCGTGATCGGCATCGACCAGCCAATCCTCCACCGAGCGGAGGTGAGCGACGCCGTCGACTACGAGGCCGAGCTCGGCGTGATCATCGGCATCGGCGGCCGCGGCATTGCGCGCAAAGATGCCTACGCGCATGTCTGGGGCTACACGATCGTCAACGACGTGACCGCCCGCGACTGGCAGGGCCGGCACAAGCAGTGGTTCCTCGGCAAGTCGTTCGACACGTTCTGCCCGATGGGGCCGTGGATCGCGACCGCCGACGAGGTCGATCCCGAGAATCTCTCGATCAAATGCTGGGTCAATGACGAGCTGCGCCAGGACGCCAACACCCGCGACCTGATCTTCGACATTCCGACTCTGATCGAAACCATCTCTGCTGCCGTCACGCTCTATCCCGGCGACGTCATCGCGACCGGCACGCCGGCGGGCGTCGGTATCGGCTTCACACCGCCGCGCTACCTCGCCCCGGGTGACCGTGTGCGCATCGAGGTCGAGGGCATCGGCACCCTCGTCAATCCCGTCGCGGCCGGCTGAGCCGCCTCATCGACCCAAAGAGTCATTGAGCCAAACGCCATCACAACGAAAGCCAAGGAGAGGAACATGACGACTGCTTTCACACCCAACGCCAAGAACCATGCCGGCCTCGGCCCGCTCGCGTCCCGGCTGGTCCATGCCAACGACCTGCCCTGGGAGCCGATCAAGTATCCCGGCGTCTATGTGAAGACGCTGATGATCGACAAGGCGTCCGGCCTGCTGACCGTGCTGCTGAAGATGGATCCCGGCGCCGAGCTGCCGGACCACGAGCATGTCCTGGTCGAGCAGACTTTCGTGATCGAAGGACGCCTGGTCGACAAGGAAGGGCCGGAGGTCGGCCTGTCGGTCGGTCCCGGCGAGTTCGTCTATCGCCCGGCCGGTAGCCGCCACGCCGCCTGGACGCCGGAAGGCGGCCTGATGATCGCGGTCTTCCAGATCCCCAACAAGTTCTACGAGAAGGACGGCCGCACCATCGACCTCATCGGCGATGACTGGGGCACCAAGTGGCAGCCCGCGCTCGGGACCACGGCATAACGAGAACCGAGGTCGGGGGAGGGAAGATCATGAGCGAGCAGGCAAAGGACCTGTCGGCGCCGGCGGGCGCACAAGCCGCGCAGGGCGGCATTTTCGGTTGGTATCAGGAGCTGACCGGCAAGGAGCGCAAGACCTTCTGGGCCTGCTTCAGCGGCTGGGCGGTCGATGCGATGGACGTGCAGCTCTACAGCTTCGTCATCCCGACCCTGATCGCGCTCTGGGGGCTGACGCGCGCCGATGCCGGCATGCTGGCCACCGTCACCTTGCTCGCCTCGTCGCTCGGCGGATGGATGGTCGGCGTCCTGGCCGATCGTTTCGGCCGGGTGCGCATGCTGCAGGTGACCATTCTCTGGTTCTCGGTCTTTACCTTCGCCTGCGCCTTCACGCAGAATTTCGAACAGCTCCTGGTCTTCCGCGCCCTGCAGGGTTTCGGATTCGGCGGCGAATGGGCGGCCGGCGCCGTCCTGATCGGCGAGATCATCCGCGACGAGCATCGGGGCAAGGGCAACGGCGTCGTCCATAGCGGCTGGGCGGTCGGCTGGGGCGCCGCGGCGCTGCTCTACACGCTCTTCTTCTATCTGCTGCCCGAGGACATCGCCTGGCGCGCGCTGTTCGCGGCCGGCCTGCTGCCGGCACTGCTCGTCATCTTCCTCCGGCGGCTGGTCAGCGAACCGGAAGTATTCCTGCAAAATCAGCGCAAGATGGCGGCGAGCGGGGCGAACCGTCTGGCCTTCCTGGAGATCTTCACGCCGAAGATGCTCTACACGACCGTGCTCGCCTCGCTGCTCGCGGTCGGTGCCCAGGGCGGCTACTACGCCATCATGATCTGGCTGCCGACCTACCTCAAAACGGTGCGCGGCCTCTCCGTGCTCAGTACCGGCGGCTATCTCGCGATCATCATCGTCGCGTCGTTTCTCGGCTACGTGATCAGCGCCTACCTCACCGACATCCTCGGCCGGCGGAAGAACTTCTTCCTGTTCTCGGGCTGCTCGATCGTGACGGTGCTGCTCTATATGTTCGCGCCGATCGGCGACACCGTCCTGTTCCTGCTGGGGGCACCGCTCGGCTTCTTCGCCTCCGGCATCTACAGCGGCATCGGCGCCTTCTTCAACGAGCTCTTCCCGACACGCATCCGCGGCTCGGGGATCGGCTTCTGCTTCAACTTCGGCCGCGCCGTCGGTGCGTTGTTCCCGGCGCTCGTCGGATTCCTGAGCGCCACGATCCCGCTCGGGCAGGCGATCGGTCTGTTCACCGTCGGTGCCTACGCGCTGATCGTCGCGGCGGCACTGATGCTGCCGGAAACCAAGGGCAGGTCGCTGATGGCGTGACGCCAGCTGGCCAGCCGCCAAGGCGCCAGCCGTTAGGAAGACCTCTTGCGGCTGGCCTTTTCGGCGATGCCCGACAGGCCTTCACGGCGGGCGAGCTCGGCCCACACGGCGGCGGGCTTCACGCCCGTTGCCGCCCACAAGGTAAGCAGGTGGTACAGCATGTCGGCACTTTCACCGACCAGCTTGGGCTTGTCGCCGCGGATGCCTTCGATCAGTGCTTCGACAGCCTCCTCGCCCAGCTTCTTGGCGATCTGCTGGCGGCCGCGGCTGAACAGGCGGGCCGTATAGGACGTCTCGGGATCGGCGCCCTTGCGGCTGTCGATCACAAGGTAGAGCCGGTCGAGCACATGGTCGTCGACGACAGCCGCACCGTTGCTCCGCTCGCTCTTGTGCGCCTTCTTCGCTTTTTTCTTCTTGGCCATCCGGGGGAAACTCCGCCGCCCGCGGCGAACGGGCGATCGATTCTTTGCAAACGCCTCTTCAGGGCGTTGTTGTTTCAGCGTGGCGGCAACTCTACGCCAAAATTAAGACGCACGCGAGATTTGTCGTACGGGAACGCCTGCTTGTGCGAGACGTTCCTTCGCCTGCGCGATGGTGAACTCGCCGAAGTGGAAGATCGATGCGGCCAGCACCGCCGAGGCACCGCCTTCGGTCACGCCGTCGACCAGATGGTCGAGCGTGCCGACACCGCCCGACGCCACCACCGGCACCGGCACCGCATCGGAGACGGCGCGCGTCAGGGCGAGATCGAAGCCGGACTTGGTGCCGTCGCGATCCATCGAGGTCAGCAGGATCTCGCCGGCGCCGCTTTCGGCCATGCGCCGCGCCCAGTCGACGGCGTCGAGCCCGGTGCCCTTGCGGCCGCCATGGGTGAAGACCTCCCATTTACCGGGGCCGACGCTGCGCGCGTCGATCGCCACGACGATGCATTGATCGCCGTATTTCTCGGCCGCCTCGCGCACGAACTCCGGCCGCGACACGGCGGCCGAGTTGATCGAGACCTTGTCGGCGCCGGCCAGCAGCAGGCGGCGGATATCTTCGACCTGGCGCACACCGCCGCCCACCGTGAGCGGCATGAAGCACTGTTCCGCCGTGCGGCCAACGACGTCGAGAATCGTATCGCGGTTCTCGTGGCTCGCCGTGATGTCGAGGAAGGTGAGCTCGTCGGCACCGGCGGCGTCGTAGACGCGCGCCTGCTCGACGGGATCGCCGGCGTCGCGCAGGCCGACGAACTGCACGCCCTTCACGACGCGGCCGTCCTTCACGTCGAGGCAGGGGATGATTCGGACCTTGAGCACGCGATCACTCGCCCTTCAGGACGCGGATGGCGTCGGGCACCGTCACGCGGCCGTCATAAAGCGCGCGGCCGACGATGGCGCCGACGATGCCGAACTCCTCGTTGGGCCGCAGCTCGCGCAGATCGTCGAGCGAGGCCACGCCACCGGAGGCGATCACCGGCGTGGTGAGGTGCTGGGCGAGCGTCACCGTGGCGTCGACATTCACGCCGCCCATGGCGCCGTCGCGGTCGATGTCGGTGTAGATGATGGCCGTGACGCCGGCGTCCTCGAAGCGGAGCGCGAGGTCGAGGGCACGCACCGTGCTCTGCCGCGTCCAGCCGTCGACGGCGACCACGCCGTCGCGGGCATCGATGCCGACGGCGATCCGGCCCGGCCACTGCTTGCAGGCGGCCTTCACCAGGCCCGGCTCCTTCACGGCGACGGTGCCCAGGATCACCCGCTGCACCCCGGCCTCGATCCATTGCGCGATGCTTTCGATGGTGCGGATGCCGCCACCGAGCTGCGTCGGCACGGAAATCTCCTTCAGGATCGCCTGGACCGCCGCGCGATTGACCGGATGGCCTTCGACCGCGCCGTTCAGGTCGACGAGGTGCAGCCATTCGCAGCCGGCCTGAGCGAAGACCTTGGCTTGCGCGGCCGGGCTGTCGTTGAACACCGTGGCTCGGTCCATGTCGCCGCGCAGCAGCCGCACGCACTTGCCGTCTTTGAGGTCGATGGCGGGAAAGAGGATCATGGCGGGCGGGGTTTAGCGCGGCGGCACAGGCGGCGCCACCCCTTGGCTATCTTGCGGGCGTCTCATCGGCAAAGGGTGTTCACGGCCGACCGACTCCGGCTAGTCTCACCCCGCGAAAGGATCCTCACCCCATGACCCGCATCACCGCCGACCTGCTGGCCGCCCAGGCCGCCGACCTGACCGCCATCCGACGCGACATCCATCGTCACCCCGAGACGGCCTTCGAGGAGGTCCGCACCGCGGAGATCGTGGCCAACAAGCTCGAATCCTGGGGCATCGAGGTCCATCGCGGCCTGGCCACGACCGGCGTGGTCGGCACCCTGAAGGGCAACCGTCCGGGCCAGAAGACGATCGGTCTGCGCGCCGACATGGATGCGCTGCATCTGCAGGAGAAGAACGACTTCGCCCATGCCTCGGTGCATGCCAACAAGATGCACGCCTGCGGCCATGACGGCCACACGACCATGCTGCTGGGCGCGGCCAAGCATCTCGCCGCAGCGCCGGATTTCGGCGGCACCGTCCATTTCATCTTCCAGCCGGCCGAGGAGGGTGAGGGCGGTGCACGGGTGATGATCGAGGAGGGGCTGTTCGAGAAGTTTCCCTGCGACACGGTCTACGGCATGCACAACATGCCGGGCTTCCCGGTCGGTCATTTCGCCATCCGCTCCGGCCCGATGATGGCGGCGAGCGACACCTGGTCGACGACCTTCAAGGGCACCGGCGGCCACGGCGCGCTGCCCCACCGCGGCACCGACCCGACGATGGTCGCCGCGCAGTTCATCACCGCGGTGCAGGGCATCATCGGCCGCAACGTGCCGGCGACGCAGACGGCGGTGCTGAGCGTCGGCCACATCGCGGCCGGCACCTTCGGCTCGCCCAACGTCATTCCGTCCGAGGTGTTGATCCGCGGCACGGCCCGCAGCTACTCCCCCGAGGTCCGGATCCTGCTCGAGCGTCGGCTGGGCGAGGTGGCGCAAGGCATCGCCCAGTCCGGCGGCTGCACCGTCGACTACAAGTACTTCCGGCGCTATCCGCCGCTGATCAATTCGGTCGAGCAGACCACGCTCGCCGTCGAGGCGGCGGCCCTCACGGTGGGGCGCGACAAGGTCGATCCCAACACGCCGCCGATCACCGGCGCGGAGGATTTCGCCTTCATGCTGGAGAAGAAGCCCGGCGCCTACATCATGATCGGCAACGGCGGCGACGAGGAGCCGCGCGGCTGCCATCACGTGCACACGCCGCTCTACGACTTCAACGACAAGATCCTGACGACCGGCGCGGCCTACTGGCTCAATCTCGTGCAGCTCGAACTGGGCGACGCCGCCTGAACGTCAGACCCAGAACATCAGCCGTGATGGTCGTACGACCACTCGGCCGCACTCTGTTCCCAGCCCATGCTGTCGTGCAGATGCACGACGGCATGGCTGTCGGCGCCGAAATCGTAGATCGCGGCAATGTCGTGCGATGCGCCTGCAGCTTCGTCGGCCGCCGGCAGGGCCAGTGAATCGGCCAGGAGATCGGTGAGATCGCCGAGGACCACCAGCGCATCCGGCCCGAGCGGCGACAGGAGCTGGCCTGCGTCGGCCACGCCGTCGATGAAGACGGGCTCGGGTTCGCCGAACAGGCGGTCGAGCGGGGCGCCGTAGGCGGCGTCATCGACGCAGGCGTCGGCCCAGCGCTGCTCAAGGGCGTGCTCGGGTGTCTGGTAGATCGGCAGGTCGCGGCGATCGAATTCGACGAGGTCGGTACCGACGACGAACGGCGCGTCGAGAGCCGAGCTCTCGGGGAGGGCCGGGTGGCTCATAGGCGAGTAACCATGGGCTAAAAAAACTTTTGCTCTTAAGAGTTCAAATGAATGCTGAGATAATTATTCAAGTTTACTCAATAAATTGTTGAGAATAAAGACAGAACACCTGTCGATAAAATTTCGCAAGCAATTGCAAGCACTTGGGTTCGGTCGGCCCGTGGCCTAGGGTGCTGCCCTTCTTGTTTGTCTAGATGGATCACGTGTTTCGGGGGAAGTGATGAACGGAGCGGAGAGTCTGGTTCGGACCCTGGTGAAGGGTGGCGTCGAGGTGTGCTTCGCCAATCCTGGCACCTCGGAAATGCATTTTGTCGGGGCCCTCGACCGCGTCGAAGGCATGCGCTGCGTGCTCGGCCTGTTCGAAGGCGTCTGCAGCGGCGCCGCCGATGGCTACTACCGCATGACCGACAAGCCGGCCTCGACCCTGCTGCATCTCGGCCCGGGTCTCGCCAATGCCGCCGCCAACCTGCACAACGCCAAGAAGGCAGGTTCCGGCGTCGTCAACATCGTGGGCGAGCACGCCCTCTATCACATCAAGTACGACACGCCGCTCACCGCCGACATCGAAGGCATCGCTCGGCCCTTCTCGCACTGGGTCAAGACCTCGCCGACGGCCAAGACCGTGGCGGCTGACGGCGCCGCTGCGATCCAGGCCGCCCGCGTGGCGCCCGGCCAGATCGCCACCCTGATCCTGCCCGCCGACACCGCCTGGACCGAGGCCGATGGCGTCGCCGAGACGCCGGCCACGCCGGCGCCGCCGCCGCCCTCGAGCGAGACGGTCGTGGCCGCCGCCAAGGCGCTGAAGCAACCTCATGCGATGCTGTTCATCGGCGGCCGGGCGCTGCGCGCCCGCGGCCTCGAGCTCGCCGCCAAGATTGCCGCCAAGACCGGCTGCAAGGTGCAAGGGGCGGGCGGCACGGCGCGCATCGAGCGCGGCGCCGGCCGCATTCCGGTGCTGCGCCTGCATTTCGTCGTCGAGCAGGCGCTGGCCCAGCTCAAGGGCACCAAGCAGATGGTGCTGTGCGGCGCCAAGGCGCCGTTCGCCTTCTTCGCCTATCCCGGCAAGCCGTCGGTATTGTCGCCCGACGACTGCGAGATCAGCACGCTCTGTCCGGTCGACGGCGATCCGATCGCCTCGCTGGAGGCGCTGGCGGCCGAGCTCGGGGCCCTGAACGAGAAGCCCGCCGGCATCGCCCAGCCCAGCCGGCCGGACCGGCCGACCGGCAAGTTCACCCTCGACGGCCTCGGCCAGGCCCTGGGCGCCACCATGCCGGAGGGCGCCATCGTGGTCGACGAATCGGTCACCACGGGCCGCGGCTTCTTCCCGTTCAGCGCCGGCGCGCCGCCGCACGACTGGTTAAACAACATGGGCGGCTCGATCGGCTTCGGCGCGCCCGTGGCGGTCGGCGCCGCCGTCGCCTGCCCCGATCGCAAGGTCATCTGCATGATCGGCGACGGCAGCTCGATGTATACGATCCAGGCGCTGTGGACGATGGCGCGCGAGAACCTCGACGTCTGCGTGATGATCTTCTCGAACCGCTCCTACAACATCCTCTACAGCCAGCTCGCCGATGTCGGCGCCGCCAACCCCGGCCCGCGTGCCATCGACATGCTGACCTTGGACCGGCCGACGCTCGACTTCGCCATGATGTCCAAGAGCATGGGCGTACCGGGCGGCCAGGCGACCAACCTCGAGGAGCTCACCAAGCAGCTCACCTATGCCATGTCGCAGAAGGGTCCGTACCTGATCGACGTGATCATGTAAGGACGGCTCGGAAGATCTCATGGAAGAAACCCGCCGACGCACGCTGCATGGTCGTCGCCGGGGCAAGAAGCTACGTGCCGGGCAACAGTCGTTGCTCGACACGCTGCTGCCGCGCCTCGCCCTCGACCTGCCCACCGAGCCGATCGTCACGCCCGAAGGCGATGTCGTGGAGAGTGCCGCGAAGATCGACCTCGTTCGCCTGTTCGGTGGCGCGCTGCCGGCCGACGGCGTGTGGCTGGAAGTGGGCTTCGGCGCGGGCGAGCATCTCGTATGGCAGGCCGAGCATCATCCGGCCGTCGGGCTGATCGGCTGCGAGCCCTACATCAACGGCGTCGCCAAATGCCTGGCGCACATCGAAAGGACCGGCGTGACGAATGTCCGCCTGTTCACCGACGATGCCCGCTTCGTGATGGCGGCGCTGCCGGCGCAGTCACTGTCGCGCGCCTTCGTGCTCTTTCCCGACCCCTGGCCCAAGACGCGCCATCACAAGCGCCGCTTCGTGCATCGCGACAATCTCGACGTGCTGGCCCGGCTGATGCGCCCCGGCGCGGAACTGCGGCTCGCCACTGACGATCCGAGCTACCTGCCCTGGATGGTCGAGCATGCCTGCCGGCATCCCGCCTTCGACTGGCTGGCCGAAGGACCGGCCGACTGGCGCGGCCGGCCGGCTGATTGGCCGGCAACGCGCTACGAGCAGAAAATGCTGGCCGGACACAAACCGGCCTTCCTGCGGCTGCGGCGACGCTGAAGCCAAATTCAATTTTTTTGGCGCCACTATATATAGAGGCGCTGTCCGGCCACCCCATAGGAAACGCTGGATTTTCTTGCCAGTCGCCGGCTTGAGGCCTATATCCGCGCCATCCTCATCGGGTTCGCGGGACGAACCAAACAAAAAGAGTGGGCCGAAAACCCGCTCTTTTCATTTGGCACAATCCCAGCAGCCCCAACTGTCGAGAGCCGAGCCCCGCGTGACCGATCTGCTGCGTCGCATCGAAGACATCGTCGCCCCGACCATCGTCGGCATGGGCTTCGAGCTGGTTCGTGTGGCGTTGAGCAAGGGTGGCACCTTGCAGATCATGATCGAGCCTGCCGACGGCCGGCCGATGGATGTCGAGGATTGCGCCAACGTTTCGCGCGCGCTTTCGGCGGTGCTCGACGTCGAGGACCCGATCACCGACGCCTATACGCTCGAGGTGAGTTCGCCCGGCATCGACCGGCCGCTGACCCGGCCGAAGGACTATGCCCGCTGGGCCGGCCATCTCGCCCGCCTGGAGACGTCGATGCCGATCGAGGGCCGTCGCCGCTTCAAGGGGACCTTGCTCGGCCTCGATGAAGACTGCGTGCGGCTGCGTCTCGACGACGGCAAGGAAGCCGCGGTGCCGCTCGAGGCGGTTACCAAGGCCAAGCTCGAACTGACCGATCGATTGATCGAAGAACATCGCCAGGCCCAGGAAGGGGCCGGCCAAACGCACTGACTGAGACCGACTAAACCGATCTGGATCCGAACGGACTGGGAAAAAGAGGGACAAAGACATGGCAACGACGGCCGACATCCCGCGTCTGGAAATGCTGCAGGTGGCCGACATGGTCGCCCGCGAGAAGGGCATCGAGCGCGAGGAAGTGCTCGAGGCGATGGAACAGGCCATCCAGAAGGCCGGCCGCGCCAAGTACGGCCTCGAGCATGACATTCGCGCCGAAATCGACCGCAAGACCGGCGAGATCAAGCTGCTGCGTTACATGCAGGTGGCCGATCCGATCGAGAATGAGAGTGTGCAGGTCGCGCTCGTGGAGGCCCAGCGCCGCAACCCCGAAGCCCAGGTCGGCGACTTCCTGACCGACGAGCTGCCGCCGATCGACTTCGGCCGCGTCGCCGCCCAGACCGCCAAGCAGGTGATCACCCAGCGCATGCGTGAGAGCGAGCGCAAGCGCCAGTACGAGGAATTCAAGGATCGCGTCGGCGAGATCGTGTCGGGCGTGGTCAAGCGCGTGGACTACGGCAACATCACCGTCGACCTGCAGCGCGCCGAAGGTGTGATCCGCCGCGACGAGACGATCCCGCGCGAGTCGCTGCGCGTGAACGATCGCGTGCGCGCCTACATCTTCGACGTTCGCGAGGAGCCGCGCGGCCCGCAGATCTTCCTGTCGCGCAGCCATCCGCAGTTCATGGCCAAGCTGTTCACCCAGGAAGTGCCGGAAATCTACGACAACATCATCGAGATCAAGGCGGTGGCGCGCGATCCGGGCAGCCGCGCCAAGATCGCCGTGCTCTCCCACGACAGCTCGATCGATCCGATCGGTGCCTGCGTCGGCATGCGCGGCAGCCGCGTCCAGGCCGTCGTGCAGGAGCTGCAGGGCGAAAAGGTCGACATCATTCCGTGGTCGCCCGAGGTCGCCAACTTCATCGTCAATGCCCTGGCGCCGGCCGAAGTCAGCAAGGTGCTGATGGACGAGGAGAAAAACAAGGCCGAGGTCGTGGTTCCCGACGACCAGCTCAGCCTCGCGATCGGCCGCCGCGGCCAGAACGTCAAGCTCGCCTCCCAGCTCACCGGCTGGGAAATCGACATCATGACCGAAGCCGAGGAAAGCGAGCGCCGCCAGAAGGAAACGCGCGAGCGCACCGAGCTCTTCAAGGCGACGCTCGACGTCGACGACGTCATCGCCCACCTGCTGGTGGCCGAGGGCTACGCCACCGTCGAGGACGTTTCCGACGCCGCGGTCGAGGATCTCGCCGGTGTCGAGGGTTTCGACGAGGAAATCGCCACCGAGCTGCAGCGCCGTGGCCGTGAGTACATCGAAAAGCGCGACGCTGAGCTCGCGCAGCGTCTGGCGGAGCTGGGCGTCTCCGAAGAGGTCCAGGCGGCCGAAGGGCTCACCCTGCCGATGCTGGTGGCGCTGGGCGATGCCGGCGTGAAGACGCTCGACGACCTGGCTGATCTCGCCTCCGACGAGCTGCGCGAGATCGTGGGCGAGGGCGCCATGGATTCCGAGACGGCGAACGCCATCATCATGAAGGCGCGCGAGCATTGGTTCCCGGCCGGCGAAGCCGGCCCGGATGCCGACGGCGCCAAGGCCTAACGGAGGAGATCGACCCCTTTGGCACTTGCTCTCGCCATGCCTGAACCCCATCTCCCGGTACGCACCTGCATTGCGACCGGCGAGGAGGGTCCGCCGGAGCGGATGATCCGCTTCGTCGTGGGACCCGAGGGCGACGTCGTGCCCGATCTGGCACGGCGCCTGCCAGGGCGCGGTATGTGGGTGCGGGCGGAGCGGGCGGCGCTCGAGCGGGTCATCGAGAGGAAGCTCTTCTCGAAGGCGGCGCGAGCGTCGGTGAAGGCGCCGGCCGACCTGCTACAACGTGTCGAACGGTTGCTGCTGGAGCGGGCGCTCGACGATCTCGGACGGGCACGTCGTGCCGGACGCGCCGTCGCAGGCTTCGTGAAGGTCGAGCAGATGATCGGCCAGCGGCGCGCCGGCCTGCTCGTCGTCGCCGACGAGGCGGACGGCGACGGGCTCGGCAAGCTGCGGGCAAGTGGCCTGCCGATCGAGAAGCTGGGCGACTCCGAAGCGCTCGGCAGGATTTTCGGCCGCGACCAGGCGGTCTATGTAGCCGTCGCCCGCGACGATGCGGGCGGCGTGTTCGTGCAACGAATTGCGACGGGAGCGGCGCGGTGGCGCGGCTTCCGATCGAACGGCGCCGGTTGACGGGCCGAGGCGGACCAAGGACAACAGCCGACATGACGGAACAGAAAGAAGAGACCAAGACGACCAAGCCGCTCAGCCTTTCGAGCACGGCGCGCACGGGCGCACCGGCGAAGGCGGACGCGACCCAGGTGCGCCAGAAATTCTCGCACGGTCGTTCGCGCGCGGTGACGGTCGAGGTCAAGAAGCCGGTGAAGCGTCCGGTGGCCCCGGCAGCGCCGGCTGCGCCGAGCGCGGCACCCGCTCCGGCACCGGCACCCTCTGCGGCGCCAGCGCCGGCACCGGCAGCCGCTCCGGCGGCGCCCGTTGTGTCCGCTGCGCCCGCTGTGGCTGTCGCTCCGGCAGCATCGGTGGCGCCCGCCGCACCTGCGGTACCCGTTGCGCCCGCTGAGACTGCCGCCCCCACGGCATCTGCCGCGCCGGCTCCTGCGTCTACTCCCGCTCCCGCACCAGCGGCTGCCACACCAGCGGCTCCCGCACCGGCAGCTCCCGTGCGCACGGCTGCCCCGCCGGCACCTGCGATTTCCAGGGCCGCGCCGGCACCTGCGGCATCCAGGTCTGGCACTGCGCAGCAGGCCGGCCGGCCGCTGAGAGGCGGTGGTGGGTCGGGGTCCTCGCCGTCGGGCGGACAGTCCTCACGTTCGGGTTCGGGACGCTCGATGCCCTCGCGCCCGGTCGGATCGGGACGGGAAGGCGGTCGCGGCATCGTGCTGCGCACGCTGACCGAGGAGGAGAAGGAGGCGCGCGCCCGCGCTCTCGTCGACGCCAACCGCGACGCGGAACTGGCGCGCAAGCGCGCCGCCGAAGATGCCGTCCGTCGCGCCGCCGAGGAAGAGGTGCGCAAGAAGGCCGAGGAGGAGCACAAGAAGCGCCTCGCCGAGGAAGAAGCGCGCAAGAGGTCCGAGGAAGAGGTCAAGCGCAAGGCCGACGCCCTGGTGCAGAAGCGGCTCGACCAGGCTGCCGCCGCGCCGCAGGCGGCGGGCGCCCGTCCGGCACCGTCGTCCCCGACGGTCGCTACATCCACGACGCCGCCGCCGGCGATCCGCCGCCCGGCCGGTGCCACGACGGCGCCTGAAGCGCTGCGTCGTCCGCCGCCGCGCCTGCCCATCGTCAACAAGCGTCTGCCGCCGCCGTCGGGTGCGCGTCGCGAGGCGCCCAAGCGCCGCAACGACAAGGTCGACGTTGGCCGCGCTGTCGCGGGCGAGAACGATTTCCGCAGCCGGTCGGTGGCGCAGCAGCGCCGCCGCCTGGAACGCGAGCGCCGCCAGCAGTTCGGTAGCGAGCCGCAGCAGAAGGTCTATCGCGAGGTCACGATCCCCGAGACGATCACTGTCCAGGAACTGGCCGCGCGCATGACCGAACGAGGTGCCGACGTCATCAAGACGTTGATGCGCATGGGCGTGATGGCGACGATCAATCAGGCGATCGACGCCGACACCGCCGAGCTGGTCGTGACCGAAATGGGCCACCGCTCCAAGCGTGTCGCCGAGGGTGACGTCGAGACCGGTCTGACCGATCAGGTCGATGCCGAGGAGCATCTGCTGCCGCGGCCTCCGGTCGTCACGATCATGGGCCACGTCGATCACGGCAAGACCTCGCTGCTCGACGCGCTGCGCGCGACCGACGTGGCGGCGCACGAAGCCGGCGGCATCACCCAGCATATCGGCGCCTATCAGGTGACCCTGCCGTCGCAGCAGAAGATCACCTTCCTCGATACGCCAGGCCACGAAGCCTTCACCGCCATGCGCGCGCGCGGCGCCAAGGTGACCGACATCGTCGTGCTGGTGGTGGCCGGCGACGACGGCGTCATGCCGCAGACCAAGGAAGCGATCGCCCACGCCAAGGCGGCGGGCGTGCCGATCATCGTGGCCATCAACAAGATGGACAAGCCCGGCGCCGACCCGAGCCGGGTCCGCACCGAGCTGCTGCAGGACGAGATCCAGGTCGAGCAGCTGGGCGGCGACGTTCAGTCGATCGAGGTCTCGGCGACCAAGAGGATGAACCTCGACAAGCTCGAGGAAGCGATCCTCCTGCAGTCGGAAGTGCTGGAGCTCCGGGCCAACCCCGATCGTCCGGCCGATGGTGTCGTGGTCGAGGCCAAGCTCGATCCGGGCCGCGGCTCGGTGGCGACCGTGCTGGTTCAGCGGGGCACCCTCAAGGTCGGCGACATTCTCGTTGCCGGTTCGGTATGGGGTCGCGTCCGTCGTCTCGTCGACGATCGCGGCAACGCGATCGAAAGCGCGGGTCCCGCCTTTCCGGTCGAGATCCTGGGCCTCGACGGCACGCCGCAGGCCGGTGACGAGTTCCACGTCATGGACAGCGAGGCGCGTGCGCGCGAGATCTCCGATTTCCGCGCCCGCCGCGACCGTCAGGCCCAGCTTGCCCGCGCCGCGGGTGGCCGCGGCACCCTCGAGGAGATGATCAAGGGCATCCGCGAGGGCACGGCCAAGGAGCTGCCGGTGCTGATCAAGGCCGACGTGCAGGGCTCGGCGGAAGCGCTGGCCGGTGCGCTGGCGCGGCTGTCGACCGACAAGGTCGCGACCCGCGTGGTCTATAGCGGCGTCGGTGGCATCAGCGAGGCCGACATCACGCTGGCCAAGGCGTCGGGGGCGTTGCTCATCGGCTTCAACGTGCGTGCCAACCCGCAGGCGCGTGAGATTGCCAAGCGCGACAAGATCGACATCCGCTACTACAGCATCATCTACAAGGTCACCGAGGACATTCAGGCTCTGATGGTCGGTCTGCTCGACCCGACCTACAAGGAGACTTTCCTCGGCAACGCCCAGATCCGCGAAGTCTTCCGGATCACCAAGGTCGGCAACGTCGCCGGCTGCATGGTCACGGAAGGCCAGGTCAAGCGCGGCGCCAAGGTTCGCCTGCTGCGCGACAACGTGGTGATCCATGAAGGCACGCTGAAGACGCTGCGCCGCTTCAAGGAGGAAGTCCGCGAAGTGCAGCACGGCTTCGAGTGCGGCATGGCGTTCGAGAACTACGACGACATCAAGGTCGGCGATGTGATCGAGTGCTTCGACGTCGTCGAAGTTACGCCGACGCTCTAACGTTTCACCTCCCCCGTCATCGGGGGAGGTGTCAGCGTCCTACGCTGACGGAGGGGTCATGACCCCTCCGCCCCTGATGACAGGGCGCCTCCCCATCTGAATGGGGAAGAGAGAAGAGGGAGGAACGCAATGTCCCGGCGTCGTTCATCCGACAAAGAAAATCGTGCTCCCGGCCAGCGCCAGCTGCGCGTCGGCGAGGAGCTGCGCCATCTGCTGGCCGAGCTGCTCGAGCGCGGCGACATGCGCGATCCCGATCTGCGCGGCGCCTCGATCACCGTGACGGCGGTCGATGTCAGCCCCGACCTGCGTAACGCCACGGCCTTCGTCATGCCGCTCGGCGGCCAGGACGAACCGCGCCTGCTGGCTGCCATGCGCCGGGCGGCGCCGTGGTTCCGCTCACAGGTCGGCGAACGGGCCGGGCTGCGCCATGCGCCCGAGATCCGTTTCGAGATCGACCGCACCTTCGACGAAGCCGACAAGATCGGCGCGCTGCTGCGCCGGCCCGACGTGGCGCGCGACATCAAGGACGATTGAGGTAGTACTCGTCGCGCGGAAAGAGATCGGTGTTGGGCTGGGCGGCGGCCACGACCTCGCCGCTGTTCAGCGGCTCGACCTTCTTGTCCTCGAACCATTTCTGCAGTTCGTCGCGATCGACCCGCGCCGCCTTGAGGTGCTGGGCGACCTCGGGCTGCGCCAGCAGGGCCAGGACCTTCTCGCGGGCATAGGGGATGGGCCGGTCGCTGCCCATCATCGCTGGATGCACCATGGTCACGTAGGGAAAGATCGAACGGAATGTTTCGATCGACCGTTCGGTCGGCGCCCACTGGACGTAGATGCCGCCGGGCGCCAGCTTGGCACGGACCTGGCGGAAGAATTCCTGTGAATTGAGCAACCCCGACAGCGCCGTCTTGGGGAGAATCGCATCGGCCTCGATCACGTCGTAGAGGGTCGGATCGAGGGCCAGCGCATGTCGGCCGTCGGCGACGACGACTTCGAAACGCTTGCTGTCCAAGAGCTCGTCGACGCCGGAATGGCCATCCAACGCGAGGTAGCGGCGCAGGGTCTGGATCACCGGCGCCACGATCTCGATCACGCGGACCTTCTCGGTCGCCGGGTGCAGGCCGGCCGCGTAGGGCGTGCCACCGGTGCCCGAGCCGATCACCAGCACGCGCCGTGGTGCCTCGTGGACCAGGGGACCGATGGCGCCCAGGAAGGCGTGCACGGTGTCGAAGGGCAGCCGGCTTTGCGAATGGCCCTGGATGTAGAGCCGGCCGTCGCTGCCATTCGACATCTTGAGCAGGCTGAGGCCGGTCTTGTCTTCGGCGACGATCGCGGTTTCGGCTGTGAGGCCGTGCAGGCGGCGCCAGAAGGCGTCGCCGCCGGGGAAGAACAGCAGGCCGGCGACCAGCAAGGCGGCCGGCAGATAGGCCCAGCGAGTCGCGCGCGGACCGGCAAGCTGCAGCAGTGCGAAGGCGAGCCCGATGGCGACCAGCAGCTTCAGGGTACCGGCGGTGCCGACCATGTCGAGCAGCAGCAGGCCCGCCGCCAGGCTGCCCATGCTGTTGCCCACGATGTTGGCGAGCTGCACCAGGCCGACGCGGCTGCCCAGCCGGTCGAGGTCGCGCTGTACCGCCTTCTGCACCACGGGGAACGAAAAGCCCATGATGAACGAGGCTGGCAGCACGACAACGGTCACCAGCAGGACGATCAGCGCCACGTCCTCGGCGCGTCCGCTCATGATGTCGCGATCGACGAAGGTCGCGGGCAGAAGGTCCGCACCGATGGCGAGATAGACGAACCATGCACCGGCCAGCGCCAGGGCCGTCGCCATGCCCTGCATCAGGAAGAAGAAGCGTCGCGGGTCGGCGATGCGGTCGATGGTCCGCGCACCGACCAGAAGCCCCGCCGCGTCGCCCAGCAGGAACACGGTCAGCACCAGCGAGAAGCTGTAGCCGTTCGACTGCAGCAACACGCCGATCAGCCGGTACCAGACGATCTGCAGTGCCACGATCAGGAAGCCGCTGACGAAGACCAGCAGCGCCCAACGCCAAACGACGCCATCGCCGCCGCTGTCGGCGCCACTGTCGGCGAGAGCTGGCGCGGCGGCGGGAGGCGCAACGGTCGAAGAGGGGCGTCCCGCCATGTCGAGGCCGCGGGCCAGCATCAAGCCGCCGACAGCGACCACGAGATTGAGCGCGGCGCCGAGATAGACCGCCTTGTCGAAGCCCACGGTACCGATCAGGAACCAGCCGCCGAAGAAGGCACCGACGCCGGCGCCGAGCGTGTTCAGGCCGTAGAGCCACCCGATCAGGGTGGCCGAGCCCGCGATCTGGCTCACGATCGCCTTGGACAGGAAAGGCAGCGAGCAGCCCATCAGGAAGGTCGGCCAGAGCAGGCCCGCGAACACCACTACGAAGATCACGCCGCGCGAGGCGGAGAGCGGCAGCAGCTCGCGATAGATGACATCGTAGTAGAGCCAGGGACTCAGCACGGCGAAAACGGCGATGCCGACCTCGCAAAGGGCAAAGGCGAGGAGCGCGCCGCGCCGCGAGAGCCGGTCGGCATAGAGACCGGCCGCCAGGCTGCCGATGCCCAGCCCCAGCAGGAAGGCGCCGACCACCAGGGCGGCGGCGATCGTGTCGGCGCCGGCGAACAGGCCCAGCAGGCGATGCCAGGCGGTCTGATAGATCAGGGCTGCCGCGCCCGAGAGGAAGAACAGTCCGAAAAGCACGGATTGTCGGACGCGATCCGACTGCAGCCTCGATGTCATGATTGCAGCCTGCCTGAAAGGACGACTGGCGCGCAACGCATAGTCGGCCTAAACGAGCGCTCCTTGCCGCGGAAAGCGGGCCGGGAGAACGAGGCGGGAGAGCGAATGGCGCGGCGGCGCAAGGGTGAGAAGATCGATGGCTGGGTGGTGCTCGACAAGCCGGTCGGCCTGGGGGCGACACCGGCGGTCAGCCGCGTGCGTCGGCTGTTCGGCGCCCAGAAGGCCGGCCATGGCGGCACGCTCGATCCGCTGGCCAGCGGCGTTCTGCCCATCGCACTCGGCGAGGCGACCAAGACCGTCCCGTTCGTGATGGACGGCCGCAAGGAGTACCGTTTCACCCTGAGATTCGGCGAGGCTCGGGCGACCGAGGACGCCGAGGGCGAGGTCACGGCCACCAGCGAGGTGCGGCCGGACGATGCCGCCATCGCCGGCGCTCTAGCGGCGTTTTGCGGTGAAATCGAGCAGATGCCGCCGGCCTTCTCGGCGCTCAAGGTCGATGGCCGGCGGGCCTATGACCTTGCCCGGGCCGGCGAGACGGTCGAGCTCAAGCCGCGCAAGGTCCTGATCGAACGGCTGGAATTTCTCGGTCGCCCCGACAGGGACCATGCGAATTTCCTGGTGGGCTGCGGCAAGGGCACCTACATCCGCTCGCTCGGCCGCGACCTGGCGATCGCCCTGGGCACCGTCGGACACCTGTCGATGCTGCGTCGGACCGCCGCCGGACCCTTTCGGGAGGCGGCGGCCATTTCGCTTCCCAAACTGGAGGCCCTCGGGCATATTCCCGCGCTCTTCGGGGCCCTGGCGCCCGTTGCAACCGCGCTGGACGACATCCCGGCGCTGGCTGTGACGGAAGCCCAAGCGGACCGGCTGCGCCAAGGCCAGCCTGTGCTCTTGACCCGGGACGCACCGCCGTCCGGCGCATTGGTTCGCGCCGAGCTCGGCGACAGGCTCGTGGCACTCGTCCGTTCCGACGGTACCGCCCTCCAGCCGGTGCGCGTGTTCAACCTTTAAGACTATGGAGATGACCGATGTCGATTACAGCCACGCGCAAGGCGGAGCTGATCAAGACCTATGCCCAGGCCGAGGGTGACACCGGTTCGCCGGAAGTTCAGGTCGCGATCCTCAGCGAGCGCATTTCCAACCTCACCGAGCACTTCAAGGGCCATGCGAAGGATCACCATTCGCGTCGTGGTCTGCTGAAGCTCGTCGGCCAGCGCCGTCGTCTGCTCGACTACCTCAAGGCCAAGGACAACAAGCGCTACGACACATTGATCGAGCGCCTGGGTCTCCGGCGTTGAACCTCAGGCCCCGCTCCCGTCTGCCAAAGATGGGGCGGGGCCTTTTCGCGTCGCGTCGTCCGGTCCCCGTATGTTCGGCCGGCTGACGCGACATCGCAGTAACCGGGAAGGCAGGGGCGAGAGCAAAGGCCTGACCCGGTCCTGCCGGCGCAAGGGCGCCGGCGGGCGGTCGTTGCCAACGGGGGCGAACGGCCGTGATGGAAAGGATGAATGAGATGTTCGAAGTTTTTCGCAAAGAGATCGATTGGGCCGGGCGCAAGCTCGTGCTCGAGACCGGCAAGATCGCGCGCCAGGCCGATGGTGCCGTGATGGCGACCTACGGCGGCACCACGGTGCTGGCCGCCGTCGTGTTCGAGAAGAAGCCGAAGCCCGGCCTCGACTTCTTCCCGCTGACCGTGAACTACCAGGAGAAGGCCTTCGCCGCGGGCAAGATCCCCGGCGGCTTCTTCAAGCGTGAGGGCCGTCCCAGCGAGAAGGAGATCCTGACCTCGCGCCTGATCGATCGCCCGATCCGTCCGCTGTTCCACGAGAGCTACCGCAACGAGACGCTGGTCGTCGTGACGACCCTGGCGCACGACATGGAGAACGACCCCGACATTCTGGCGATGGTCGCCACGTCGGCGGCGCTCACCATCTCGGGCGTGCCCTTCATGGGCCCGATCGGCGCGGCGCGCGTCGGTTACCTCGACGGCAAGTTCGTCGTGAACCCGACCCTGGAGCAGACCGAGGCGAGCTCGCTCGACCTCGTGGTCGCGGGCACCAAGGAAGGCGTGCTGATGGTCGAATCGGAAGCCAAGGAGCTTTCCGAAGAGGTCATGCTGGGCGCCGTCATGGAAGCCCATCGCTCGTTCCAGCCGGTGATCGATGCGATCATCCAGCTCGCCGAGCATTGCGCCAAGGAACCGCTGCCGCTCACCGATCCGTCGGAAGCGTCCAAGACGGTGGCCGAGAAACTGAAGGCCGACATGCGCGGTAAGCTGGTCGAGGCCTTTGCCGAGACCCAGAAGCAGGCTCGTCAGGCCAAGATCAGCGCCGTGAAGACCGAGGCCAAGAAGCTGTTCGAAGGCAATGACGAGGCGCTTGCCGCCTTCGGCGAGCAGTTCGGCAACCTCGAAGCCGACGTGGTGCGTACCGCCATCCTCGATACCGGCAAGCGCATCGACGGCCGCGACACCAAGACTGTCCGCCCGATCGTGGCCGAAGTCGGCGTGCTGCCGCGCGCTCACGGTTCGTCGCTGTTCACCCGCGGCGAGACCCAGGCGCTGGTCGTGGCGACGCTGGGCACCGGCCAGGACGAGCAGATCATCGACGCGCTCGAAGGCGAGTATCGCGAAAACTTCATGCTGCACTACAACTTCCCGCCGTACTCGGTCGGTGAAGTGCGCCGCATGGGGTCGCCCGGCCGTCGCGAGATCGGCCACGGCAAGCTCGCCTGGCGCGCGATCCGCCCGATGCTGCCGGGCAAGGACAAGTTCCCCTACACGATCCGCATCGTGTCGGAGATCACCGAGAGCAACGGCTCTTCGTCGATGGCCTCGGTGTGCGGCGGCTCGCTGTCGCTGATGGACGCCGGCGTCCCGATGGAGCGTCCGGTGGCCGGCATCGCCATGGGCCTGATCAAGGAAGGCGACCGTTTCGCCGTTCTGACCGACATCCTGGGTGACGAGGATCACCTCGGCGACATGGACTTCAAGGTGGCCGGTACCGAGAAGGGCATCACCTCGCTGCAGATGGACATCAAGATCACCTCGATCACCGAGGAGATCATGAAGGTCGCGCTCGGCCAGGCGAAGGACGGCCGCATCCATATCCTCGGCGAGATGGCCAAGGGTCTGGGCGGGGCGCGCGAGAGCGTCAGCCAGAACGCGCCGCGGATCACGCAGTTCACGATTCCGAAGGACAAGATCCGCGAAGTGATCGGCACCGGCGGCAAGGTGATTCGCGAGATCACCGAGACGACCGGCACCAAGATCGACATCGAGGACGACGGCACCATCAAGGTCGCCGCGGTCGACGCCAAGCAGGGCCAGGCCGCGATCGACTGGATCAAGGGCATCGTGGCCGAGCCGGAAGTGGGCGTGGTCTACAACGGCAAGGTCGTGAAGACCGTCGAGTTCGGCGCCTTCGTGAACTTCCTCGGCGCTCGTGACGGCCTGGTGCACATCTCCGAGCTGGCGCCGCGCCGCGTCGCCAAGGTCACCGACGTCGTCAAGGAAGGCGACCAGGTCAAGGTCAAGGTCCTGGGCGTCGACGATCGCGGCAAGGTCCGCCTCAGCATGAAGGTGGTCGACCAGGAGACCGGCGAGGACATCTCGAACAAGCCGAAGGACGAAGCCGCTCCCGCGGCGCCCGCCGCCGGCGAGTAAGCCTTCGCGACAAGACGGAAACGGCGGCCCAATGGGGCCGCCGTTTTTGTTTGTGCCTGCACCTTGTTCGTATCGGCAACCGACATTCGAGGCGGGGATTCCTCGGCACGATGCTCTAGGCTCCCACGCGGAGGTGTGGTGGGGCGATGGTTGAGCTTGTCCTGATTCTGCTCGGCGCGCGCCTGGTCCGCCGCAAATGGTGGCTGGTCGGATTCGCCGGAGCGGCCTGGTGTGGCCTCGGCCTCTTCTTCTTCGTCAATGCGCTGGTCGATGAATTTCGCATGCGCCCCATCTACTTCGCCATTCCGCTGGCGATCGACGGCGCGCTCTGCCTCGTCGGGGCGTTCGGCAGCGTCGGCGGCGTGAGGCTCCTGCGCCTGGGCAAGGCCGCCGTGCTGACGGCGCTGTGCGCCCTCATCCTGCTCCATCCCTGGAAAGGCGGAATGATCGTCGGCTTCCTCGTGGGCACGTTCCTGATCGCGGATGGTCTGTGGCGCGGCGCGAGTGCGTATGTCGTCCGCCCCGCCGGCTGGCGGCGCGCCTGCATCTTCGCGGCGGTCGAAGTCGTGTTCGGCATCTGGTCGTACATTCCCTGGCCGACCAACTGGGAAGGCGAGGTCGGCGCCGACATCGGTACCTTGCTGGTCGTCTCGGGGTTCGGGGCCTGCATCGTCGCGATGCGCCTGCGGCGGCTCGGCCCGGCCGATCCCGTTGCCAAGGTCCTGACGCGGGGTTGGCCCGACGAGCCCGACGCGCCGGAAGAGGGAGTGTCGGACGATGGGGCCGAGCCATCATCCTCGGGCTCGGTCGTCGTGCATGTCTGGACCCCGACCGGGCAACTCGTCTCGATCCGTCGCAGCGTCAGTCGTTACGTTGCTGCTTTCGACGAGCAGGGCAGGGTGTCGACGGGGCATGCCGCCCTCGAAGGACCGCAGGTCTATATCAGTCACTATCCGGCCGTGGAGATCGACCGGTCGCGCGCAGATTTTCACAAGACCCTGCGGGCCACGCACGACAACGACGTGCCGGGCATCTTCCAGCCGAGCTACGCCGCCGAGCGCGCCGACTGGTGCGCCTCGACATTGCAGGTGCGCATCGACGGATTGAACACGAAGGCACTGGCCCGGTTCTGGAGCGCCTATCGGCGCGACACGACCTACAACCTCACGGACCGCAACTGCTCCGTCGCCGTGGCGCGGGCGCTCGATGCCGGGCTCGACGGGCTTTTCGCCGAGGCGGCACGCTCACCTGCTTTCCTGCCGAGGCTGCTGCTGGTTCCGGAATTGTGGGTGGCGGGTTTCATGCGTGAACGCGCGACGTCGATGGCCTGGACGCCGGGACTCGCCCTCGATTACGCGCGGGCCTTGTCGCATCTGGTCGAGCTGCCGCGACGCCTGTCGAGGGGCAGCCAGCCGAGGCCCGAGGCAACTGCCCGATGATGCTCGACCTGCCGCGAGCGGCAATCGTCGCCACGGCCGCGATCTTCGGCCTCACCTACAGCCTGACGGCGACGGTGCTGGCGCTCGATCTGGCGCAGCGTGGGTTCGACGAGGGGTTCATCGGCGCCAACGCGGCCATGCATGCCGTGGGCGTGCTCGCCATGGCCGTGCTGCTGCCGCGCTGGGTGGCCCGTATCGGCGTGCGCCGTTCCGTCGTCGGGGCCTTGGCGGCGGCGACGCTCCTGATGCTCGCTTTTCCGGCCGCTCCCTTCGTCTGGCTGTGGTTCCCGTTGCGCATCCTTCTCGGCGCCGCCTCCGAGGTTCTCTTCGTGCTGTCGGAGACATGGCTCAACGCGTTGACGCCGGAGGGTTCCCGGGCCCGTACGATGGCAATCTACACGGCGGCGCTGTCGACCGGCTTCGCCCTGGGACCGCTGATCCTGTCGGCGACCGGCACCGCCGGCGTGCTGCCCTATGCCGTGGGCGGGGCACTCGCCGCAGCGGCCATCCCGTTCGTCCTGTCGCGCCGTGTCGAGGCGCCGACATTCGAGGCGCCGCTCCACGGCAATCCGGTGCAGTATGTACGTCTCGCGCCACTCGCCATGGGCGCGACCGTGCTGAACGCCGCCGTCGAGACGGCCGGTTTCACCTTCCTCGCCCTCTACGCGATCGATCTCGGATGGGATCAGGGGCGCGCCGCCCAGCTCGTGTCGTGCATGATGGTCGGGGCGATCGTGCTGCAGCTGCCGATCGGCTGGCTGGGCGACCATATGGACCGTCGACGCCTGGTGGTCGGCCTTGCTGCGCTATCGGCGGTGCTGGCCCTGGTCTGGCCATGGGCTCTGCAGCAACACCCTTTTCTGATCTTCGCGCTGCTCTTCGTCTGGGGCGGCCTCTTCGTCGGCATCTACACGATCATGCTGGCGATCGTGGGCAGCCGGTTCGCAGGAAGCCAGCTCGTCGGCATCTATGCCGGGATGGGACTGATGTGGGGGGCCGGGGCTCTCCTCGGGCCGACACTCGCCGGCCTGGCGCTCGAGATCAACCGGCATGGCCTGGTCTATTTCGTGGCACTCGCCTGCATGCTCTTCATCGTCCTTGCGCTGCGGGCGAGAACCTGACGCGGCCTGCCGCTCGATCCACCCCTCTCGATCCACCCCTCAGGGCGTGAGCTCCTTGAAGGGTGGACGCAAGGCCAGTGGCACGCTGAAGCTGCCCTGGAACCTGTAGTAGTTCTGTTCGACATCGCGCGCCTTGCAGTCCGCTTCCAGGCGCGGCTCATCGGTAGCTGTCGGGAAGAACCGCACATTGCCGAGGACTGCCTGCGCCAGCTGGGCGTTCTGCTGGGCGTTGCTGCCGGCGCCCTTCAACTTGACCAGCGCATCCTGAAGCTCGAAATGCACGATCATGTAGGTGAAGGGCAGCATCTCGGCATTCTTACGCAGGCAGTAGAAAACCAGCGTGCGGTCCGCGGCATAGTCCTTGGCCGCCGCGAGGGCCGCCTGGAAGCTGATGGGCGTCAGCGGTTCGGCCGCGGCGGTCGCCGGCAAGGTGGCGCAGGTGGCGGCGCAGGCCAGGGCGCCGGCAAGAAGGCTCGGGAAGATCGGGCGCATGCTCGATCGCAGCATGGCCCGATCATAGCATGGTTCGGGAAACTACTCGCCGCCCGCCGTTACGCTGCCGTCGTGCGGCAGGCCGATCACGTGGTAGCCGGCATCGACGAAATGCACCGTGCCGGTGACGCCGGCACTGAGATCCGACAGGAAATAGAGGGCCGCGCCGCCCACGTCGGTGAGCTCGACATTGCGGCGCAGCGGCGAGGCCTCGCGTGAGACGCGGTAGACGTAGCGCGCGCCGCCGATCACTGCGCCCGCCAGGGTGCGCATCGGGCCAGCCGAGATCGCATTCACCCGCACGCCCTGGGGGCCGAGATCGGCCGCGAGATAGCGGACGCTGGCCTCGAGGGCGGCCTTGGCGACGCCCATCACGTTGTAGGACGGCATCACGCGGGTGGCGCCTTCATAGGTCAGCGTGATCAGGCTGCCGCCCTCGCTCATCAGCGGCAGGGCGCGCCGGGCGATCTCGGTGAAGGAGTAGCAGGAGATGGTGAGGCTGCGCTGGAAGTTGGCCTTGGTCGTGTCGACGTAGCGGCCCTTCAGCTCCTCCTTGTCGGAGAAGGCGATGGCATGGACCACGAAGTCGAGCCGGCCCCATTCCTTCTTCAGGGTGTCGAACAGCCGGTCGAGGCTCGCTTCATCCTCGACATCGGCCTCGACCACCACCTTGGCGCCGAGCTTCTGAACCATGGGCAGCACGCGCTTGCCGAAGGCGGCGCCCTGGTAAGTGAAGGCGAGTTCCGCGCCGGCGCCATGCAGCGCCTGCGCAATGCCCCAGGCGATCGAGCGGTCGTTGGCGACGCCCATCACCAGGCCGCGCTTGCCGGCCATCAGCTTGGGAATGTCGGGCAGGGCCGCAGGCGCCGACTTGGCGGCAGGAGATTTGCCGGCGGGAGTCGCTGCCGCACCGCTGCCCGAGGCGTCGGGCGCGGCGGAGAGGGTCCTTTCGTTGGACATCGATCCTTCTCAGTGATCGTAGCGGGAGAAAAGCAGGCAGGCGTTGGTGCCGCCGAAGCCGAAGCTGTTCGACATGACGGTCTGCAGGCCGGCATTGTCGATGCGCTGGCGGGCGATCGGGTACCCCTCGGCACCGGGGTCGAGATTTTCGATGTTGGCCGAGGCGGCGACGAAGTCGCCCTGCATCATCAGCAGCGAATAGATCGCCTCGTGGGCGCCGGTGGCGCCCTGGCTGTGCCCGGTCAGCGACTTGGTCGAGCTGACCGTCGGCAGCTTGTTGGGGGACTGCTTATCGCCGAACACGGTGCGGATGGCGTCGAGTTCGGTGATGTCGCCGACCGGCGTCGAGGTGCCGTGGGTGTTGATGTAGTCGACCGGCAGGTTGCGTCGGGCGGCGCCCGAGAAACCGTCGAGCGCCAGCCGCATGCAGCGGATCGCGCCTTCGCCCGAGGGCGCGACCATGTCTGCGCCGTCCGAGGTGGCGCCGTAACCGATCACCTCGGCGTAGATCTTGGCGCCGCGCGCCTTGGCGACCTCCAGCTCCTCGAGCACCAGAATGCCGCCGCCGCCGGCGATCACGAAGCCGTCGCGGTCCTTGTCGTAGGCCCGGCTCGCGCGCGTCGGCGTGTCGTTGTACTTGGACGACATGGCGCCCATGGCGTCGAACAGCACCGACAAGGTCCAGTCGAGCTCCTCGCCGCCGCCCGCGAACATGCGGTCGGCCTTGCCGAGCTGGATGCACTCGACGGCATTGCCGATGCAGTGCGCCGAGGTCGAGCAGGCGGAGCTGATCGAATAGCTCAGCCCCTTGATCTTGTAGGCGGTCGCGAGATTGGCCGAGACAGTGCTCGACATGGCACGCGGCACCTGGAAGGGGCCGACCCGCTTGGGGCCCTTTTCCTTGGCGACGATGGCCGACTGCACGATGGCGCCGGTCGTCGGACCGCCCGAACCCGCCACCAGGCCGGTGCGATCGTTGGAGATTTCGGCCTCGCCGAGGCCGGCATCGGCGATCGCTTCCTTCATGGCGAGGTAGGCATAGGCGGCGCCGTTGCCCATGAAGCGCATGAGGCGGCGGTCGACCAGCTCCTCGGCATTGAGCTTGAGCGTGCCGGCGACCTGGCTGCGGAAGCCCAGCTCCTTGTACTGCGGTACGAACTCGATGCCCGACGTACCGTCCTTCAGTGATTGAGTGACCTGGGCGGCGTTGTTGCCGATCGGGGAGACGATGCCGAGGCCAGTGACGACGACCCGCTTCATCAGCCCGCCGCGGCGGCCGGCGCCGCGTCCTGGAACAGGCCGACCTTCAGGCCGTCGACCTCGAAGACCTGCTGGCCGTCGGCATGGACGAAACCGTCGCCGATACCCAGGACCAGCTTGCGCAGGATCACGCGCTTGAGGTGCACATGGTATGTAAGTTTGCGAACGGTCGGCAGGATCATGCCGGTGAACTTGACCTCGCCGACGCCCAACGCCCGGCCGCGGCCCGGGGCCTTCATCCAGCCGAGGAAGAAACCCAGCATCTGCCACAGGGCGTCGAGACCCAGGCAGCCCGGCATCACCGGGTCGCCCTTGAAGTGGCAGGCGAAGAACCAGAGGTCGGGCTTCACGTCGAGTTCGGCCACGATCTCACCCTTGCCGTACTTCCCGCCGGTATCCGAAATCTTCACGATCCGGTCGAACATCAGCATCGGCGGCAGCGGCAGCTGCGCATTGCCCGGGCCGAAAAGATGCCCTTTGGCGCACTCGATCAGGTCTTCGAAGGTATAGCTGTTCTTCTGCTCGCTCACTTTTACCGTCCTGCGGCCACCCCACGCGGGCGTCGGGCGGCAGAATAGGGATGCCGGGAGCCCCGTGCAAACAACCCGGGGCGGCCGCCGAGGCCGCCCCGTACCCCTCTGTCTTAGGGGGCAACGAGCGTGAACGACAGCCCTTTTCTTGTCCTTTTCTCCTGCTTACATATGATTGCAATGATGTCTGGCAATAGCCCCGATTTCACTGAGCGCCTGCGAGCCGCCGGCCTGCGCCCGACGCGCCAGCGGGTCGCTTTGGCGCGCGTGCTGTTCGAAGGCGGACATCGCCACGTCACGGCCGAGAGCCTTCATGCGGAAGTGAAGGCGACCCGCATGCCGGTGTCGCTCGCCACCGTCTACAACGCGCTGAACCAGTTCCGCGATGCCGGCTTGCTACGCGAGGTCGTGGTGGCGCCGGGCCGATCCTATTTCGACACCAACACCGGCCATCATCATCATTTCTATGTCGAGCCGGATGGCGAGCTGCACGACTTTCCGTCGGACAAGGTGACGATCGCCGGCCTGCCGTCGCCGCCCAAGGGCACCCGCCTGTCGCGGGTCGATGTGATCGTCCGGGTTCATCGCTGAAAGCACGGCAGACCTTGCTGCTTTGCGAATCGTTTGCATCTTTTAGAATAGTTCTAATCTGCTTGACGCCGTCGCCGTCGAAATCCTAAATCCCCTGTGAGATTGGCGGATGGGCCGATCACATAGGAGGAAGACCATGGCGAACCTCAAGGGATCCAAGACAGAAGACAATCTGAAGGCCGCCTTCGCGGGCGAGAGCCAGGCGAACCGTCGCTACCTCTACTTCGCACAAAAGGCCGACGTCGAAGGCTACAACGACGTTGCCGCCGTTTTCCGCTCGACCGCCGAAGGTGAGACCGGCCATGCGCACGGCCATCTCGAGTTCCTCGAGGTGAGCGGCGACCCGGCGACCGGCCTGCCGATCGGCGAGACCTCGGCCAACCTCAAGGCCGCGATCGCCGGCGAGACGCACGAGTACACCGACATGTACCCGGGCATGGCGCGCACCGCGCGCGAAGAAGGCTTCGGTGAAATCGCCGACTGGTTCGAGACCCTGGCGAAGGCCGAGAAGAGCCACGCCGGCCGCTTCCAGAAGGCGCTCGACACGATGGCCTGAGTCTACGGGGGCCTGGTCATACTGAGCCCTGGCCTCGCAGACTCTCGAGACGATCTCTCGCAAAGGGGACCCCACGCGGGTCCCCTTTATTCTTCCCGAGTTCCGATACCCTCCCGCGACCCGCCGGCAGCAGAGCACTCCACCATGCGCGAAGGCAGCCTCGAAGCCCCGATCCGTCACGCCCTCGATTGGCAGGACCCCTGGTTCTGGGACGAGAAGGCCCTCGAAAAGGAGATGGAGCGCGTCTTCGACATCTGTCACGGCTGCAGGCGCTGCTTCAATCTCTGCGATTCCTTCCCGCGTCTGTTCGACCTGATCGACAATGGTCCGACCGGCGAACTCGACGGCGTGAAGAAGGAAGACTACGCCCAGGTCGAGGAAGCCTGCACGCTTTGCGACATGTGTTTCATGACCAAGTGCCCGTATGTGCCGCCGCACGAATGGGCGCTCGATTTCCCGCATCTCATGCTGCGCCATCGTGCGGTACAGGCGCGCAAGAAGGGCGTCGACTTCGTCGCCCGCCAGCTCGCCGACACCGATCGCACCGGCCGGCTCGGCACCTTCGCCGCCTCGGCCGCGAACTGGGCGACCGACGAGCACAACACGACGGCCCGCAAGAGCATGCAGAAGCTCGCGGGCATCCATCACGGCGCGCGCCTGCCGCGCTACGCCGGCGAGACCTTCGAGATCCGCGCCCGTCGTGAAGGCGTCGAGCTGAACGAAGCGGCACCTGCCTTCGGCAAGCGCAAGGCCGTGCTCTATGCGACCTGCTTCGTGAACTTCAACAACACCGACATCGGCGCCGCTGCCCGCGCGGTGCTGGCCAAGAACGGCGTTGCCACCGAAGTGGTGCATCCCGCCTGCTGCGGCATGCCCAAGCTCGAGTTGGGCGATATCGAATCCGTCGCTGCCGCTGCGCACAAGGTGTCGGCCGAGCTGCTGTCCTGGGTCGACAAGGGCTACGATATCGTGGCGCTGACGCCGTCCTGCGCGCTGATGCTGAAGTTCGAATGGCCGCTGATCTGCCCCAAGGATCCGGCCATCGAGCGGTTGAGCAACGCCACTTTCGATCTCTCCGAGTATGTCGTCGACATCGCCAAGACCGAGGGCCTGGCGCCGGGACTCGAGCCGCTGGAAGGCGGCGTCAGTGTCCATCTCGCCTGCCATGCGCGGGCACAGAACATGGGCGCCAAGGCTGCCGAGATGCTGCGCCTCGTGCCCAAGACGCGCGTGGCGGTGATCGAGCGTTGCAGCGGCCATGGCGGCATCTGGGGCGCCCGCACCGAGAATTTCGAGACCGCGGTGAAGGTCGGCAAGCCTGCGGCGCAGGCTGCGCTCAAGAACAACACCAGTTTCGTCGCTTCCGAGTGTCCGCTGGCCGCCGATCACCTCATGCAGGTGATGGAGATCACGGCGGGCGACGAGAAGCCCAAGCCCTCGCGCGCCGATCATCCGATCGAGCTGTTCGCGCGCGCCTACGGAATCGGGAGACAGGAATCGTGACTCCGCGCAAGATCGACGCCTCGATGATCGTGCCGCTGGCCGAATATACCGGCCAGCGTGCCGAGCGCCGCAAGCGCATCACCGAGATCAAGAAGAACCGCCGGCTCGAGGTCGGGCCGTTCGCGACATTCTATTTCGAATCCTACGACACCATGCTGCATCAGGTGCACGAGATGCTCTTCATCGAGAAGGGCGGCGCCGAGCAGCTGGTCGACGAGCTGGCGGCCTACAATCCGCTGATCCCGCAGGGGACCGAGCTGGTCGCGACCGTGATGTTCGAGATCGACGACCCCATCCGCCGAGCGCGCGTGCTGGCGACGCTGGGCGGCGTCGAGCATCGCGCCTTCATCCGCGTCGGCAGCGCTGTGGTCCGCGGCGTGCCCGAAGACGACCAGGAACGGTCGCGCGACGACGGCAAGGCCTCGTCCGTGCAGTTCATCCGCTTTCCCTTCACCGCCGCGGAGATTGCCGCCTTTCGAGGCGGCGAGGGCGACGCCGTGGTCGGCTTCGATCATCCCAACTATGGGCACATGGCTGTGATGCCTGCGGCTGTCCGCCAGGCCCTGGCGGCAGACTTCGCCTGATCCTGCGGCAACGGATCTCGCGAGCTCAGCGCACGCCGTAGTTCATCGGCAGGATCAGCACGATCGGATCGCCCGGCATGCCGTTCGGCACCGGCGGCAACGGCATGGCGCGACGGATGGCGGCGATTTCGGCGGCGTCGATGGCCGGCCAGCCGCTCGACCGGTCGATCCGCACATCGACGAGATAGCCGTCACGATTGATGGTGACGCGGGTCACCACCCGGCCCGATTGCCGGTTCTCGCGCGCGACGGCGGGATAGACGCGATGCGGTTCGATGTGGCGGAACACGCGCGACAGATAGTCGTTGCGCATGCCGCCCTGGCCCGCCGCCAGATCGGCACTCGACGGGCCGGGATTGGGCGAGAGCGAGGGGCCGGCGGCGGCCTGCTGGTTGCCGGGCGCGGGCGAGGGCGCGGCTGCCGGCGGCGGCGCAGGACGGGGGGGAACTGCCGTTTGGGCACGCTGCACCGGCCGCGGCGGCGGGGCGGCGCGCTGCGGCTTGGGAATGTCGCGCGATGTCGGCGGCGGCGGCGGGTCCGGCGCAGGCAGGGCCTGCTCGAAAGTCACCTGCGGCTTCCACGCCGAGGCATCGGTCTGCCAGGTCGTCTGCGGATCCGCCGGCGTCTTGGCGTCGCTCGGCGAGTCGGCCGGGACGGGCGGCGAGGGTTCCGCCGCCGCCATAGCCTGTTGCGGTGGCTGCGACGGTTCGGAAGGCGTCGGCTGCGGTGGCTCGGGCGCGGCCGTTGCGGCTTCGGTTGGTGGCGCCGGGATCTCGGCGGCCGGCGCACCTCCTCCTCCGCCGCCACCTGCCGCGGTGGCACCCAGCGGTTCTGGTTCGACCGTGACCATGATCGGCGTTTCGGCCTGGTCGTGCGTGCGCAATGGCGAGATCCACCACAACGCCCCGGCCACTGCGAGATGCAGGCCGATCGCCAGCGCCAGCGCGCCCGGCGACATGCGTCCCGACTGCGAGACACCGCTCGGCGTGGAAAGGAGGCTGTCCTGAGTCACGGCATCCGATGTTCTACGATCAGGGTCGACGGCGGGCCAGAGCGGCGACTTGCAGCGCCGTCAATGCAGCGCCGTCAACGCTGCTCGTTGTACTTGAAGCTGACCGGCAACAGGAATGTATGGCTGTTTCCGCTGATGTCACCCGGCAACGGCGGATAGGGCGAGGCGCGGCGGATCGTGTCCATCACGCCGGTGTCGAGCGAGGGCAGGCCGCTCGACCGCACCATCGCCACGTCGAGCAGGCGACCGTCGCGCGCGATGGTGACGCGCGTCAGCACCGTGCCTTCTTCGCGGATCGTGTTGGTGTTCTTCGGAACATAGGGAAACTGTGCGACGCGGCGCATCACCGCCCAGAGATACTGTTCCTGCGCGTGCTTGCTGCCATAGGCGTCGGCCGGATTGCGGAACGTCGGCGCTGCCGGCGCCGCCGTTGCAGCGGCCTGGCGGTCGGTCGAGGGGCGCTGCGGCACCGGATTGAGCGGCGAGGGCTTTAACCCCTGCTGCTGCTGAGGCGGATGCGGTTGTGGCGCCTGCTGTTGCGGCGGGGGTGGTGGTGGCGCAGGCGGCGGTGCCGGGCGGTTGGCCTGCGGTGGCGGCGGGGCCGGTGGCCGGATGGGCGGCAGGGGGGCGGGCGGCAGGGCAGCGGGGCGCGGGATCTCGCGGTCGGTGACGGGCGGCGGCGGTGCCTCGAGCGGCGGCAGGGCGGCTTCGAGCGTGGGCTGTGGTGGCGCGGGAGGCGGCGGCGAAGGCTGCGGTTCGGGGCGCGGCTGGGCGGCGGCCTGCTGAACCTCGGGGGGCTTGGGGGCTTCCGCCGGCCTGGGCGCTTCCGGGGGCTGGGGCGCTTCCGCCGGCTTGGCAGGTTCGGGGGTGGCGGCAGGCGGAGGCGGCTGGACCGGCTCGGGTTTCGCGGCCTGTTCCTTGGGTGGCTCGTTTTGTGGTTCCGGAGGTCGCTCTTCCTGGGGCGGCGTCGACGCCTCGGCCGGCCGCTCGGCCGGCTTGTCCGTCGGCTTCTCCGCGGGCGCTTCGGTCCCCGGCTTGGCCTTGGGGTCGGTGGTAGTGCCGACCGGCGGCAGGCCTAGCCGTTGCGTCGGCGGCCTTGCCTGCGGGGGCGGTGGCTGCACGGCGGCTGTCGGAACCGTGGTCGTCGGTGGCGCGACGGGTGGTGGTGCCGGCATCGGCGCCGGTTCGGGCTTGGCTTCGGGCGCCGCGGGTGGCGTGTCCATCGTGACCTCGATGGCGTCCTCGAAGGGGTCGGTCGGCTTGAGCGGCGAGATCCACAAGAACGCCGCGGCCACCACGATATGCAGCGTCGTCGTCAGCAGGATCGCCGACGGCGGCATGCGGTCGAAGTGGTGGGCGCGGGTGAAGCTTACGTCGTGGGCCACGGCGATGCTCGTTCTAGGGGCCGACCGGCCCGGCCGCCAGCGTCGTTGCAGCGGCGCGGCAGGCTAGTTGATGGGTTCCGACTTGTAGACACCCCACATGCTGGTGCGTTCGATCCAGCCACTGACCCCACTGGGCACTTTGACGCGGCACCAATCGCCAGCGCAGGAGCGGATTTCGCCGATGACCTCGGGTTCCAGCTTGGCGGTCACCTCCGCCGACTTGGCGGGGGTCTTGTGCAGGTTGGCGGCCTTGCTCGAGATGATGAAGCCGCGCTTGCCGGTCAGCAGGCTCTGATGGACCCAGCCGCTGGCCCCCTGCCAGTCGCGGATTTTCCGAAAGTTCTCGAACTCGGCGACGATCTCGACCGGCATGCCTTTGCGCTTGAAAACCCAGTCGACGGGATAGCGTGAGCCCGGGCCGGTGCGGACGTTGACCTCGTCGGAGCGCAGCGAGGCAAAGCGTGGAAGCGGCAGGCCGGACCCCTTGCGCTGCAGGGCGAGGGGCTTGTCGGCAGCCTGCGCCGAGGCAGGCGACAGGGGAAGAATGGAGGTGCCGAGCCCCGCCATGACGGCGAACAGCAGGCAAAGCAGGCGCGGCAATCGACTTCCCATCACGGTCTGTATACCTCAATTCTTCACATCGGGCGACAAGTACCTGAAAAACCGCGCTTTTCAGCCGCGCACACCGAGAAGCGCGCTGGCTGGACAAAACGCGCGCGGACTTGCTAATCGGGCAGTGTCTTCTCCCGCGCAAGTCTCGGTGCCGATCTGCCTATGACGTCTATCCCCAAGAAGAAGCCGCTGGTGATCGTCACCCGCAAGCTGCCTGACGCCATCGAGACCCGGCTGATGGAGCTGTTCGAGACGCGCCTGAACGCTGACGACAAGCCGCTCACGGCTTCCCAGCTCATCGAGGCGGTCAAGGCGGCCGATGTTCTGGTGCCGACGGTCACCGACCGGATCGACAGCCGCGTCCTGTCCCAGGCCGGACCGAAGCTGAAGCTGATCGCTTCCTTCGGCACCGGCGTCGACCATATCGACCTCGATACCGCCCGCCAGCGCGGCATCACCGTGACCAACACGCCGGGCGTGCTGACCGAGGACACGGCCGACATGTCGATGGCGCTGGTCCTCGCCACGGCGCGCCGCATGGGCGAGGGCGAGCGGCTGGTGCGCGAGGGCAAGTGGTTGGGCTGGAGCCCGACCTCGATGCTGGGCGCACGGCTCCAGGGCAAGCGCATGGGCATCGTCGGCATGGGCCGCATCGGCCAGGCGCTGGCCCGCCGCGCGCGCGGCTTCGGGCTCGCCATCCACTATCACAACCGCAAGCGCGTCCACGGTGAGATCGAGCGCGAGCTCGAGGCGACCTACTGGGAGAGCCTCGACCAGATGCTGGCGCGCATGGACATCGTGTCGGTGAACTGCCCGCATACGCCCGCCACCTTCCATCTCCTGTCGGCGCGCCGGCTCAAGCTGATGAAGCCCTCGGCCATCATCGTGAACACCGCGCGCGGCGAGGTGATCGACGAGAACGCCATGGTGCGCATGCTGAAGGCGGGCGAGCTGTCGGGTGCCGGTCTCGACGTCTACGAGCACGAGCCGCAGGTCAACCCGAAGCTGCTGGAACTCGACCGCGTCGTGCTGCTGCCGCACATGGGGTCGGCCACGCTCGAGGGCCGCATCGATATGGGCGAGAAGGTGCTGATCAACATCAAGACCTTCGCCGACGGCCACAAGCCGCCGGACCGCGTCCTGGCGACGATGTTCTGAGGCGCTGCTCTAGGATCGATAGAATCTAGAGCACGACCTTCCGCTCGACTGAGTCCAGTCGAGTGGAACGTGCTCTAGTCGGGCCGAACGCCGATCAATCCTGCTGTCACGAACCGCGCCACGGCATGCGCGCGGTTCACGGCGCCGAGCTTGCGCCGCGCATTGTCGACATGGAACTTCACGGTCGACTGCGAGACGGCGAGGATCACCGAGATCTCCCAATCGGATTTGCCCTCCGCCACGAAGGCGAGACAGTCGCGCTCGCGCGGTGTCAGCGACGGCGTTCCTTCGTCTTCCGGCTCGGGCGCGCGCAGATGGTCGATCGCGATCACGGTCGAGAGCCGGATCGCCTGGAGTTCCGCCGGCGAGAAGTCGGTGCCGGTGAACCAGATACTTAGCGCCGTTGCGGTCCGCCGCGGCCCGAAGTGGCTGGCGGCGAACGTGTCGCGCACGCCGAACTCGGCCATTGCCGCCCAGTAGTCGGCGTAGGCGCGCGACTCGTGCGGTGCGATTTCGCTGGCGAAGAACGGCCGCTGGAACCTCGTCGCGCCCATCGCGAGCGGACAGTGCCTGTCGGCATAACGCTGGGCGGCGCTGCCCAGCCAGTCGGCCTGCCGGATGCGGGCATGGTCGTCGGTCTTGTAGCGGCCGCTGACCTCGGGATCGTGCCAGTTGCGCGTCAGCTGGAAAGAGCGCGACCACAGGCTCTTTGCCCCGAACGGCCGTAGTGCGTCGAGGTAGGCCTCGCCGAACGCTTGCAGGCTGCCGTCCCAGGAGCAGTTGGCCAGGAGGTCGAAGGCTTTCACCAGGCTCATGCGGCTCTACTCGCGCCTTTTCGACGTGACGCCCGGCCACAACGAGGAGAGCTCGCCCGATGTCAGGGCGCGGGCAACGGCCTGCGCCCGTGTCGTGGCGCGCAGCTTGCGCCGGGCATTGTCGATATGGAACTTCGCGGTGGATTGCGAGAGGGCGAGGATCATCGAGATTTCCCAGTCCGACTTGCCTTCGGCCACGAAGGCGAGGCAATCGCGTTCGCGCCGCGTCAGCAGTCTTCGCCCCTCGCGCGGGCGTCTGGGCAGCGCCGGGCGAATCGTGTCGAGCGCGATCAGCGACGACAGCCTGATCGCCTTGAGTTCCACCGGCGACAGGTCCGTGCCGTTGAACCACAGGGTGATCCCCGTCGCACTGCCGTCCGGCCCGAAGTAGGGCACGACGAAGACGTCGCGTATGTCGAATTCAGAGAGCGCCGCCCAATAGTCGGCGTAGGGGCGGCTGTCCGGCGGCGCGACCTCGGTCACGAAAAAGGATCGATGCAGCCTGTCGGCGCCCGCGGCCAGCGGATTGATGGAGTCGGTATATTTCTGCGCGGCGCTGCCCCACCAGTCGTCGCGACGGATCAGGGCATGGTCCTCGAGTTGCAGCCTGGTGGTGCTGACCACCGGATCGGTCCAGTCGGGAACGCGGTAGAACGACCGCGCCCACAGGCTGGTGGCGCCCAGCGGCCGCAACGCGTCGAGGTAGGATGCCCCAAACGCTTGCGAGCCGGCATTGAACGCGCAGCTGGCCAGCAGATCAAACGCCTTGGCGATCGCCATTCGGGCCCCACCGCTCACCTACCCCACGGCAGGGTTGTACAGGGACAAATTTCAATCCCCAAGAAGATTCAGAAAAATTGAACGAAGACGGCAACCACGCGGCCCTGTGTCTTGGGCATATCGAACGTCGCCGCTCAGGCGAACTGCTACTTAAAGTTGTATCCATCAAACGAAGGTGCCGCGGCGATCAAGTCTCTCTGCGGACCTGCTCATGTGGCGGCTCCGCGCAACCTCCCTGTTCGGTCAGGTACCGGGAAACGACGCACTCGATAGGCTTTTCGCGAAGAGTTTATGCCTACCGGAACAGAGGCCATGACGCGTACCCAGGGAGATCGGCGGTCCAACAGCAGTGCAGGAAAGCGGCCCCGGCCAGGCCAGGTGAAGTCGAACGAACCAAATATCGCACTGATTTTGCGAGAAGATCATCGCCGCCGCAGCAGGCTGACGACCAGTGTGATGACGGCGTTGGCAGGTGTCCTGCCGTTGCTCGCCTCGGGCGCCGCCGGCCAGCAATACTGGGACGGCCCCAACATGACGCCGGGCGGTGTCGCAAACGGCCGCGGCGGCAGCGGCACCTGGAACGCCACCAACACCAACTGGACCAACCAGACCGGCACCATCAACTTGCCCTGGGCCGGCGGCATTGCCGTGTTCGGCAGCCGCGGCGGCACCGCGACGGTGACCATCGATGCCGGAGGCGTCACCAGCCAGGGGCTGCACTGCCTGGAATGCCAAGTGGTCTTCAAGGGTGGACCGATGACCCTGGGCAGTGGCGCTGTCGTCGACGTGCTGCAGTCGACGCAGAACGTCGCCAACTTCATTAGCTTCGACTCCAACCTGCGGGTCCTGGGTGACCTGACCAAGACCGGCAACGGCCGCCTCACCCTGTCCGGCGACACCAACATCGCCGGAACGGTGGCCGTCCAGGCCGGCATCGTGCAGATGACCGGCGCCAATGCCCGGCTGACGACCAATGGCGCGACGGTGACGGCGGCGATTGCCGGTACGGACACTTATCTCGCGCGGTTGATGGTGCAAACCGGCGCCCGGCTCACCAGCCTGGGCGGCTCGGCCGGCGCGACGGGGGGAACGGCCGGCAGTTTCTATGTTCAACGCGGTGGCTTGTGGGACGCCGGCGCCGGCGATGTGGTGGTCGGCGGCGCCGGCAAGGGCCTGTTGAACGTCTACGGCACGCCCGGTGGAACGACCGAGATCAAGGCCGGCCGCATCGTGCTGGGCGCTTCGTCCGGCGGCAGCGGCAAGCTCGAGATCTGGAGCGACAACGGGGCGGCGACCCTGATCACGGCCGCGTCGGTGACCGGCGGCGCCGGCGGCGGTGTGGTGGAATTCGACCTGCGCGGCGGCACGGTGCCCTACGATCTGGCGCCGGCATTGCAGAGCAACCTGTCGGTGTCGCTGCTCAACGGCGACGTGCGCCTGCGCGGCCTGCACGACTACACGGGAACGACGACGATCAAGAACGGATCGCTGATCCTCGATGGCGCGACCCTGTCGCGCACCGATGTCGACGTGCAAAAGGGCGTCCTCACGGGATCGGGCACGATCACGCGGGGCGTGACGGTGCGAGATGGCGCAGAGCTGCGCGGCCGGACCGGCCAGGTGTTGACCATGGGCGGGTTGGCGCTCAACGAGACCAGCAAGGTCAACGTGACGCTCGGGGCGCCGAGCAGCAGCGCTCTGTTCAAGGTCACCAGCGGACTGGCCTTGAATGGCCAGTTGAACGTCACAGACGGCGGCGGCTTTGCCCAGGGCAGCTACCGCCTGTTCGACTATGGTGGGACGTTGACCAACAACGGGCTGGTGATCGCCTCGCTGCCGACCGGCTTCAACCCGGGCGACTGGTCGATCGATACCGGTACCACCGGCCAGGTGAACCTCGTCGTGCCGCAGGCCGGTGCCGGCGAGCAGTATTGGGACGGCTCGAACATGACTCCGGGCGGTGTTCCCAACGGCCGCGGCGGCAGCGGCACCTGGAACGTCGCCAGCACCAACTGGACCAACCAGGCCGGCACCATCAATGCGCCCTGGGCCAGCCAGAAGGCGGTCTTTGCCGGGCCGACGCCGACCGGCAGCACGCTTTACAACGTGACGATCGCCGATCAGGTGCGGGCGTCGGGTCTCGACTTCCAAACCGGTGGCTATTCGCTCTTCGGCAGCCAGATCACCCTGTCGCCCGGCGCGATCGTCTCTGCCGTCGAAACGACGCGCGCTCAGACGATCACTTTGCAGACGACGATCATCGGCGAAGGCGATCTCGTCAAAACGGGAAAGGGAGCGGTACGCCTGCTTGGCTACACCGGGCTTCAGCCCGCGAATCGAATCGCCGGCACGATCGACATCAGGGAAGGCTCTCTCGAAGTCTCCGGCGGCGAGACGAGCAGCACAGGCGGTCTCATCGCCTCTCGGACCGGCGAGGTCGCGGGAGCGACGGTGTGGGGTGGGGGAAGCTGGGCTCTCGGAGCCGCAGATCTCGTGGTCGGTGGCGCCGGCCGAGGCGCGCTTTCCGTGACCGGCAGCGAAGTCTCGACGTCCGGAAAGATCACCGCCGGCCGCGTGATCCTGGGGCGTGATAGTAGTGGCTTCGGAACCCTGACCGTTGAAGGGAACCTGGGCGCAAACGGCCAGGTCATCGCCTCCGAGATCGCTGGCGGTGTCGGCGGTGGGGAAATGGTCTTCAGATACGGCGTCCGGTCGTCCAACCCGTTTGCGCCGAAACTCACCGGCAATCTGGCCGTCTCGGTGCAGTCCGGCGAAGTCGTTTTGTCCGGTGCGCACGACTACACGGGGGCGACGGAAATCAGCGGCACGACCGCCATCCCCAGCACGCTCGTTCTGAATGGCGCGACGCTCGCCAACACGGCGGTCAATGTTCGGATGGGCGGTACGCTCGGCGGCCAGGGGACGATCGGCGGCGCGCTCAACGTCGCCGGTGGCACCTTGAGAGGCGCGGCCGGGCAGGTCATGACCGTGGGATCGCTGGCGCTGGATCAGGCATCGAACGTCAACGTTGCGCTGGGGGCGCCGTCGGCGACGCGTCTGTTCAACGTGATGGGCAATCTCACGCTCGACGGCACCTTGAACGTGACGGACGCCGGCAGCTTCGGCCAGGGCGTCTACCGGATCTTCGACTATGGTGGCGCGCTCGCCGACAACGGCCTGGTCGTCGGGGCGATGCCTGCGGGCATGGCCGGTGTCGTGCAGACCGCGATCGCCAATCAGGTCAATCTTGTCGTGAATGGTGGCGGAGGACCAGTCGATCCTGTCCTCCAGTTCTGGAACGGCAGCACGACCACGTCGACCGGCTCGGTGAAGGGCGGCGCGGGCACCTGGTCGTCCGGGGCGACGACCAACTGGACCGACGCCAACGGCACCAGCGCGGCGGCCTGGGGTGGCAAGTTCGCGGTGTTCCAAGGCGCATCGGGCGTCGTGACGGTCGATGGTGCCGGCGTCGCGGCAACGGGAATGCAATTCGCGGTCGACGGTTACAGCCTGCAGGGCGGCCCGATGAGCCTGACCGGAAGTGACGGCACATCCGTCATTCGCGTCGGCGACGGTTCCGCGGCGGGGGCAGGATACACGGCGACGATTGCGTCGGTGCTGGGCGGCACGGGCGGTTTGACCAAGACCGACCTCGGCAGTCTGGTGCTGATCGGCGCCAACAGCTACGGCGGCGGCACGACCATCGCGGCCGGGACCTTGCAGATCGGCAACGGTGGCATGTCGGGGTCGATCCTGGGTGACGTGACGAACAACGGCCTGCTGCGCTTTGCCCGCAGCGACGCCGCGACCTTCGCCGGCGTGATCCTAGGCAGCGGCGCGGTCGAGACACGATCGGGCGTGCTGATCCTGACGGCCGACAGCACCTATAGCGGCGGGACCACCATCGGCACGGGCGCGACCTTGCAGCTCGGCAACGGCGGCGCATCGGGCCTCATTGCGGGCGATGTCGTGAACAACGGCACGCTGCGCTTCGCGCGCAGCGATGCCGCCACGATGGCCGGCGCGATCTCGGGCAGCGGCGGCCTGCAGGTCCAGTCCGGGTCACTCATTCTCACGGGCAACAGCAGCTACACCGGCGCGACCACCATCGCGGCCGGTGCCACCCTGCAGTTGGGCAATGGCGGCGGTGTGGGGTCGATGACAAGCGATGTCGCCAATGCCGGCACTTTCGCCTTCAATGGCGCAGGTGCTCTCGCCTATGGCGGCGTGATCAGCGGCAACGGCCTGATCCGCCAGATCGGCAGCGGCGTCACGTCGTTGACCGGCGACGCCTCGGGCTTCACCGGCGCGACGCAGGTCGAGGCCGGCGTGCTCTCGGTCAACGGCAAGCTCGGCGGCACGCTGACGGTGCTGGCGGGCGGTCAGTTGCAGGGCATCGGCACAGTCGGTGATGTGATCGTTGTCGGCACGATCGCGCCGGGCAATTCGATCGGCACCTTGGCCGTGGGCAATATCACCTTCCAGGCGGGCTCGATCTACCAGGTCGAGGTCACTGCCAATGGCCAGTCCGACAGGATCGTCGCGGCCGGCACCGCCACGATCAACGGC
>BFBZ01000285.1_pt1 | contig 57889 bp, 53 predicted proteins | sample 1888401 | NCBI WGS metagenome assembly BFBZ01 (sample SAMD00112614, study PRJDB3348) | symbiont metagenome | host: Chara braunii
CCCTTGCAGGCGGTTCGATGCACATGATTGGAGGAGCCGCCACTCTGTTGTTCGCGGTTCTGCTTGCCTTCGCCTTGCGCCGCGGAGAGGTGGCCTGGGTCAAGGAATGGGGCGTATTCGTCCTCGCCTGCATCGCGGCTACGCCCACCTTCTACTTTCTACTGCCGCTCATGGGCGCGTCCGGATTTGACGCACAGTGGGCGAGGGAGGGCCACATCTTCCGCCTAGCCCTCGCTGGCCAATGGTTGGTGGCGATAATGGGCGCCTTCATCTACGCGGCCTATGGACAAGCAACCCAAAGCAGACTGGCTCGCTGAAACCGGAGCCGCGGTGGCCATCAAGGGCGGGGACGAGTCCTCCTCGCCCACGCGCCGCGACGTGCGGAGCCCGACCCACGAGTCCAACTGGTGCGATAACCAGAGGGTTTCTCCTGATGGGAGAGGCCACCTACAAAAAGGAGTGATGTCAATGCCAACCTATTATTGCTCCAGCATCGAGGGACGCCTTTCGGGCAGGCAGAAGAGTGCGATTGCGGCTGAGATCACGCGGATCCATGCGGAGGTGACGGGAGCGCCGACCTACTTCGCGCAAGTCATTTTCGAAGACGTGAAAGCTGAGAACTACTTTATGGGCGGCGCGCCACTGACGCATGACCAGGTGTTTGTCTACGGTCACATCCGAGGCGGGCGCGCTGCGATCGACAAGACACGAATGATCAAATTGATGGCAGAGGCCGTCGCGGTTGCCGCCTCTGCCGCGGATCACCGCAGCGTATGGGTATATGTCGGCGAGCTTCCAGCGCGGCAGATGATCGAATTTGGTCGCGTACTGCCAGAGGCCGGCGATGAACCGGCGTGGACAGCCAATCTGCCGGCAGCGGATCGCGATTTCATGCAATCTGTGGGACCGCAGACAAAGGGCAAATGAAAGAAGGGCGGCAACGCCCGTGCCGCGGTTAGCTCGTCGGCAGATAGCGCTCGGACTGCCTGCAAGAGGCAGGCGGTTCGATACGCGAAAATGTCAATCAGGGAAGGTCTTCAATGCGTAACTATACCCGATTCTACATCGACGGTGACTGGGTGGAACCACTCGGTGGCAACGCGATCCACGTGATCAATCCCGCCAACGAGCAGCCGGCAGGACTAATCACTCTAGGAACCGCTGCGGACGTCGATCGCGCTGTGAAGGCCGCGCGAACGGCATTTGCCAGCTTCTCCCGCAGCAGCCGCCAGGAACGGATCGATATCCTTTCCAGCATTTTGAACGTGTACGCGAAGCGCCATGCCGATCTCGGCGCCGCTCTTACCGAAGAACTCGGCGCACCCACGAAGTTCGCGATGGAATTGCAGGCCGGCGTTGGCCTTGCGCATCTCCAGACCGCAATCAATGCCCTGAAGAATTACGAGTTCGAGCATCCGCAGGGACCGCGCACAGTGGTGCGCCGTGAGCCTATTGGGGTGGTCGGAATGATCACGCCTTGGAACTGGCCGATCAACCAAATCATGGTCAAGGTCGTTCCGGCCCTGGCCACTGGGTGCACCGCCGTGCATAAGCCTTCCGAGGTTGCCCCGTTCACTGCTCATGTCCTCGCGGAGATCTTCCACGAAGCCGGCGTTCCGAAGGGCGTCTATAATCTGGTCGACGGTGATGGGCCGACCGTCGGAGCCGCCATATCCGCGCATCCCGGTGTCGACATGGTTTCTTTCACTGGATCGACTGCGGCGGGGATTGATGTTGCGAAACGCGCGGCTGACACCGTGAAGCGTGTGCATCAGGAGTTGGGCGGCAAGTCGCCCAACATCATCTTGGATGACGCCAATTTCGTAACCGCGATCACAGAGAACATTTATCGACTGATGCTCAACTCGGGGCAGACGTGTCATGCGCCGACCCGGATGCTGGTTCCCCAGAACCAGATGGAAGGAGCCAAGCAAATTGCAAAACAGGTCGTGGCATCGATCACTTATGGCGACCCAAAAACGGACGTGGACATGGGTCCCGTCGTTTCCGAACGCCAGTGGGATCGAATCCAGCGGTTGATCAAGACGGGGATAGATGAGGGCGCCACGCTCGTTACAGGCGGTATGGGGCGCCCGGAAAATATGAAGGTCGGATACTACGTCAAGCCCACGGTGTTTGCGGACGTTGAAAACACCATGGCCATCGCGCGTGAGGAAATTTTCGGACCTGTTCTCGCCATCATCGGCTACACGGACGTCGACGACGCAGTAACAATCGCCAACGATACCGTGTACGGGCTCGGCGCTTATGTGCAATCGGCGAGCATTGAAAAGGCCCGGGCTGTCGCTGACCGACTTCAAGCGGGCATGGTCTATATTAATGGCGCGTCAGAAGATACCGAAGCTCCTTTCGGCGGATACAAAATGTCCGGTAACGGTCGTGAATGGGGCGAACTCGCCTTCAGTGAATTCCTCGAGACCAAGGCTGTCATTCATGCAACGGCGGACTGACAGGATCGAATGTTGCGTCGAAACCGTTCGGCGGCAGTAGGTCCCAGCAGCAGAGCCGGCGGTCGTTGCGTGCACGGTCGGAGATGAACGCGCGGCGCCGGCTCGTCCAGTCCGTAGTAGTCGAGCCGAGCCCTCGCAGGTCGTTGAGGGGAACTCATATCGTGGGCGAGCCTTTCGGCGGCGACTTTAGTCGTCCGAAGTAGCCAACCGAAGTCGGTATGGACGATCAAAATCGAGAGATGTGGCTTGGCTGCGGCGCGTAAAAGCGTGAACGTCTGCTCGCCACCGGTCGGACCCGAATTAGTTCTATAAAAGAATTGAAATCAGCTTTCGAAGGCGAGCCTCCAGGAGGTACGGTGGGTCAGGGGGCAGCACACGCATAGTCGCGGGCTGCAACAAGTAAATAGTTCAAAGATGACCTCATTCTGCGTTTTTTAGCCGAAGCGAGCGTGCGCCTAGGTGGTCGTGAGCTTGAGCGGATGCGTCCCGCTCTGGCGATCGAGGGGAAGACTCGAGCGGCTTGACTAGTTCCAAAAAAGAACGTTAGATCGGCGAGGAACGACGGTCGATCAAGGCCGCGCTTTGTTGGATCGTGCCACTCGGGCATGCAATCCTCATTTTTGGGAGGAAGTGATGCTGGGGCTCTTCAGGTCTGCTTTCGCGGTGCTGCTTCTGGCGTTCGGGTCATCGGCTTCTGCTGCTGATATGCCGGGGATCACGCCAACGGAGATCAGGATCGGGGGCATCTTTCCCTTTAGCGGTCCTGCTTCGTCGATCGGTCTCGTTGGTCGAGGGCTTCTCGCGTATGTCCAGTCGATTAACGACCGCGGCGGAGTAAACGGCCGAAAGGTCAACTACATAGCGTATGACGATGCCTATAGCCCACCAAAAGCGGTTGAGCATGCGCGAAGGCTCGTCGAAAGCGATGAAGTGGCCTTCATGTTCAGCCAGCTCGGCACGCCCGGCAACTCGGCCACTGCAAAGTATCTGAAGTCGAGGGGCGTGCCGGCGATCGGCATCGTCTCGGGATCGAACAAGTTCACGAATGTGGCGGAGTTTCCGCTGACGACGACCAGTCTGGTCAGCTTCGACACCGAAGGGAAAATCTACGCCAGGTTCCTGACCAAGACGCTGCCGAACGCGAAGTACGCGATCCTGTATCAGAACGATGATCTCGGAAAGGACTACCTCAACGCTTTCAAGGGGGTCCTTAAAGACGAGTTCGACAAGAAGGTCGTCGCAATTGCCTACGAAGTCAGCGAGCCGACGGTGGATTCGCAGGTGGTGAGTCTCAAGAGTTCGGGCGCCGAGGCATTGTTGGTGGCTGGTACCCCGAAGTTCGCGGCACAGGCAATCCGCAAAGCTGCCGAAATCGGTTGGAAACCGATGATCGTACTGAACTACCCATCAAGCTCGGTTGGCGCCACGCTGAAGCCCGCAGGTCTCGATAATTCAATAGGCGTCATCGTTGGAACGGTGGCGATGGACCCGACCGACTCGCAGTGGGATAACAACGACGGAATGAAGAGCTTTCGAGCATTTGTCGCGCGGTATTTGCCCGGAATCGATATCGCCGACACGAACTATCTGTTCGGGTATACGCAAGGCATGCTGCTCGAACGCCTGCTCAAGCAGTGTGGGAACGATCTGTCGCGCGAAAATATCATCGGGCAGGCCAAGAACCTCAAGAACGTCGCGCTTCCCACGCTGCTGCCTGGGATCACGGTCAATACAAGCGACAAGATCAACATGAATTTCACGCAAATGAGGCTGCAGCGCTGGACCGGGACGCGGTGGGATCAATTCAGCGAGGTTCTCGATGCCAGCTCGGAGTGATGAGGTTGGTGGTGTCTCGCTAACGCCGGTGGCGTCAATCGCTGCAGCTGAAATGAGGTTATCGTGAAAGGATTGATGCAGAATCAGCCTTTGCTGCTGTCCTCGCTCTTGAAGCATGCGGAGCGCTTCCATTCGCGGACGGAGATCGTTTCGCGCACCGTGGAGGGCTCGATTCATCGCTATACGTATGGGGATGCGGCGCGTCGCACCAGAAAGCTTGCCGATGCTTTGACCCGCCATGGCATCTTGCAGGGCGATCGTGTCGCAACTCTTGCCTGGAACACGTTCAGGCATTTCGAGATCGAGCATGGCGTCACGGGAATCGGTGCAGTATGGCATGCGATCAACCCGAGGCTTATCCCGGATCAGATCAGCTACATTGCAAATCACGCCGAAGACAAGATCCTGTTCTTCGACAGCTCGTTTCTTCCCCTCGTGGAGAAGCTGGCGGCCGGGCTTTCCTCCGTGAAGATGTTTGTCCTGATGGCGGATCGAGCCGGCATGCCAAGGACGACGCTGCCGAATTTGCTGTGCTACGAGGAATTCGTGGACTTGGGAAAGGAGGAGTTTGAATGGCCGGTATTCGACGAACTTTCGGCCTCCTCCCTGTTCTACACGTCGGGGACCACAGGCAATCCCAAGGGCGTTCTCTACTCGCATCGATCGGATATCCTGCATTGCCTCTGCATCTGCGGTGCGTACGCAATGGGCATTGCGCCGCGCGACACGCTTCTGCCGATGACCCCGATGTTTCACGCGAACGGGGCCTGGGGCTTGACCCATGCAGCTCCCATGGTCGGTGCCAAGCTGGTCCTGCCAGGACCCAAAATGGACGGCGCCGCCATTGCGGAGTTGATCGACAGGGAGGGCGTGACCATGACCGCCGGGGTCCCGACACTCTATTCAAACCTGCTCCAGTACTTAGAGTCCAGGGGTACCGGTGCTGGGACGCTCGAGCGCATCATAGTTGCCGGTTCGGCGCCCGCGCCTAGCCTGATCGAGGGTCTTGAGCGCCTGGGCGTCTCGGTCAACCATCTGTGGGGCATGACTGAGACGAGTCCTTGCGGTACGTCTTCGCAGCCGTCGCGACGCACGGCGAGCCTTTCCCCGCAGGATCGGCTTCGACGCAAGACCAGCCAGGGGCAGCCGATCTACGGCGTCGACATCAAGATCGCTGACGAGCGGGGCAGTGAGATGCCACGCGACGGAAAATCCAGCGGCCGATTGATGGTGCGTGGACCGTGGATCATCAGCGGTTACTACGGGGAGGACAAGCCCCTGCTGGAGGACGGCTGGTTCAATACCGGGGATCTCGCTGTGATGGATGATGATAATTACATCCAGCTGACCGATCGCGCCAAAGACGTTGTGAAGTCAGGCGGTGAATGGATTTCGTCCATCGACCTGGAAAACCTGGCGAAGGGATGCCCGGGAGTCACGGAGGCGGCCGTGATCGGCGTTCCTCATCCGAGATGGGAGGAGCGACCGCTGCTTATCGTCGTGCCGACATCCGGAGCGACCGTAACGGCGCAATCGATCAGGGCCTATCTGGACAACAAAATCGCCAAATGGTGGATGCCTGACGATATCGTCTTCGTTGACGCGCTCAGCTATGGCGCGACGGGCAAGATCCAGAAGATGGAGCTACGCCAACGCTTCTCAGGGCATTATTCCGCGCCAGCGCGAGGGGACAGTGCAAGAGTGCCACAGGGCACTTCAGCGCAGAGCAACGCATCGTGATGCGAACCTCATCGAGCCGTCGCCAGTCCCCGCCGAAAGGCAAACGCCCGGGATCACGCTGCTTGTCTGCGGGTCCTTGCCTTGCTCGGCTTCTGTTCGGGAGAGGCCTTCTCGAGCTTCGCGCGCGCGCCGGGGCCCGGATGGGTATGAACTTCCTTCGCCGACAGCGGTTCGCCGCATTCCGAGCACACCATTACGGGATCGAAGACCTTGCCGCATTTCTTATGCTCATGCAGCAGAGGTCGCCCGCGTTCGTCGACCATGTGCGTGTCGCCCCAATGGACGAGCGCCATCATGATCGGATAGAGATCGAGGCCCTTTTGCGTCAGGATGTACTCATGGCGCTTGGGTGAATCCTGATACGGAATTCGCCGCAACACGCCGTTCCGCACCAGCTTCTTCAGCCGCTCGGCAAGCAGATGGCGCGTGATCCCGAGCGCAGACTGGAAGCCTTCAAATCGTCGGGTGCGCAGAAAGCATTCGCGTAAAATCAGAAGGGTCCAACGGTCGCCAATTACACCTATGGTTCGTGCCAGTGAACATGGCTCTTCCTCGAGGGCATCCCACTTCATTCGTACTTCTCCACTCTTCCAGCGACGGGGCGCTCGAATCGCCAACGCAACCGTCTTTTCAAGAACCATTCTAGATAGGGACTACGTTCCAAACAACCTCTAACCGATCTGGGCCAAAATAGCAGAAACTGCCAGTTTATTGACAGTTCGTTTTTAGAACTGTATGAGAGTTGGCGATAGGGTTCGTGCGGACCAAACATGACCACTTCAACAATGCCTATGCGGGAGAGGCCGGCGTGACAGCTCTGAAGGTTGAATTCCAGTTCGATTTCGGCAGTCCCAACGCCTATCTGGCGGAACGCGCAATACCTGGCGTCGAGCGACGGACAGGCGTGAAGTTTGATTATGTGCCGATACTTCTCGGCGGCATCTACAAGGCGACCGGCAACATGTCCCCGGCGGAGTCGCTGCACGGCATCAAGAACAAGCCCGAATACATGGCGCTCGAGACGCAGCGCTTCATCCGTCGCCACAACATCACGACATTTCGGCAAAATCCGTTTTTCCCGGTGAATACGCTGATGCTGATGCGCGGTGCGGTCGCCGCTCAGTTCGAGGGTATGTTCGAGCCGTATTTCCGGGCCGCTTACCATCACATGTGGGAGGATCCGAAGAAGATGGACGACGTCGAGGTGTTCCGCGCGGCTTTCAAATCCTCAGGGCTCGACATCGACAGGCTGATGGCACGAGCTCAGCAGGACGACGTCAAGAAGAGGCTCATCGACCTGACCACGGATGCGGTCAACCGCGGAGCATTCGGTTCGCCGACGTTCTTCGTCGGCAAGGAGATGTTCTTCGGCAAGGACCAGCTCCGGGACGTCGAGGAATCGATCGTCGAGCAGATGCGACAGCCTGCCGCCAGCATTGCGTGACTCGAAACGCAGCACGAGATAATGCGCCTGGCCGAAGGAGTTGGCGTAAAGGCCGGAAGAACCAGCCAGGAGAGGGGAAACGTCATGCCAGGGCCGCTTAGCGGAGTTCGTGTGCTCGATCTGACCGGTGTGGTATCAGGTCCGTTCGCGACGATGTTTTTGGCCGATCAGGGCGCCGACGTGATCAAGATCGAGCCCATTGGTGGCGACATCACCCGCCGCAGCCGCGCCACCATCGACAAGCGCGGTGAGTTCTCGGCGTTGTTCATCTCATCAAACCGTGGCAAGCGTTCGCTTGCGCTCGACGTCAAGAGCGAAGCCGGTCGCGAGGTGCTTGCCAAACTTGTCGCGCAATCCGACGTGCTGGTGCAGAATTTTCGGCCCGGCACGATGGAACGCCTCGGGCTCGGCGCCGCCGAGTTGCGCGGCCGCTATCCGCGGCTGATTTACGTTTCCATCAGCGGCGTCGGCGAAACCGGCCCTTATGTCAAGAAGCGCGTCTACGATCCGATCATTCAGGGTCTCTCGGGGTTCGCCGACATCCAGTCGCAGCCCGTGACCAACCGGCCACAGATGATCAGAACCATCGTTTGCGACAAGACCACGGCCGTCATGACGGCACAAGCGGTTGCAGCAGCGCTCTATGCGCGAGAGAAGAGCGGACAAGGGGATCACATCCAGGTCGCGATGCTGGATGCAATGATCTCTTACCTCTGGCCAGAAGGTATGATGCAATACACTGTGGTGGGCGCCGAGGCTGCTGCGGCCGATCCCAATGATCGCCCCGACCTCGTGTTCAAGACCAGCGACGGCTACATCACTTGCGGTACTATCTCGGACTCGGAATGGCAGGGGTTTTGTCGCGCGACAGGTGATCCGGAGCTTGGCACCGACCCACGTTTTGCGACGCCGGCGGCGCGTTCCGTCAATGCGACTGCTCGCATCAACAAGATGGCTGAATACATCGCGCAGCACAACACCGCCGAATGGCTGGAGCGGCTCGATGCAGCGGACGTCCCCTGCGCGCCGATCCTGCGCCGTGGGGAGATCATTCACAACGAGCAGGTGATTGCGCGCGATCTCATTGCCGAGTTGGACCAGCCCAGTGTTGGTCGCATTCGACAGCCCAAGCCGGCCGCTCGCTTCGAAGTCAATCCGGCTGCGATCGGTGGCCCCGCCCCCCGAATCGGTGAGCATTCGCGCGAGATCCTGGGTGCGCTCGGCTATGACAATGCCGCAATCGAGAAGATGGCGACCGAAAAATCGGTCCGGATCTCGGGTTAAGCCGGCGGAGCTTTTGGCAGCACCGGCGTAATCGGAACGAGCGGAATGTTAGCTTCCTGGCCGAGCCGATAGGCAGGCCGGGCGTGGATGCGCTCCAGATAGGGCAGGGCGTTATCGCAGACGCCCACCTCATAGGTGATCGCCCATTCGAGACACGTGGTCAGCAGGATATCGGCGCTGGTGAACTGATCGCCCATCAGGTATCGGCGTCCATCGGCAAGCGCGACCTCCACATGGCGCAATTGCTCGCGGAAATACTCGCCTGCCCTGGCGACGACTTCGGGAGCAATGCCGTAGATGGTGCCAAGCCCATCTGCCCGATGGCGCCGCATTACATAGAGGCTAGTGGAATCAAGCTCTGCAACGATGAAGAAGCACCATTCCAGCCAGGCAGCATAGTCGCGCTGCTTTTCTGGGATCAGCGCCCGGTCCCGCGTGGAGTAAGTGCGTGACAGGTACGCGACGATGGCGGCACTCTCGCCGATGCAGAAATCGCCGTCCTGTAGCAGCGGAACCTTCTGCCGCGGATTGAGCGCGGTATATTCCGCCGTCTTGGTTTCCCCAGTACGCGGCCCAATCGGCTTGCTCGTGTAGGCGAGACCGAGCTCGTACATCGCCCAGTGCGCCCGTACGGTCCGGCTGGTGCCTGCTCCCCACAGCGTCAGATTCGGCATGGTGTCCATCTCACCATTTCTCCGCGGAAGGACGGAGGTCGAGTTCATGGGTCCAGCCATCTCTGGTCTGCTCGTGCGCGAACCAATAGGCTTCCGCGATCGATGATGTTTTCGTCAGGCTGTCCGGTGGAATCTCGCTCGCCTCCATGCCTTTAGCCGCCTTCATTCGGGCATGGATCGCCGGGCTGTCGACGCCGGCATCGATAATGAGGTGCACCACGTGGATATTTTTTGGGCCCAATTCCCGGGCCATTGACTGCGCGACAGCGCGTAGACCGAATTTCGCGCTGGCGAAGGCCGCATAGCCCGTTCCGCCGCGGAGGCTGGCGGTCGCGCCGGTGAACAGGATGCTGCCCCGACCGCGCGATACCATGTAGCGTGCGGCCTCGCGGCCGACCAGAAATCCGGCGTAACAGGCGAGTTCCCACGCTTTAGAGAACAGCTTCTCGGTTGTCTCCAGTAAAGGCTTGTTGACGTTCGATCCGGCGTTGAAAAGGCAGACCTCGATTGGCCCGATCTCCTTCTCGATGCGCGCGAATATTTCCTGAACCCCGGATTCCTGGCGAGCATCGACACTAAAGGCGTGAATCCTGTGACCCGCCGCTCTCAGCTCCGCCACGAGCGCCTGCGATTTTGCCGCCTCTCGCCTGCAGATACAAACGGTATATCCGCCCTTCGCAAAGCGGCGGGCGACGGCCGCCCCGATCGCGTCGCCAGCGCCGACAAGTATCGCCACTCCGCGGGCTCTCGCCATCTCAATTCCTCCCCCATAAGTTCGTATTTGAAACTGTGTAAATAGACTGTGTCGACGATGCTGTAAACGGCGTCTGCGAGTGAAAGAACCAGTTTCGATGCACAGGCCAGGTAAATCAATCTGAAAATGTCGATTGACTAGTTCTAAAAAAGAACGTTCAATCGTCGTTAGATGCGGTGACTGAGCGGGCTGCCGGCGCTAAGCCAAAGACGCCAGATCTAGCCTGATCGGAGGAAGAGCCATGCAAAAGCGGAGCGCGACCGTCGCTGTGATCGGCGCCGGTGACTATATCGGTGCCGAGATCGCGAAGAAATTTGCGTCGGAAGGCTTCACGGTCTTCGCCGGTCGCCGCAACGGCGACAAGCTGGAGCCCTTGGTCAAGGAAATCGAGAAGGCAGGGGGCGAGATTCATGCGCGTTCGCTCGACGCGCGCAAGGAAGATGAGATCGTTTCATTCCTCGGCGATGCTGACAAGCACGCTCCGCTCGAGGTCTGCATCTTCAACATCGGCGCCAATGTCAATTTTCCCATTCTCGACACCACTGAACGGGTGTTCCGCAAAGTTTGGGAAATGGCGTGCTATTCCGGTTTTCTCGCAGGGCGCGAAGCCGCGCGGCTGATGCTGCCCCGCGGCAAGGGCAACATCTTCTTCACAGGCGCGACCGCCAGTCTCCGCGGCGGAACGGGCTATGCGGCGTTCGCCAGCGCAAAGTTTGGCCTTCGCGCGGTTGCGCAGGCGATCGCGCGCGAATTGGGCCCCAAGAACATCCACGTCGCGCACCTCGTCATCGATTCCGGCGTCGATACCGAATGGGTTCGCCAGAGACGGATCGAGGCGCTTGGGCCGAATGCACTGGACAATCCCGACCTGCTGATGCCCCCAGCCTCCGTCGCAGAATCGTATTGGCAGCTCTATCAACAGCCCCGCAGCGCGTGGACGTTCGAGATGGAAATTCGACCGTTCGGCGAAAAGTGGTAACGAGGCCTTTCGATGGAGCTTAAGCTTTCGAAAGAGGATGCTGCTTTCCGCGATGAAGTGCGTGCATTCATCGTGGAGCACTATCCGCAGGAAATGCGGGTGCCGAACCCGGAGACCGACCTGACCAAGGAGCAGACGCTCCTTTGGCATCGCATCCTCTACAAGAAGGGCTGGATCGCGCCGCTGTGGCCGAAGGAATATGGTGGGCCCGGCTGGTCGATCACGCAGCGCTTCATCTTCGAGCAGGAAACCAGCCGAGCCGGGACGCTGCCGCCTTTGGCATTCAGCGTCACCATGGTCGGGCCCGTCATCTACACTTTCGGTAGCAAGGCGCAGAAGGAGAAATTCCTGCCGCGCATTCTCTCCGGCGAGGACTGGTGGTGTCAGGGCTATTCGGAGCCCGGCTCAGGATCGGACCTTGCGTCGGTCAGAACCAAGGCCGTACGTGATGGCGACCATTATGTCGTCAACGGCCACAAGACCTGGACGACGCTGGCGCAGCACGCCGACTGGATCTTTTGCCTGGTGCGGACCGACCCGGCGGCCAAACCGCAGGCCGGCATATCCTTTCTCCTGATCGATATGAAATCGCCCGGCGTGACCGTGCGCCCGATCATCACCATCGACGGCAGCCACGAGGTCAATGACGTCTTCCTGGAAAATGTCCGCGTTCCGATCGAAAACCTGATCGGTGAGGAGAATAAGGGCTGGACCTACGCAAAATTCCTGCTCGGAAACGAGCGCACCAGTATGGCCGGCATCGGCCGTTCGACGCGCTACCTGGATCGGCTGAAGCAAATCGTGAAGGCCGAGATTCCCGAAGAAGATCCGACGTATCTCGAATTCGTGCGGGATATCGCACGGATCGAGCTGGACGTGTTGGCCTTGGAAGCAACCGAGCTTCGCGTGGTGGCACAAATGGCCCGCGGGATCGATCCAGGCGCCGCCGCGTCGTTGTTCAAGATTCGGGGTACCGAGATCTTCCAGAACATCACCGAGCTGACGCACCGGGCAATCGGTAATTACGGTCTGGCGATCCGGGAGCATCCCGTCAGTGCCAACCACTTCATGCCGGGCCCGGCCTACGGTCATACTGCGTCCGAGAAGTACCTGAATTCACGCAAGCTCTCAATCTACGGCGGATCGAACGAGATCCAGCGCAACATCATCGCCAAGGCCGTGCTCGGACTTTAGGCCGAGCGGAGTACGGGGGATCGGATGGATATTCAGTTCACGGAAGAGCAGGAACTATTGCGGTCCAGCGTGCAGCGGCTTCTGCGGGATCGATACGACTTTGAAGCGCGTCGCAAGATCGTAGCCAGCGAAGAAGGCTTCAGTCGCAAGCACTGGGCCTCGTTCGCCGAACTCGGCCTGCTTGCCGCACCTTTTTCGGAGGATGCGGGCGGCCTCGGCGGTGGTCCCCTGGCGACCATGATCGTGATGCGGGAATTCGGCCGTCACCTCGTGGTCGAGCCATTTTTGGAGACGGTCGTTCTGGCCGGCGGCCTGATCGAGAGTGAAGCCTCGCCTGCACAGAGGGATCAGTTCATTCCCAACATCATCTCCGGGAAATCAATCTGGGCGCTGGCCTGGGCAGAAAGGGGCTCGCGCTACGATTTCGCTGACGTCACCACAACGGCGCGCCGCGAAGGTAGTGACTATGTCCTGAACGGCGAAAAGGCGGTCGCGATCGCGGCCCCCTGGGCGGATTACCTGATCGTCTCAGCACGCACCTCGGGCCACCGTCTCGATTCGGAAGGCGTCAGTCTGTTCATCGTTGATCGTCGCGCCGCCAATCTTCACCTGCAAGGCTTCAAGACGATCGACGGCCGCCGAGCGGCCGAGGTCAGCCTCAAGGACGTGCGCGTCGGCAACGATAGCTTGCTAGGCGAAGAAGGAGGGGGCGCTGGCGCGCTAGAGGCGATTTCCGAACGCGTCATTGGCGCGCTGTGTGCCGAGGCCGTCGGCGCGATGGCCGAATTGAACTCGGCGACGCTGGAATACACCAAGACGCGAAAGCAGTTCGGCGTGGCGCTCGGCACCTTCCAGGTTTTGCAGCATCGGATGGTAGACATGTTCATCGCGCATCAGGAAGCGGTGTCCCTGATGCAGCATCTCAACTTAGGTCTGGCGGCAAACGAATCGGGCCTATCGAGACTGGCGTCGGGAGCCAAGGCAAAGGTCGGCTACGCCGCTAGATTCGTGGCCGATCAGGCCGTGCAACTGCATGGCGGCATGGGCATGAGCGACGAGCTCAATGTCGGCCACTACTTCAAGCGGATTTCTTCCATCAACATCCAGTACGGCGATCCCGCATTCCATGTTCTGCGCTATGCGCAGACCGATGCGGCCGCTTAAATCAGAGGCAGAATATGACAGAAGCAGTCATCGTATCGACCGCGCGCACCGGGGTCGGGAAGGCCTATCGCGGGGCGCTGAACAACACCGACGGACCGACCATGGCGGGCCATGTGATCGCGGAAGCCGTCAGGCGCGCCAAGATCGAGCCCGGCGAAGTCGAGGACATCGTGATGGGTTGCGCGATGCAGCAGGGCACCATGGTTATGAACGTCGCTCGCAAAGGCGCGATCCGTGCCGGGTTGCCGGTGACGGTTGCCGGCACGACCATTGATCGGCAATGCGCGTCCGGCTTGCAGGCCATCGCGGTCGCCGCGCGCTCGATCATGCTTGACGGCGTCGATGTCGCCATCGGAGGCGGCATCGAATCCATCAGCCTCGTCCAGAACGAGTATATGAACAAGTTTCACGCTGTCGACGCCGATTTGATGGCGATGAAGCCGGAAATGTACATGTCGATGCTGGAGACCGCCGAAGTGGTCGCCGAGCGCTACAAGATCGGGCGCGACCGCCAGGATGAATATTCGCTCGAATGCCAGCGTCGCGTCGGAGCCGCGCTGCAGGGTGGGCGCTTCAGTGACGAGATCGTTCCGATCACGACGAAAATGGCTGTCGTCGACAAGGACACCAAGGAGATCTCCTACCAGGAGGTTACCCTGGCAAAAGACGAAGGTCCGCGTCCGGAGACCACGGCCGAGGGCTTGGCCAAGATCAAGCCGGTGTTCGAAGGCAAGACCATCAGCGCCGGCAATGCCAGCCAGCTCTCCGATGGCGCGTCGGCTTGCGTAATCATGAGCGACAAGATTGCTGCAAAGAAGGGAATCCAACCGCTTGGCATTTTCCGCGGCTTCGTCGCCGCGGGTGTCGAGCCCGACGAGATGGGTGTCGGACCGGTGGCCGCGATCCCTCGCTTGCTGAAACGGCACGGCTTGCGAATCGACGATATCGATCTGTGGGAGCTGAACGAGGCCTATGCGGTTCAGGTGATCTACTGCCGCGACAAGCTAGGCATTGATCCGGACAAATTGAACGTCAATGGTGGGGCGATCGCCATCGGCCACCCCTATGGCATGACGGGCTCGCGACTGGCCGGCCATATCCTGATCGAGGGCCGGCGCCGCAAAGCGAAATTCGGCGTGGTGACGATGTGCATCGGCGGCGGTATGGGCGCGGCCGGGCTTTTCGAGATCGTGCACTGATCGGAAACTGGAGGCTTACGTGAAGACAGCTATCACTGAACTATTTGGCATCCAGCATCCGATTATTCAGGGCGGCATGCATTATGTCGGCTTTGCCGAACTGGCTGCAGCGGTGTCCAACGCCGGCGGCCTTGGCATCATCACCGGCTTAACGCAGAAGACGCCGGAGCTGTTGGCCAAGGAGATCGCGCGCTGCCGCGATATGACGGACAAGCCGTTCGGCGTAAACCTCACCTTCCTGCCGACCTTTTCGGCGCCACCCTATCCCGAATACATTCAAGCCATCGCCGAAGGCGGCGTCAGGGCCGTCGAGACCGCGGGCCGCAGTCCCGAGCAATACATGCCAGCGCTCAAGGCGGCCGGCATCAAGGTGATCCACAAGTGCACGTCCGTCCGGCATTCGCTCAAAGCCCAGGAAATCGGGTGCGACGCCGTCAGCGTCGACGGTTTCGAATGCGGCGGTCATCCCGGCGAAGACGACATGCCCAACATGATCCTGTTGCCGCGCGCCGCTGATGAGCTGTCGATCCCATTCGTGGCGTCGGGCGGCATGGCGGATGCCCGCAGCCTGGTCGCGGCGCTGGCGATGGGCGCGGCAGGCATCAATATGGGCACGCGTTTCATCGCTACCAAGGAAGCGCCGGTGCACGACAACGTCAAGAACGCGCTGTTGGAAGCTACCGAACTCGACACCCGCCTTGTAATGCGCAACTTGCGCAACACCGAGCGTGTGTTGAAGAACAAGGGCGTCGATCGCCTGCTGGAGATCGAGCGTGAAAAGGGCAAGAGCCTGAAGATCGAGGACATCCTCGACCAGGTCGCGGGCGTCTACCCCAGGGTCATGATCGATGGCGACATGGATGCCGGGGCCTGGAGCTGCGGCATGGTCGTCGGCCTCATCCATGACATTCCAACGGTGAAGGAACTGATCGATCGCATCATGACCGATGCGGATGCGATCATCCGTCAGCGACTAACCGGCTTCCTCGACGCCGACGAAAATTCCGCCCGAAAGAGGGCTTGAGGCGACAGACGTCCGCTAACGAGGTGGCGGATTGCTGATGGTCCTGGGCCGGGAGGGAGGCTGCGTATCATGACCGATGGATCAATTTCGATTGACACCGGAACGGACGAACTACTCTGCTCGGTCCGAGATCGCGTTGCCATTATCACGCTGAACCGGCCCGAAGCGCGGAATTCACTATCGGACCATTTGACGCCGGCGCTGCGCCGGATGATCAGGCAGACTGGCAGCGATCCTGATGTCGGCGCTCTGCTGATCACCGGCGCCGGCACCGCATTTTGCTCCGGCGGTGATGTCAAGGGTATGGGCACAAAGTCGTCCACGAGGCCCATGGCCTATGGAGACAAGGTCGTACGCCTGATGGAAGGGCAGCGGACGCTGACCGGGGCGCTTGTTTCTCTCCGCAAGCCAACGATCGCGGCGCTTCCGGGGCCGGCCGCCGGCGCCGGCCTTGCCATCGCGCTTGCTTGCGATATCCGGATTGCCTCCGAATCTGCCTTAATGACTACTGGTTATGCCAAGATTGCATTGACCGGAGACTACGGAATTTCCTGGCTGCTGACCCGGTTGGCCGGAACGGCGCGCGCGAGAGAGCTGATGTATTTGTCAGAACGGATCGATGCCCGCTGCTGCGAGGCGTTGGGCCTTGTCAACCGTGTAGTACCCGATGCAGATCTGCTAAGCGAAGCGTTTGTCATCGCAAGAACACTCGCGAATGGTCCGGCCCATGCGTATGCAGCGATCAAAGACAATCTCGATCTGGCGCTGTCGACAGATTTTGTGACATCGCTGGACCATGAAGCCAAAAACATGGTCATGGCGGCGGAGACTGCACAGCATGCTGAAGCCGTAAAGGCGTTCATCGAGAAGCGCGCGCCTGATTTTCGAGGCATTCCATGAAGACAGCAATTGTCATCGGAGTGGGCCCAGAGCGGGGACTGGGGGCCCAGTTGTGCAAGAGATTCGCCGCTGAAGGTTTGAGGGTGATAGTCGCCGGCCGTACGAAACTCGCGCTCGAGACGATCGCAAATGACATTACCTCATCGGGCGGACAGGCTCTCCCGATAGTGGCGGATGCGACGAACGAAGCCGATGTAGTAGCAATGTTCGACAGAGCCGGCGATGAACTCGATCTGGCGATCTATAATGCGGGCAACAACACACCCGGGCGTATTCTGGAGATGGAAGCGGGGTACTTCGAGCAAAGCTGGCGTGTCGTCTGCTTCGGTGGGTTCCTGTTTGGCCGCGAGGCCGTTCGCCGCATGCTGCCGAACAAGGCCGGCACGCTTTTGTTTACCGGCGCCAGTGCTTCGCTGCGCGGAAAAGCGGGGTATGGCGCGTTCAATTCGGCGAAAGCTGGCCTGCGGATTCTCGCGCAGGCCATGGCAAAGGAATATGCCAGCGAAGGGATCCATGTAGGGCACGTCGTTGTCGACGGAGCCATCGCCGGTGACAAGATCTTCAAGCGCATACCCGACGCAGCCCAGCGGGAGAACAGCCTGGTCAGTATCGAGGGCATAGTCGACGCATTTGCGTTCCTCTACCGGCAATCACCGCGAGCATGGTCGTTTGAAGTTGATGTCCGTACCTCCCAGGAAAGGTGGTGATCGCCGTCAGGCCGGTGCGTCATTCTTGGGAGGCGGGCCCGTGGCCACCTGAAATTTCTCAGCGTCATGACGTGCGAATTGCAATCCGTGGCCTATGCTCCGCTTCACGGTGCAGGAAGGTGATGGACTACGAACTGGCGTTCGGATTCGTCACTAAGCGTAAAGGCGCGAACTCGGCTGCGAAGGCGCGCGATCACATATTTGGCTACACGATTTTCAATGGTTTTTCCGCGCGAGATGCCCAGCTCATAGAGATGGCAGGCCGGCTCGGGCCGGCCAAGGGTAAAAGCTTTGATGGGGGCAATGTGTTGGGGACCCTGGATCGTCACGCATGACGAAATTGACGACTCCTACAAACTCAGGATGGAAGCTCGCGTGAACTGAGAACTTCGTTCTCAAGGTACCAGCGAAGGCGTGCTTTTCTCGTTCGAGGAAATCATTGCACACGTCACCCTGGATGAGACGTTGATGCCCGGCGAGTTCATCGAGTCCGACACGGTTGGCAATGGCTGCGGCCTCGAACTCGGTGGTACCTCGAGCATGGAGAGGGCATTGAGCTCGAAGTCGAGAAGATCGGCATCCTGAAGAACCGCGTGGAACGCCGGACTGGTTGATATCGATGACGACTTGCAAAACGCAAGTCATAATGTATTGTGCCTGCAAGAGCCGGAGTGTGCATCTGCAGGTGCGGGGCCGGAAAACAGGAGGCAACTTTGTCCGAGGAAGCGATGGTTGCGCGCGAGGAGCGTGGCAATATCTCCGTTTTGACGATGGTTTACCGGCCGTACAATCTGCTCGGCCCGAAGCTCATCAACGCTATCGTGGAGCAGGTGGAAGCATCGCGAAAGGCGGGTAGCCGTGCCATCGTGATCCGGAGCGGATTGCGCCACTTTTCTGCCGGCGCCGACCTGGACATCTTTGACAAGCGCGTAGCGGCGGGCACATCTGATCAGAGCGGTGAAAATCGGCTGCTGAGCGGGGTCGAGTTCCTCCGCTTCATGGAATTATTGCCGATTCCGTTGATCGCCAGCGTTCATGGCGTTTGCCTCGGCGGCGGGCTCGAGCTCGCGCTGTCATGCGACTATGTCATCGCAGCTTCGTCAGCAAAGATCGGCTCGGTCGAGGCGACGCTTGGGTTGCATCCGCTACTTGGCGGAATCCAGCGGCAAGTTCAGCGGATCGGGGCACAGCGAGCCAAAGAGATGTCGATGCTGGCACGGCGCTACGATGCGCCGACATTGGAGAAGTGGGGCCTGATTAATCTTACCGTGCCCGAGGAATCCTTGGAAAAGGCGACGATGTCTATCGCGGAGGAGTTCGCGCAGGGGCCGACGGTAGCGCACGCGGCGACCAAGGAGCTTGTGCATATTGCGGTCAACGACGGTGTGGTGGCGGCAGACGAAGCGATGGCAAGAGTGCAGGCGCCGATCTGGGCATCGGAAGATCTGAAAACCGGTCTTGCGTCATTCCGCAAGAACGGCCCGGGTCTCGCCAAGTTCGCGGGGCGCTGACATGGGTGGTCCTCTCAACGGAATCCGTGTCGTCGACTTCTCCCGTGTGTTGGCAGGCCCCTTATGCGCGCGAACCTTGCAGGATCTCGGTGCCGAGGTCATCAAGGTGGAGCCGCCAAGCCCGGACGTCTCACGCTTCGCGTTTCCCTCAACCGACGGGATGTCGGGCTATTACGCGCAGCAGAACGCCGGTAAACGCAACGTCAGCATCAATCTCAATGTTCCCGGTGCTTATGAACTCGCACTGAAGCTCTGCGATACCGCCGATGTCGTCGTGGAAAACTTCCGCGCGGGCACGCTTGGTTTCTTCGGCCTTGATTATGAAACCCTGTCCAAGCGCAATCCGCGATTGGTATATGCCTCGATCACCGGCTATGGCCAGGGCGGACCCTGGCGCAGCCGGATGGCCTATGCGCCGACCGTGCAGGCCGAGGCCGGCTTCACCGAAAACAGCATTCGTCACTATGGAGAGGCGTTGACTGAACCGCGCACGGACAGCCTCTCGCACGCGGACGTCTACGCCGGCCTGCAGGCCACCATCGCGATTCTTGGCGCGCTGAATAGCCGCCAAAGGACAGGTCAGGGCCAATATATCGATGTCGCGATGGCTGCGACACTGCTCGCGGTCAACGAGCGTGCACATGTCGATCTTTCCGACGATGATATTGGAGCCGAGCCCGCCGTGCTCGGCGCGACGGACTGCTCATTCTTTACCGGACCTAATGGAGAGCATTTCACGGTTGCGACGAGCATTATAGGCAGCCGGACCTTCCCATCCTGGCTGCGCGCGATGCGTCGCGTGGATTTGATGGACGACCCGCGCTTTGCGAGCGCGGCCGCGCGTCGCTTGAATTTCGGTGTGCTGCACCAGATGATCCAGTCGTGGATCTTGACCTTCCACGACATGGCGACGCTCGATGCCCAATTCGACGAAGCCAAGATCGCGATGGGCGAGATCCGCTCGATCAAGGAACTGAGCGCGTCGGAATGGAGCGATTATTGGGGCGCAGTGCAGCACGTGCCGGACCGCAGCGGCGGCGAATATCGACTGCCGGGTCGGCCGTGGCGGTTCTCGGCGGAGGAGTTGAAGCCGATCGGAGCGCCTGCGTTCCAGGGAGAGCACAATTTCGAGGTGTTCAGCGAACTGGGCGTGAGCCAGGAGGAACTGAGACGCTTGAGCGAAGCGGGTGTGCTGGTCACGCATCCCCGCGCTCTGGAGCCCGAGATTGGCGTCAAGCCGCCGGCCGAGTCGGGCCGTGCGGCCTGAGATACGAGAGAACCATTCGGCTGCGAAGGTTTGCAACCCCCTAGCTGGCGCTGGACATACTGGGATTCCGCTCAATATGGTATGAGCTGAATTCGAAGCCTAGGAAAACTATGTCTGGTGCGAAGCAGAGCCGTCTTGCCAATAAGGAATGCTCCATGGCCCGTGCCATGGAGGTGGTCGGCGACCGCTGGTCCATCCTGATTCTCCGTGAAGCCTATTATGGCGTGAAGCGGTTCGATGAGTTCGAACACTTCATTGGCATTGCTCCCAATATCTTGAGCAATCGCTTGAAGAAGTTCGTCGATGCTGGTGTGATGACGCGCGTGCCGCTGCCCGAACATTCCGGACGATACGAGTACGTGCTGACCGAGAAGGGGCGCGCTTTCTTTCCGGCCTACCTGGCTCTCAAGAAGTGGGGCGATGATTGGCTCGCAGAGCCTGAGGGACCGCAGGTCGTCTTCCGCGATCGTGTCGCCGGGCGCCCGATTGAATTTCCCGTACTGCGGACGTCCAGCGGCAAGCCTCTGCGGCTCGAGGACGTCGAAGTGGTGCCGGGCTCGGGCGCCGTTCCCTTCAATCGCAAGCGATTTGGTGGCACGGCTTCTGCGGAAGCCTCGGCTGGTGTGAGGGCAAGCGCCCAAAGACGAAAGCGGAAGTAGCGGCTTGCCAAGATGTGGCTAAGGCGGCCGGCAGAACGCAGCAGCCGTGGCCCGCTCCGCTTTTACCGGAGCTGAGCCCCGCTACTGCCAGCGCCGAAAGATGATGCTCGCGTTGACGCCTCCAAAGCCGAAACCGTTGGAGATCGCATGCTCCATCGTCATGGGCCGGGCATGACCGGCGACAAGGTCGACACCTGCCGCGGCGGCATCGCAAGTTTCGAGATTGAGAGTAGGTGGCGCGACCTGATCGCGCAGCGCCAGAATCGTGAAGATTGCTTCCGCTCCGCCGGCCGCTCCGAGCAGATGGCCAGTTGCGGATTTGGTGGCACTCACGGCAATCTGCCCCTCGCGGCCGAAGACCGCCTTGATCGCCTCCAGTTCGGAAACATCGCCAACTGGCGTTGACGTGGAATGCGCGTTGAGGTGCTGGACGTCACCGGGTTTGAGGCCGGCCTGCCGCAATGCGCCTTCCATGGCGCGGCGCGCACCGTCGCCGTCCTCGGGCCCTGACGTGATGTGGTACGCATCTGCCGTCGTTCCGTAGCCGACGATTTCCGCAATCGGCTTTGCGCCGCGGCGGATCGCATGCTCCAGCTCTTCTATGACCAGGACGCCCGCGCCTTCGCCCATGACAAAGCCGTCGCGATCACGGTCGAAGGGACGGGAAGCGCGGGCGGGCGTTTCATTGAAGCCGGTCGAAAGCGCACGCGCAGCGGCGAACCCGCCCAGGCTCACGAGATCGATGCAGGCTTCCGAACCGCCGCAAACCGCGGCGTCGGCTTCTCCAGATCGGATCAGGCGTGCGGCATCGCCGATTGCCTGCACGCTCGCGGCGCAGGCGGTGACCGGCGCGCCGATGGGACCCTTGAAGCCGTAGCGGATCGAGATGTGGCCAGCCGCGAGATTTGCGAGAAAGGACGGCACGGTGAAAGGCGAGAGACGCCGGACCCCGCGCTGGTCTGTGGTGCGGACCGCTTCCACGATCGCCGGAAAGCCTCCGATGCCGGAAGCGATCACTGTTGCCGTGCGCTCGAGCGAATGCGCATCGGACGGAGTCCATTCCGCCTGGGCAATGGCCTCGGCCGCGGCGGCAAGCGCGAACAGGATGAAGCGATCCATCCTTCGCTGATCCTTAGGCGCGACGGTCAGATCCGGATCGAATCCGCCCTCTTGATCTTTGGCCCTTGTCGGCACCATTCCTGCGACCCGCGCCGGCAGGGCCGCCGCCCACTCGGGAAGGGCGGCAAGCCCCGAACGGGCCGCGAGCAGCCGTGACCACGCCAGCTCGCTGCCGCAACCCACCGGCGATACCAATCCCAATCCCGTAACGACGACTCGGCGCATCACGGATTCCGTCTCACAAGGAAAGCGCAAGTAGCGCGCGTCTGGTCTCGGTCCGGATCAGATTCGCCCGATACTCCGCTGAAGCGTAGCGATCCGAGAGGCATTCGGTGGTCTCGCTCAGCAATGTGGCCGCCTGGTCGATATTCTCCCGCGACAACGTCTTTCCGGTCAGGAAATCGGCAGCGGCCTGGCCGGCGAAAGCGTGGTTCGCCGCGCCTGTCACGCCGAGGGAGACCTCGGCCACCACGCCGTCTCGCATGCGCACGCCGACCGCAATGCCCACGACAGCAAAGCCGCTCGCGGGATGCCGGATCTTTCGGTATATGAAGCGCATGCCGGCTGTCGGCCGCGGGATATGAATGCTGGTGAGAACCTCGTCCGGTTCCAGCACAGTAGAAAAGATATCGACAAAGAAATCCTGCGCCGCGACCCGTCTGTGGCCGTTCGCGCCGGCGATCTCGATCTCTGCCTTCAGCGCGACGACGACCGCCGGCCAGTCAGCTGCCGGATCGGCATTCGCAAGCGAGCCGCCGATCGTGCCACGGTTACGCACCTGGGGATCGGCTATCAGACTCGCCGCCTGGCGAAAGATGGGCAATTCCTCGAACAGCGTCTCTGATGCAAGCAGGTCGGCATGCCGCGTCAGCGCGCCGATCCTGACTCCGGCTTTGCCGATCTCGATGCCCTTGAGCTCGGTGATGCCTCCGATATCGATCAGAAGTTCGGGCGACGCCAGCCGCAGCTTCAGGGCCGGAAGCAAGGTATGGCCACCGGCCAGGAGCTTCGTTCCGTCGGGATCTTCCCGCAGCAGATCGATGGCCTGGGCGAGCGAAGCCGCGCGGACATAGTTGAAGGCTGCCGGGATCATTGGAGTTCTCCCGAGCTCGCCTCTTGTACCGCCTTCCAGATTCGCGGCGGCGTCAGCGGCATATCGAGATGTTTGATACCGAACGGTGACAACGCATCGAGTACGGCGTGGACCATGCAGGGGGGCGCCGCGATCGAGCCACTCTCGCCGATGCCCTTGACGCCAATCGGATTGGTCGGCGAGGGCGTCTCCTGGAACTGCGAGCGGATGTTCGGCACGTGCTCGGCGCGCGGAACGGCATAGTCGAGCAGCGAGCCGGTCAGGAGTTGTCCATTGTCTGGATCGTAGCTGACCTCTTCATAGAGCGCCTGCGCGATGCCCTGCACGACGCCACCATGAATCTGGCCCGCCGCGAGACGTGGATTGATCAGGGTGCCGACGTCGTCAACCGCGACATAGTCGAGAATGTCGACGATGCCAGTCTCAGGATCGACCTCGACGTAGGTGAGGTGGACGCCTGACGGCGAGCCCATACCGGTTGGGTCGTAAAACTCCGTTTCGTCCAGGCCCGGTGTAACGCCATCCGGCAGCTTGTGGCCGACATAAGCCATGCGGGCCACCTTCGAGAACGTTAACGGCGCGATATCCGTGCCAGGCACGCTGAACGCACCGGCGGAATAGGAAACGTCCTTCTCATCCACTTCCAGCATGCTCGCCGCGATCTTCTTTGCTTTGGCCACGACGCGCTGCGAGCACACATGCACACTGGATCCGCCGACCGCCATCGAGCGGGAATTGAACGTGCCGTGGCCGGCCTGCACTTGCCGCGTGTCCCCCTGCACGATGTCGATGTCCTCAACGGGAATCTGCAGCACGTCCGCGGCAATCTGCGACAGCGACGTGATATGGCCCTGACCCTGGCTCATCGAGCCTGAATAGATCGTAGCCCGGCCGCTGGAATCGATGCTGACCCGCGCACTTTCCCAGCCGCCGCGATCAAATCCGCTGAGCGCCAGCCGCCGCGACGGCGCCATGCCACACATATGCGTATAGGCGGCGATGCCGACGCCGCGATAGACACCGCTGGCACGCAAGGCATCACATTCCTTTCGGCGCCCTTCGTAGTCGAAGGCGGCAAGCGCCTTGTCGAGCAGTCCCTGATAATTTCCGCTGTCGTACATCACGCCCGTGCTGCCATACGGTCGATACGGAAATTCCGCTGCTTGAACGAAATTCTTCCGCCGCACCTCGACCTGGTCGAGATGAAGGTGGCGCGCGACCGCATCGATCGCCCGCTCGGCGATATAGGCGCCCTCTGGTCGTCCATAGCCGCGATAGGCATCCACCGGCACCGTATTGGTGACAACGACTCGGGATATCGCCTCGTAGTTATCGATCTTATAGGTTCCGGTACCGAAGTTGACGGTGTTCACGGTGGGACCGCCGCTCGCCATGTTCGATAGATAGGCGCCGACATTACCAAGGGTCTCGACTTTCAGGCCTAGGATCTTGCCGTCGTTTTTGAACGCGATCTCGATATTTTCCGTGTGCGCGCGACCGTGGCTGGTCGATTGATGGCTTTCGGAGCGGCTTTCCCACCATTTGACTGGCACGCCGAGCTCGCGTGCGAGATAGGGGCAGAGCAAGTCTTCGGGGTAGAGGTGCATTTTGGCGCCAAACCCACCTCCGATATCAGGCGCGATCACCCGCAACTGATGCTCGGGAATACGAACCGTCTCGGCGATCCAGCGCCGATGCATGTGCGGAACTTGGCTGCCAATATAGACCGTCAGCGTCCCGTCTGGCTCCGGCGTGGCAACGATCGCGCGCGTTTCCATGCAGGTCGGGATCAGGCGGTTGTTGACGACGCGCAGTCCGATGACCTGATCGGCCTCGTGGGCGGCCTTCTGGTAGTCGCCGCCACGCACCTTGTAGATCGTAGTGATGTTGCCGGGAACGTTGTCATGAAGTTGCGGCACGTCCTGCCGGATTGCGGTCTCTTCGTCGATCACGGCAGGCAGCACTTCGTAACCGACGTCGATCAGCCCGACGGCGTCGTAGGCTTCGGCCAACGTTTCCGCCACTACCAGCGCTACGCATTCGCCGACAAAGCGGACGCGGTCGGTCGCGACTACAGGGCGGAACGGCACCTTGCTGCCCGGAAGAACCCAGTTCGGAACAATCGGGCCAATTTTGCCGGCGAGCGCCATCCCGGAAAGGACCAAGCGAACCCCTGGTGCGGCTTTTGCTGCAGAGAGATCGACGCTTCTAATCTCGGCGTGGGCGTGCGGCGATCGCAGTACCGCCATGTGCAGCATGCCCGGCAGCCTGACGTCATCGACGTAGCGGCCCTTGCCAGCGAGCAGCTTGAAATCCTCGCGCCGCTTTAAGGGCCGACCGATATGGCGGATCGCAGGCGTGTCGTTCAAGGCTGCTGCTCCTTCGCTGCGAGGCTTTCAACGGCGCGGACAATGTTGTGATAGCCGGTGCAGCGGCAGATATTGCCGGCAAGTCCATGGCGGATGTCGTGCTCGCCGGGATTGGGATGATCCCTCAGGAGCTGCCGTACGCTCATCACCATGCCCGGCGTACAGAAGCCGCATTGCAGCGCGTGATGTTCGTGAAAGGCGGTCTGAACAGCGCTTAGTTCGCCACCGGTATCGGTCAATCCCTCGACTGTGGTGATCGATGCGCCGTCCGCCGTCACGGCCAGTACCGTGCAGGATTTGACCGCCAGTCCATCGATTTCGACGGTGCAGGCACCGCATTGGGAGGTGTCGCAGCCGACATGGGTGCCGGTGAGGCCAAGATCCTCCCGGATCAGATGGACCAGCAACTTTCGCGCTTCAACGAAAACCGTCTTGCGCGATCCGTTTATCTCGAATGTCACCAAGTGCCGGCTGTGGGGGTCGGGCATTTATCCTCCTGGGATCGGCACGCGGTTTTTTGTTATCCAACAGTCACTCTAATAATAAGAGCGAAAGAAATGCAAGACATTTCTTGTCGATGTTCGCGGCTTGGCGCTTGGATGGCGTCCCGAGCATGATTATTCTGCTGAGAAGTGTTGTTAGGAGGGATGATGCGCTCGAAGGGCTTTGAAGGAATGGCGTGCTCGATCGCCGGCGTATTGAACGCTGTCGGTGACCGCTGGGCCATGCTCATCCTGCGCGATCTGTCACTGGGATTGAGCAGATATGAGGAGTTGAGGAAGTCGACCGGCGTCACACATGCCACCCTGTCCGATCGGCTCAAGCATCTCGAAGAAAATGAACTGCTCGAGCGGCGTCGGTATCAGACCGGCCCTGAACGCTACGAATACCTTCTGACCCGAAAGGGCAGGGACATTATCCTGGTGATCCAGGCGCTTGCCCAGGTCGGGGACAAGTGGGCGATTACGGGGGATGCGGGTCCGCCGCTCAAATTCATCAACAAGAACAGCGGACGTCCGGTTAAGCTCGCTCTTGTCGATGACAAGTCGGGCGAATTGGTACGCATGAGGGATGTCCGGCCGCTGGCCGGACCAGGGGCTGACGACCTTGTTCGGTGGCGGCTCGCCAAGTTCGACCAGCGATGATTCGGATTGCAGAAGGTGGGCCGGGGGCGAACTTCCCGATAGAAAATCGGCAAGCGACACCATTTGGGCCGCTTGCCAAGTGCTTTTTGCGAGCTGGCCTCGACTAGCGAACGATACGCTGGACGGCGATTGCAGTGGCTTCACCGCCGCCGATGCAGAGTGCGGCGACGCCGCGTTTGAGGTTCTGCGCTTCCAGCGCATGCAGCAGCGTCACGATCAATCGCGCGCCGGTGGCGCCGATCGGGTGGCCGAGCGCGCAGGCGCCACCATGGACGTTGAGCTTTTCGCGGGGAATGCCGAGGTCCTTCTGCGCGGCCATCGCCACCACCGCAAAGGCTTCGTTGATTTCAAACAGGTCGACGTCGCCAACGCTCCAGCCGACCTTGTCCAGGAGCTTGCGGATCGCCGGGATCGGCGCGGTGGTGAACCATTGCGGTTCTTGGCTATGGGTGGCATGGCCCCTGATTTCCGCCAGTGCCGGCAGTCCCTCGCGATCGACGAGCGAGCGCTTCGCCAGGATCAGGGCGGCGGCTCCGTCTGCGTTCGCCGAGGAGGCGGCAGGCGTGATGGTGCCGTTGGCGCGGAACGCCGCCTTCAAGCCTGGGATCTTGGCAGGGTCGACCTTCAGCGGATGTTCGTCATTGGCGATGACGCGCGGCCCTGCTTTTTCGGTCAGCGTGATCGGTGCGATCTCGGCCTTGAACGCGCCGCTTTCCACGGCCTCGCGTGCTCGGATCAGCGTCTCCATCGCATAGGCGTCTTGGTCCTTGCGGGTGAACTGATAGGCTTCGGCGGTGGCCTCGCCGAAGTCCCCCATCGAACGGCCGGTCTCATAGGCATCTTCCAGGCCGTCCATCAACATGTGGTCGATGATCCGGTCGTGGCCGGCCCGATAGCCGGCGCGCGCCTTTGCCAGCAGATATGGCGCGTTGCTCATGCTCTCCATGCCACCGGACAGCACGATGGCGGCAGAGCCCGCATTGATGATGTCGTGGCCGAGCATGGTCGCCTTCATGCCGGAGCCGCAAACCTTGTTGATCGTGGTGGCCCCGGTCGCATCAGGCAGTCTGGCGCCGCGCGCAGCCTGGCGGGCCGGCGCCTGCCCCTGGCCGGCCGGCAGCACGTTACCCATGAAGACCTCGTCGATCCGCTCCGGCGCGAGCTTGGCACGCTCCAGCGCTGCCGCGATCGCGTGAGAGCCGAGCTTATGTGCCGAGAGCGGCGACAACTCACCCATGAAACGTCCCAAAGGCGTGCGTACGGCCGAAAGAATGACAACGGGATCGGTGACTGCGGACATGGTGAAATCTCCCCGACAAGCGGTGTTGTTTGTATGACGATAATCATATAACTTGGCTCATCTTGCAATGAAATGTTGCGGGGAGGCATGGCGCAAAATCCAGGACTGAAACGCCGGCGCCGATGCTTAGATGTCGGCTGGAATCGGAGCGGCCGGCCATGGGGCGTTTGGTGTCTGATGAGCCGCCCAGCAGATCTTCTGCAAATCGGATGAAGCACGATGCGTTACGTGAAAGATCATAAGCGTCAGACCCGCGACCGGATCGTCGAGAATGCCTCCTACGGTCTGCGCAAGAAAGGTGCCGAAGCGCTCAGCGTTGTCGATTTTATGCAGCTCGTCGGTCTGACACATGGCGGCTTCTATAACTATTTCGCGTCCCGTGCGGCTCTCGTTGCTGAAGCAACTGGCTTTGCAATGGATCAGACTATCGAGCGCTGGAAGCGGCTGACGAATGGGAGCGCTGTCCCGACGTGCGTTGATGCGATCGTTGCCGATTACCTCAGTCCTCACCACCGTGACGATCCCACGCACGGTTGCGCGCTTCCGGCGCTCGCCGCCGACATCGGGCGATCAGAAGCGCGGGCACGCCGGAGCTTTGAGCGTAAGCTGGATCAAATGGTCGACGTCCTAGCTGAGCTAAATTCCGGCGGTTCTTCTCAAGAGGCACGCCAGATCGCCACAGGCATCATCTCGACCATGGTAGGTTCAATTCTGCTCGCCCGTGCTGTCAACAGCAAAGCAGCTTCTGACCATATTCTTGGGGCCGGTCGAGAGATCGTTGGTGAACTTGGTGCTCGACGGTCCGACCGCGCGGCCAGCAGCTTAGTTCGAAAAAATGATCGTGATGGCGCTTCTGTTCCACACCGAGGTGTTCGGTGAGGCCCGCTCCTATGTTTTCGCCGGATCTTCGCGCCCCACGTTCTCCGGAGATTTCGGCAGTGTAGGATAGTCGGTATAACCGTGGGCATTCGGCCCGTAGAAAGTTTCGGGGCGGGGCTGATTGAGCGGCGCGCCGAGCGCCAAGCGCTTAGGCAGATCCGGATTGGCAATGAATGCCTTTCCGAAGGCAACCGCATCGGCCCAACCCGCATCGAGGACCGCCTGGGCGGTTTCCGCAGTGAAACCTTCATTTGCAATATACTTTCCGCCGAAGGCGGCCTTGAGAGACGGTCCCAAGCTGTCGGGTCCCAAGCGCTCGCGAGCGCAGATGAAGGCGATGCCGCGCCGTCCGAGTTCAGCTGCCACGTATCCGAACGTCGAGGCACGGTCGGAGTCGCCCATGGAATGCACGTCAGCCCGAGGCGCAAGATGCATTCCCACCCGGTCGGGTCCCCATACCGACACTGCAGCATCTGTGGCCTCGAGCAAGAGCCTGGCGCGGCTTTCGATTGAGCCTCCGTACCGATCCGTCCTTTGGTTGGAGCTATCTTGGAGGAATTGGTCCAGCAAATACCCATTCGCGCCGTGGAGCTCCACGCCATCGAAGCCAGCTATCTGGGCAAACTTGGCAGCATTGCGAAATGCTTCGACAACCTCCAAGACTTCTTCTGTCGTAAGCGGGCGCGGCACGCTGAAAGCCCGTTCCGGACGGACAAGGCTGACGTTGCCTTTCGCGGCGATGGGGCTGGGGCCGACCGGCGCCTGACCATCCAGGAATATTGGATCGGAGATCCGGCCGACGTGCCAGATCTGCATGAAAATCCGCCCCCCACGTGCCTTCACCGCGCGTGTAACGGCTTTCCAGCCCTCGACGTGGTCTGCCGACCAAATGCCGGGAACGCCGGCATAGCCCACTGCCTGAGGCGAAACAGGAACACCTTCTGTGATGATCAGACCCGCCGAAGCCCTCTGCGCGTAATACTCCGCCATGATCGCATTGGGGATCCGGCTCTGGCCTGCGCGTAGCCTGGTCAGCGGGGCCATGATGACCCGGTTCGGCAGATGCAGATCGCCAATAGTTACGGGGTCAAACAGCGACGGCATTTAGCCTCCGGAATACGGTTGCAAGGCGTTCGCGCGAAGTTGTTGATCGGGAGGTTCAAACATCCTGTCGCGGCGATCGTGGAAATCGCTCGCGATCGACTGTTTCGACGGGATCACCCCGGCAGCCCCATCTGCTTGCGAAGGCTTTTGTCGAACATTCCTTCAGGCACAAAACGACGAAGGATGCTCACCTGGCGCGCAACCTTTCCGCAGGTGTATCGCCGACGAGGTGATGGCGTTGTCGCGGCCAAAATCACCTTCTCGGCAACAACCTCGGGACTCTCGGCTGTATTCATCACATCGCGTAGCAGCGCGCTGGCTCGGGTTCGCGCCGACACATATTCCTTCAGGTTCCGGTCCGGAAGCACCATGTTCTGCTCAAACGAGGTGCGGGTATAGGCCGGCTCAAGCAGGCAAACGCGAACGCCAAAGATCCGCACTTCGTGGTCGAGAGATTCGGAGTAACCCTCGATGGCATGCTTCGTAGAAGAATAGAGGGCGGAAAACGGCGCAGGTATCAATCCCAGGACAGAACTAATGTTGATGATCCGTCCGGCTTTTCGATCTCGCATGGTCGGGAGGACCGCATTTGTCATGCGCATCACTCCGAAGACGTTCACGTCGAACAAGGCCTTGGCCTGATCGGCCGAGGATTCTTCGGCCCCGCCCAGCAAGCCGAAGCCTGCGTTGTTCACCAGAACATCGATCCTGCCGGTCGCAGCCAGTACCTTGTCGACGGCCGCTTTCACCGAGGCGTCGTCCGTCACATCGCAGCTTAGCATCTCAGGATCGCTCGCGGCAGCTCGTCGGCTGGTCCCGAACACCCGGAATCCCGCCTCGCGCAATGCTCTTGCGGAGGACAGCCCGATTCCCGTCGAAGCCCCGGTCACGATCGCCACTTTTCCGTCCTGTCGCACAGAAGCTCTCCGTTGACGCAGTTGAACCCTAGATTAGATTAAGATATACATATCACATGATTTACATCATACAATAGGCTGTTCGTTCGGAGGGCCTGCATGCGGTATGCCAAGGGGCACAAGGATAGTTCGCACGAACGGATACTGAAGGTCGCCGCAAGGAAATTCCGGCGCCAAGGCATTGCGGCGACTGGAATGACGGGAATTATGTCCGAGGCGGGCCTTACGAATGGCGGCTTCTATTCTCACTTCGGCTCGAAAAGCGATCTCGTTCGGGAAGGGCTTGAGCGGGCGCTGGACGAGCAGTTGCGGCGACTGAGCGAAGCCGACGTTGTCCCTGGGGAACTGAGCACGCTGATCAGGTCTTACCTGTCTGCGGAGCATCGCGATCGGCCTGACGTTGGATGCGCCTCGGCTGCACTGCTTCCAGAGATCGGTCGCCAACCTCGATCCGTCCGAAAGGCCTACACAGCTCGATTGCGCGAAATATTCGAGCAGCTAAAGAGGCGATTGCCGCGGAAAACGTCCAGCCGCGCCGCGCAAGAGGCCGCAATCGGAATTTTCGCTGTACTCGTCGGCTCTCTCCAGCTTGCTCGTGCCGCCGAAGACTCGTCGATGTCGGATGCGATACTTGCGGCTGGCATTCATGCAGCAAATGCGCTCGCTCTCGTACCTCAACAAGAGCGCTGAGTTTGTCTCGTCCGGCTTTCAGATAATCAGACCAAGTAAACGATCGAGATCAGGGAGGACACGAGTATGAAGAGCAAGGCGCCAATTCTGGTGACGAGCGCCGGTGGACAAACCGGCTCGGTTGGCCGAACCGTTGTTCGCGGCCTGCTGCAGCGCGGCCTTCCCGTCCGTGCGTTCGTGCGGAAAAATGACGAGCGGGCGCAGAGTTTGCGCGACATGGGAGCCGAGGTGTTCGTGGGCGATCTCCTAAATCCGCGTGACGTCACGCAGGCCGTCAAGGGTGTGCGGCGCATCTATTTCAGCATGAGCCTGAACCCGTCCTACGCCGATGCCACCATCTTAATGGCCGCAGCGGCCAAGAAGGAAGGAGGCACCGAGATATTCGTCAACATGTCGGACTATGAGCAATGTTACATGACGCTCGAGACCATGTCCGCGCCGGACGCGGAGCGCATCGCCGTGCTGGGCGCGGACGTCCAGTGGTCGCCCCAGCAAAGGGCGCATTGGGCGGGCGAGCGAGCCCTCGATTGGTCAGGCCTGCCGATCGTCCATATCCAGGCGGCGATGTTCGTCGAGAACCCAATCACACTGTGGGTGCCGGCTATGACCATCAAGGAGGACGGCACGATCCGTCTGCCATTCGGCCTGGGAAAGACCGCGCCGGTGGCAACGGCCGACGTCGCTGATGTCTGTATTGAGGTGTTAGCTGACCCAGCCGGCCACGCTGGGAAGTCCTACGAGTTGACGGGGCCGGAACGAAAGGACATGTACGGGTTTGCCGAGGATTACTCGGCGGCGCTCGGTCGAAAGATCGAATACCTGCCGACGACGATGGAAGAGTTTCGGCAACGTATGCGTAAGCTCATGCCTCATATCGCTGAGCATCCTGCGTTGCATCTGGAAAACCTGTGCATGCAAAATGGCGGTGATCGGTATATTGCCGAGGTAACGCAGGACGTCGAGAAGCTGCTCGGCCGGCCGGCCACCACATTCAGGAAGGTCATTGAAAAGGAGGCGTGGCGCTTCGAGAGGGGGACGCCAAACCATCTGCAGCACCGCGAAGTGAAGGATCTGAACCCGACCCGTGTCTTGCAGGCGTAGCGGCCTTGCCTCGCTCAAAACTCTGGACCTGAAAGCCCTAGAATGGAAAGCAGCGTATATAGGCGGCGAACAGATCTGCATCGCTTGGAACGATGAGCCGCGACTCGATCGCCTCCGCAAGCTCGAGATCGCGGCTAAGCACTCGGAGCCATGCTTCGCTATCGGCCGTGATCGAAAGCCGGGCGTCGCCGGCATGGGTTCCGGGCGTTACATCCAGAATCTTGTCGTTGATGCGCACTGTCCCTTGGAACGGAGTTTTTCCCGTAAAGGTCCAATGAGTGACCAGATCGAGCTTCTTTGCCTTTCCACGCTGGAAGCCGAGCCTCAGTGTAAAGAGGTACGCCTGAACGCTTCCGATCGGACGTCCTGCGCGCACATGCCGGATCGTCTTATTCGGGAACCGTCGTGGCGCACTCTCCTCGGCGTCCGATCCAGGAATCACGAACAGCGTCTCTTCTTTCTCGAGCAGAGGTTTGACCACATCATTCACATAAGACAGCCGGTCATCAAGATACGGCCCGATTACATCCTCACCAGCCGGGCAGACCGATATGCAATATGCAGCCTTGTACCCGGGCTTGAATGAGAGAGATTGCCAAATGCTCTGAGTCTCGGAAGGGCTCACGCGAGACCTGTAGTCCTTTGCGTCACGCGAGTCCGCAACCTCTTCGACCCATTTGGTAAAGTTTCCGAGAAAATCGTGGTAGTTGTGCGTGAAGCAGGTCTGAAAATCGAAGTACCCATCGTGCTTTATCGCGCCGACGGGGCAAGCTCCGACACATAGTCGGCATTCCAAGCAAGGATTATAGTCGATCGGCTGGTCATAGGCATCGATCTCGTCCGCCAGCAAGATCGTTCCAAGCAGGATGAAGCTGCCAAATTTCGGGTGGATGATGTTGCGATGAATCCCCATGCGACCCAGTCCGGCCTCGACGGCGACCGGCTTGTGCTGCACCATCATGATGCGTGCCTGGTCCATCTCCATGGGGAATGCGGCAACCGAGTTGCAGGCCGCGATGCCGTGCTCCGCCAGGGCACGGACAATTGCGCGCGAAGTCTCGTTCACATGGTCATAGGTTCCATGAAATTCCTCATTAGCCACCGAGCGAGTGGGAGAGCGTACCGGCTCGCAATTCATATGACATGCGATCGCCATCAAGGACTTCGTGCGACCATAGACCTTTCGGATGTAGTCGACTTGGGGACTGATTGCCGGACGACCAATCTCGACCAGCCCGACATCGTCCGCTCCACAGCTTATCGCGATCCTCTTGACGAGCTCCGCCGACAGCGGCGCCGCGCCGGTCCGGGCCAGGCTGCGCGACCGAAAGGCCTTTACCGTAGGATGATCCTCAATGGTCAATTTTCGTCTCCTCAGATGCGTCGAGTTTCATTCCGACTGCGAAGCGACCGGCTATTGATGCAACGAAAGAATGCTGAGACCGCCACCAGGCGCTGCCCCATCCACGATAGCGCTTGGCCCTGCACATCACACTGCAAATGACCAAACATTGCGCGGACGCTCATGTGTTTTCGCGACATCGGCGCCCTCTGATGACGGGGTAGGCCATCGACAGAGGGCCCACCCGTGGTTCATGATCGCACCGCTTCCCGCGGCTCCGAGAGAATGGCCTGCAGCTCTCCAGACCGGAACATCTCCGTCACGATATCGCAGCCGCCCACGAATTCGTCCCGTACATACAGCTGTGGAATGGTCGGCCAGTCCGAGTAGTCCTTGATACCCTGCCGCAACTCCTCCGACTCGTAGATGTTGTGCGATTTGAACGAAACTCCCAGATGATCGAGGATGCGAACTACCTGCGCCGAGAACCCACAGGCCGGCGACGAGGGCGTACCTTTCATGAACAGGACGATCTCGTTGGACTCCACCTCACTGCGAATGAACTGCGCAACGCTCATGTTGGTCTCTCCATCTGTCCGTCATATCAGTTCGAATTTAGCACTTAATGGTCGGGCCAGAAAAGAGCAAAATTGCCTTGAAGCCTGCTTGGCCGGCCTCGCGCTAAGGCGCGGTAGCTATTATTTTCCGCAGAGTCCACGAAAGATGCCGGTCGATCGGACAGTCGACCATCGCTTGGAGGGATTAGAACGACCGGGCGCTCGATTAGATCGAATATCAATTCTAAAAAGGAATTGACGAGCGTTCTGTGGCAGCTAAAGTCGGGTCAATCACAAGAAGAGACTGATGGCTGTCGTCTGCGCCGAAGCCACTGTTTCAGGAGGGAAAATGGGCGCTCGACCCCAATTTTTGGAATTTGGAGGTTGTCCGCGCATCAGGGGGCGGCAAGCTCAAGGCGACCGGGGCGGTCGAATTCGTCTGGCCCAGACTCAAGGCGTCTTAACATTCCGTCTTGGCAGGCTCCGCTGCTTCTGCCGGGGAGTTGGATGACGAGCGCAATGACCAGCATCGACTTCTATTTCGACTTTCGCAGTCCTTATTCCTATCTCGCCCACTCTCAGCTCGGCACGCTGGATGCTGAGCTGAGCTACCATCCTGTAGATATCGTCGCAGCCATGAAGCAGGGCGGTAACACGCCGACGACCTTGACCTGTCCGGCCAAAGGCAAATACGCCGGCGCAGATCTACAGCGCTGGGCGAAGAGATACGGCGTACCGCTGAGCCGGCATAAGGACATAAAATCGATCGACGGCCGCAGGCTGCAGCGCGCGGTGCTCGCGGCGGAAGATTGCGGTCTCGCCAAGGAGGTCGTTGCGGCGATCTTTCCGGCGTTCTGGCGACATGGCTTGCCGCGGAGCACAGCCGGGGATCTGGTGCGGATCCTTGAAGCTTCCGGAATACGTGACCCCCAAGTTGCTTCCAGAGCCGATAGGCAGAGAATTGGATGATCGGTTGACGCAGAGAAGTGAAGCGGCGGGAGCGCGTGGCATCACCGGCGCGCCGACCTTCATCGTGAACGACGAAATGTTTTTCGACAATGACCGCCTTGAATTCATTCGCGAAGCACTGAGGGCAGCATGAGCAAGATTGATGCGCAGCCGCTGGCAATTGTCACCGGAGTCGGACCTGGTACCGGCTCTGCTATCGTCAGGCGGTTCGCGGCCGGAGGGTATCGCGTCGCGATGCTCGCGCGCGACAAGGCGCGCCTGGACGCGCTATCGGCGGAGATTCCGTCGAGTATTCCGATGGCGTGTGACGTCTCGGACTCGGCAGCGCTCGCGCGGGTGCTCGACGAGATCGACCGGCGGTCCGGCCCGCCGAAGGTCGTTGTCCATAATGCGGTTGGCGGGGCGTTCGGAAAGTTTCAGGAGGTAGGTCCCGAGGTTCTCCGAGCCAATTTCGAGACAAACGTGATGGCACTGCTCCATCTCGCGCGGCACGTCGCGCCCCCAATGATAGCGGCTGGCGGCGGAGCGCTCCTCGTAACGGGCAACACGTCGGCTCTGCGAGGAAAGGCGAACTTCGCGGGTTTTGCGCCGACGAAGGCAGCTCAGCGTATCCTCGCCGAGTCGATCGCGCGCGACCTCGGCCCGCAGGGGATTCACGTGGCTTATCTGGTCATCGATGCGGTCATTGACGTGCCGTGGCAGCGGGAGCGAATGAAGGACGCGCCCGACGATTTCTTCATCAAACCCGCGGCGATCGCCGAGGAAATCTACCACATCGCGCATCAGGACCGCTCGGCGTGGTCTTTCCTCGCGGAAGTGCGACCGTACCGCGAACCCTGGTAGACCCGGGGCGAGCGGTCCGTCGTCGTTCGCGGTGTTGGCGCCGCGCTCCACATCTTAACCGTCATCGGGCAGCCCGCCTGACTGATCGGGAGGAAACAGCCAACTCCCGGTTGGTGCGACGACAACCTCTTTTTAGGAGAGAGCCCATGATCAAGGTTGGACTTCATCAATATCCCCCGATGGATCAGGTGATCTTCGGAAAGCCTGCCGGGCAAGGGCTGGCCGAGGAGGCGGAGCGGCTCAACGCGCACAGGGTGTTTCTGATTGCCAGCCATACGTTGAATACGAAAACCGACGAGATCGAAAAGATCCGCAAAGCATTAGGTTCTAGGTATGCGGGGACGTTTGATGGGGTCCCGCAGCACACCACCCGTACGTCTGCCGTAGCTGCAGCCGCAAGGGCGGTCGGGGCGGGCGCCGACCTGATCGTGGCCGTCGGCGGTGGTTCTGTCGTCGACGCGGCAAAAATCGTTCTGATGTGCATTGAGCACAAGATCACCGATGAGGGCGGCCTCGACGGGTTTGAAGTAGTCTCGACCCCGGAGGGCCCGCGCCCTGGTCCGTTTCGAGCCCCGCGCGTCAGGATGATCGCCATCCCGAGTACATTGTCCGGCGGCGAATACAACGCCGGTAGCCTCGTTACCGATACACGGCGGAAACTGAAGCAGATCTTTCACCATCCCTTGATGATGCCTCGTTCGATCATCCTCGATCCCGCGATTACGGTTCACACGCCCCAAAACTTGTGGCTCGGCTCCGGAACGCGCGCGATGGACCACGGGATCGAAGCCGTCTGCTCGCCGAGAGGCAATCCCCTCGTCGAAAGCGTTTGCCTGCGAGGACTGCGCTATCTCTATGACGGGCTGCTCGCGACAAAAATGAATCCGGACGATCTTGAGGCCCGGCAATCCTGCCAACTCGGGTCGTGGCTGTCCGCCTTCGGGCTGCAGTGTCGGGTTCCGATGGGGGCGAGCCATGCTATCGGACACGTGCTTGGCGGTACATGCGATGTGCCGCATTACTTTTGCACCGCGGTCATGATGCCCAGCGTGCTGGAGTTCAATCGCCCGGATACGGCTGGAGCACAAGACAAGCTCGCCGAAGCTTGGGGAGTGCCGGGGACGAAAGCAAGCGAGACGTTCGCCGAATTTATACGACAGTTGGAGCTCCCGCGTCGATTGTCTGAAGTTGGCGTGACCGAGGACAAATTCGATCTGATCGGACGGAACGCGATGCTTTCGGTTTTCACGCGCGCAAACCCGCGTCCGATCAAAGGCCCCGAAGACATCGTTAAGATTCTCCGGATGGCCGCTTAGCGCGTGTCAGCCCGGCGGCCAGGGATGCGGTGGGCCGTACGGTCGGTACAAAGCTCGTCTATTTCAATCGGATAGACCGGCCGAACGGAAGGCGAGCAAATTGCAGAGTGTTCAAGTCGCTCGTGAATGGGAGCGGAGGAAATCCATGACGACGAATGTTGCCGCGCGCGCCACGTCTGACGTCAACTTCGCTCCACGCGAGGTCCGTATCGAAGCGCAACCCGACGGAAGCCTCATCCTGAGGTCGCCGATCAACTTCGTCGAGCCGAGCTGGTCGATCACCGACTTTCTACCCGTATGGGCGATGCAGGAGCCCGATCGCGTCTTTCTGGCGCAACGCGAAGCTGCCGGGTGGCAAAAGATCTCGTATCGGCAGATGTGGCTACGGACTCAGTCCGTAGGTCAGGGGTTGATCGATCGCGGAGCTCAGCCGGGCGACAGGATTGCAATTCTCTCGGGGAATTCGATCGAGCATGCAATCGTCATGTTCGCGGCCATGTCGATCGGGATGGCCGTCGCTCCCATTTCGCCCAACTATACATTGATGCCGGGCGGGCTGTCCCGCTTGACGGACATCGCTCGGCTGCTCAGGCCATCATTTGTATTCGTGCAGGACGGCAGCGCCTTTGCCGCAGCCCGATCAGTTAGTGGGCTGGAGGAGGCGACTTGGATCGCATGCGGTGGATCCGACGGGCTTCTGCCGCTTGAGGCCCTGTACGAGGGACGACCAACCTCGGAGTTTCAGCGGCGGTTCGGAAACCTCGATCGTGACGCCATCGCAAAAATCCTGTTCACGTCGGGCTCGACCGGCCTGCCGAAGGGCGTCATCAACACGCATCGCATGATGGCATGCGCCCTCGAAATGGGCAGTCTGCTGGCGCCGGCAAACCAAGCTCCGGTTCAGGTCGAGTGGTTGCCCTGGCATCACACGATGGGGGGCAATGTCATTCTGCAGGGCACCCTGAAGAATGGGGGGACGCTCTACATCGACGACGGACGCCCCGTCCCACAACTCTTCCATAAGACCATCGCCAACCTGAGGGAAATTTCCCCCACAGCGATGTTCAACGTGCCCGGCGGCTACACGCTCCTGTGTGATGTTCTCGAAGCGGACGAGCATTTCAGAAATACCTTCTTCAACCGCATGGAGCGAATGACCTACGCCGGAGCGGCAATTCCGCAGTCCACGCTGGACAAGCTCTATGACCTGTCGTTTCGTGCGACCGGCCGCCGCATTCCCGTCATGTCTGGGTACGGCACGACCGAAACGGCGCCAACGATCAGCACGACGCACTGGGCCACCGAGGAACCGGGAGAGGTCGGTCTTCCGGGACCTGGTCTCAGGCTCAAGCTGCTGCCTGCGGGAGACAGTTACGAGGTTCGCGTAAAGGGACCGAACGTCACGCCGGGATACTTCGGCAGATCCGATCTCACGGAAAGTGCATTCGACGAGGAGGGCTACTACCGGGTCGGAGACACCGTGGCTTTCCTCGATTCGAAGCAGCCGCATCTCGGATTGAGATTCACGGGACGTCTTTCCGAAAACTTCAAGCTCACGAACGGGACCTGGGTAGTTGTCGGGAACCTCAGGGCGACCATCCTCGGCGCAACGCGTGGCGTTCTTCAGGACGTCGTCATCGCGGGCGAAAACCGGGACCAATGCGCGGTTCTTGCCTGGCTAAATCCCAGCCAAGCCAAACAACACGCCTCCGCGCCCGTTGGCGATCTCGAGCGAGATCCAGGCGTGCTGGCATTCCTGAGAGGGGGCTTTCGGGCACACAACGAAACAGTCGGAAGCAGCGAACGAATCCGCTCATTCAAGTTGCTGAAGGAGCTTCCGTCGCTTGCCGCTGGTGAAATCACCGACAAGGCCTATGTAAATCAGCGGGCTGTACTCGGCCACCGAGCGCATAGCGTTGAGGAATTGTATGCCGGGTCACCTGCTGAAGATGTGACCTTCATCTGAGTGCCCCGACTTCGTAAGGAGTGCTCCTGGAAGTGAAGGTCCGAGGTGGCACTGAACCGGCTCTGAGCAAGGTTCCTCCATCTCAGACGTTGTCATCGCGGCGAAGCCATCGGCTGAAGTTGAGACGCTCGCCGGCGCCGGACAGTCGACCTCATCAGAGGAGAGCCGATGGTCGGTGCCGCGCAGACTCGGCTCACGCGGAATAAATCATCGGTCTCTAACGAGGAAGAGGGCAATGAAAGGATCGAGCCTGCCTGACATTTCGCCGAAGGAATATGCGGCAATGGTGGGCAAGGAGGTCGGCGTGTCACGCTGGTTCGAGATTGACCAATCTCGCATCGACCAATTCGCCGACATTACGGAGGATTGGCAATTCATCCACATAGATCCGGTGAAGGCCGCCGAGACGCCGTTTGCCGGAACCGTCGCTCACGGCTTCCTGACGCTTTCTTTGCTTGCGCCGATGGCGTTTGACGCGCTTCCGAAGCTTTCGGGGAGAGTCATGGCGGTCAACTATGGTTTCGACAGGATACGATTTGTGTCCGCCGTACGATCCGGAGGTCGGGTGCGGGCCAGATTCAAACTTCTGGATATGACGGCTCGCAATCCGAAGGAGGTGGCCACCAAGTTGGAGGTCACTGTTGAGATCGAGGGGGCGCAAAAACCCGCGTTGATCGCCGAATGGCTCGGAGTGGCCTATTTCGCCGAAGCAGTCGTCATCTAATTCGCCGCGGATACTTTCCATCTGCGTCCGGTCGACATAGCGAAGAAGAGCCGCGAACATTATGCTCTGCTCGCAAGGTCTGCCGCGGAAGAGAGGGAGCAGTTAGCGGTTATCTCTTGTGTCCAACTGCCCCTCGCTCCGCGGCCTCGAAAATGTTCAGCCCTTGCTGGCGGCCTTGATGAAAGCGCCGATTTGGGCGGAAGCCTCGTCCGGATATTGATGATGCGGCCCGTGCCCGGCTCGCGCATAGGTGATCAGATGAAGGGTCGGCAGCTGTCGATCCAACGCATACCAGTTTTCGATCGGGAACACGATGTCGTGGTCGGCTCCCAGGTGCAGGATCGGAACCGACGTCGTCTTCAAGAGCTGCAAAATCTGGTCTGATGGAAACACCGGGTTACGCGGCGTGTTGCCGATCTGCGCCATGGCCCAGTCGGCCGGAACGTCGGGGCTGCGGTCTTTCTTTCGCGCCATGATGCGATCGAACGAGCGCTTTGAGGCCGCCCGGCTGCCTGCGTCCGCAGGTTCGAAGAACACAGTCGTGAACTGCTCCAATGCGATGCCGGGGATTGCCGCGGTATCATAGAAGAGTTGTTCGCCCGTCTTGACCAGCGGGCCCGGAGGTGTCGTAGCCAACAGAACCACATGAGTTGCCATCGGCCCGGTCATTGCCAGCAAGATCTGCGCGGCGATCCCACCGATCGACCATCCACCGATCGTGACCTCCTTGAGGCCGAGTGCCTCGATGAGATCCTTACCATCCTTCGCGAGCGACATCGGATTGTAGGATTTTTCGCCAGTCGACTGGCCGAGACCTGAATAGTCGAAGGTTACGACCTGAAAGCCCTGAGCGGCCAATCCGTCGATGAAGGCGGGATCCCAAAGATCGAGGACGCCTCGAAAACGGTTGCACAGGACCAGCGGCTTGCCCGTGCCGACGGATCGATAGGCGAGGCGGCGTCCGCCAACGTCGACGAACTGGGTGGAGGCGGTCGCCGAACTGGCGGCGGCCTGCGCCTTCAGCGGTAGCGCAAGTGCCGCAGCGCCCAGCGCTCCGGCGGTGATCATCGTGCGACGAGATTGAGAGTTCATGTCCGCAATTCCTGATGAGGCAGCATTGAGGCTGCACGCTGGATCGAAGGGATGGCTACGCGTTTCGAGATGAGGAGCGGGAGTACCGATCGGCCGGTATCGCCGGCCGATCGGAGCGTTGTGACTAGGCGCTGGCGCGCGCGCGGTAGCGCTCGGCGGGCTGCGCACCCAAACCTGAGGGCAGAACCGCGCGTGCGCCCTCGAACGCCTCCCAGAGGCCCAGGTCCGAAAGGGGCGGTATCGTCACGGCTTCGCGGCGATCGAAGCCGACCAGCGCCGCGTCGACCAGGTCCTCGACGCCCATGAGATTGGGAATTTTCGAGAGATCGGCACCCGCCCGTTCCCAGATTTCGGTCCTGGTTGCCGCCGGTACCACGGCCTGAACGTAGACGCCCTTGGGCCCGACCTCGGCCGCCAGCCCCTGCGAGAACGTGAGCACGTAAGACTTGGTCGCCGAATAAATCCCCGGAAAAAACGCGGGCATGAACGACACCACCGAACCGAGATTGATGATGGCGCCGCTTCCGCGTTTCACCATGCCCCCGATCGCCGCCGAAGCCAGCAGCGTCGGCGCAGTCACATTGAGCTTGAGCAGTTGCTCCATGGCGGCGGGATCCGCCGCCTCGAACGGGCCGAGCAGCGCCGCGCCAGCGTTGTTGACCAGAATCTCGACTGGGCTGCCCGAACGGAGCCGGTTCGCCACCATTTGCAGCTGCGCGGCATCCGTCAAATCCGCTGTCAGGACTTCGACGGCAATCCCGTGCGCCTTGCGCAGTTCCGCGGCCAGGGCCGCCATTCGCTCCGTCGCGCGAGCGACGAGGACGAGGTCATGGCCGCGCGCGGCAAGGCGCCGCGCATAGACGGCGCCGATGCCGCTGGAGGCGCCGGTAATGAGTGCAGTGGACATGTTTTCTTCTCCGTGGGAGGGGCCAATCCGTCCCCAAAATGTAGATGACGATCATCATCTACTTGCAAAGATGATGTTTGTCATCTACATTTTTTGAACTGAGGGAGATTTATTTTGGCGAGAAGCCGGGAGCAGAAGGCGGAGAGCAGGCGGGCGATCGTGAACTCGGCCGCTAAGTTGTTCCGGGAAAAGGGAATTGACGGTGTTACCGTCGCCGAGATCATGGACGCAGCGGGGCTGACGCACGGCGGCTTTCCAAGGCACTTTGCGAGCAAACAGGAGCTCGTGACCGAGGCCCTGGCGGACGTTTTCGAGGCCAGCAGGCGTCAACCCCTGCTGCCGACGGATGTCCGTGGCTTCGCCCGCGCGTATCTGCGGCCAGAACATCGGGATGCGGCGGGGGCGGGATGCGTCTTCGCGGCGCTCGGGCCCGAGATGTCGCGGGCGCCGGCGCCCACACGCCGCGTCCTGACCGAGGAGATGCGACGGCAGATCGAACAATTCACGGCCTCGGCGCCAGGTGACGATCCGCACCAGAAGCGTGTCGCGGCGATCGGCAGTTGGGCAGCGATGATTGGGGCGATGTTGCTCGCGCGCATCTCCGATTCAGAAGAACTGTCGGACGAAATCCTACAGGCGACCCGCGCGTTCCTCGGCGCGGAGCCCTGAGAGCTGGAATTCCCAAAGTGCGGTCATAATCGCCTGTCCAAAGCCGTCGCGCAGATTCTCGCTGGCGAAGCGGGCGGTCAATTCGATACGTGCTCGAAGAGGGCGCAACGCCGAAGATCGCCAAAAGGCGGTCCTGAAGGTGCTCCCGTCTAGTAGGCGCCAAACCTTTCTGTGCGCATCGCAATCACCTCTGCCGATGTCGGAACGCTTCATGGACCGCTTAGCGCAGAAATCCAACGGCGGCCCGAGCCTCGCCTGGAACGCGGGTCCGAGGCCGGAAGCGATGGTCCAGCATGAGGTGCTGACCGAGCCAGCACCAAGGAGCCTCGTTGTGCGTAGGATTGCAGGAAGTATCGTAGGTCCGCCGGCTGTGGGGAAAGGCGGTAGCGCTCCCCCGCGACCACCTTTCCCTGCACTCGCTTCATTCGGCTCGGATACGCCTCTCCGCCAAGCGGTGAGGCTGTGACCGTTTCCATGGGGTCCGGTTTGCTTTCCTCAGCGTCGCCCGCGATCACGGCTTTGCCGGCCGCACGTTCCAGGACCGATCGGTTTCGGGGCGTCCCAGCGACTGTCACGCGGAGTGGGTGTGCGGCGGAGAAGAACTATATCGACGGCTCCGTTTCCGTACTCTGCTGACTTGCCGTTCCCAACAGAGGGGCAGGACCGATCGCAAAAGAAGCCTACGAGCCGGGATCGTCGATCAGGGGCTTTGGCCGGGCAAACAGCTCCAACCGCTCCTTGTGGTCGATGACGATCTCTCGTCCGCGGACGCGAACCCCATGGCTCGTAAGTTGGGCAAGACTGCGTGACAGGTTTTCGCGCGTCGTGCCGATGTGGGAGGCCAGCGTGCCGCGGTCGAATGGGATGACGATATTCGCATGCCCCGGTTCGCGCTGGGCTTCGGCGAGGATCCAGTTGGCGAGGCGCTCGATGCTCGACCGGGCCAGTGTGCCCTTCAGTTTCTTGACAGAAGCGCGATAGGCATACGCCAGCTCCTGAGCAACAATCCGTGCGAATGCGATGTCTTCGTCGAAGAGTGCCCTTACATCGCGGGCGGGGATCAGCAGCACCCGCGACTCCGTCAGCGTGCGGGCTGAATTGAGATACGCCTGATCGACCACGACTGCAGCAAGTATGAAGGTCGACACGGGACGAAGCAGTGAGATGCCCCACTCGGCCTCGTCCTGCTCGGTGTAGATTTCCACCAACCCGCCAATCAGCACATGCAGGAAGTCGGCCTGATCTCCCTCGCGAGCCAACCGCACCCCGGGCGGAAATTGCTGCAGCAGAGCCGCGCCGAGCAACCGCTTCAGGTTCTCCTCGCTGAGGTCCGCAAACAGCGGCAGCGTCTTCAACTGGGCGAGTTCGTCGGGGCGCAAGCGAAGCTCCAAGAGTCACTCACCCGCTATCGCGCCGAACTGTGACAAAAGTCAATTGCATACGTGCAGTCTGACAATTCGATCTGGGACATTTGGCAGATTGTGGCCGACCGGACCGTCCGGTTGATGCATCGCAAAACCTTTTCATGGTCCCCCGAATAACTGCTGCGGCGTCGAAGCCATACGTCGAGGCCACCATGGACGCCGTAGATTTCAGCCCTGAGCACCGAACGCGAGCACTCTGGCTCTCAACAATCTCGTTCACGATCTGCTTTGCGGTGTGGACGATCTTCTCGATCATCGGCATCCGGATCAAGCAAGAGCTGGATCTGAACGAAACCGAGTTCGGTCTCCTGATCGGCACCCCGATCCTGAGCGGCTCGCTGATCCGGCTGATGCTCGGCATCTGGACCGATCAGTATGGCGGGCGCCGCGTCTACACCGTCGTGATGCTCGCCGCGGCGGTCGCGACCTATCTCCTGACCTGGGCGCATACCTATCCGCAATTTCTCGTCGCTGCGCTCTTCGTAGGAATCGCCGGTGGCTCGTTCGCGGTCGGCGTCGCCTATGTGTCGCGGTTCTATCCGACGGCCAAGCAGGGCACTGCGCTGGGAATCTTCGGCGCCGGCAATGTGGGCGCCGCCGTCACCAAGTTCGTCGCGCCGTTCGTGCTGGTCGCCTATGGCTGGCAGACCGTGGCCCAGATATGGGCGCTCGCGATCGGCGTCATGGCGATCGTCTTCTGGCTGTTCTCCGAGGAGGACCCGGTGGTCCGCTCGCGAAGGCAGCGCAAGCAGAAGGCCGGCAGCGCCTGGCTCGAGCTCGCGCCGCTCAAGAACATCCAGGTCTGGCGCTTCGCGCTGTACTACTTCTTCGTTTTCGGCGCCTTCGTCGCGCTGTCGCTGTGGCTGCCGCAATACCTGATCAAGGTCTACGGCGTCGGAATCCAGTCGGCCGGCATGATGGCCGCCATGTTCTCGTTTCCGGCCAGCGTGTTTCGCGCCTATGGCGGACACTTGTCCGATCGCTTCGGTGCCCGTCGCGTGATGTACTGGACATTTCTGGTCGGTGTCGCGGCGACCTTCCTGTTGTCCTACCCGCCGACGGACTACGTCGTGACGACCGTCAACGGAAAGGTCGGCTTTCATCTGGAGATGGGGCTCGTCCCGTTCGTCGTCATCGTCTTCGTGCTCGGCTTCTTCATGGCGCTCGGCAAGGCCGCCGTCTACAAGCACATCCCCGTCTACTATCCGAACAATGTCGGAGCCGTCGGCGGCCTGGTCGGCATGATCGGCGGGCTCGGCGGATTCGTGCTCCCGATCGCGTTCGGCGCGCTGGTCGATCTCACCGGTCTGCGAACCAGCTGCTTCATGCTGCTCTTCCTGCTCGTCGGGGTCGCGCTGGTCTGGATGCATCTCTCGATCCGGCAGATGGAGCGCGGCGTTGCCGGCGAGGCGCTGAAGCGGCTGCCGGAGCTGCCGGAAATGGAGGAGATCCACCGGCCCGAGCACATCGGAGCCCTGTCCGGCGCGGTTCTCACCGACTGGCGGCCTGAGGACGACACGTTCTGGAGGGAGCAGGGCCGAGCCATCGCGCGACGCAATCTCTGGATCTCCATTCCGGCGCTGCTGTTGTCCTTCGCGGTCTGGCAGGTCTGGTCTGTCGTGGTTGCGAAGCTGCCTTCGGTCGGCTTCAAGTTCACGACCGATGAGCTGTTCTGGCTGGCTTCGCTGCCTGGGATCTCCGGTGCAGTTCTGCGCATCTTCTACTCCTTCATGGTGCCGATCTTCGGCGGCCGGCTGTGGACCACGCTGGCCACGTGGTCGCTGCTGATACCCGCGATCGGAATCGGCTATGCGGTGCAGAATCCCGCAACGCCCTATCCGGTGTTCCTGATACTGGCGCTGTTGTGCGGCTTTGGCGGCGGCAATTTCGCCTCGTCGATGGCCAACATCTCCTTCTTCTTTCCCCGCGCCGAGAAGGGCAACGCGCTCGCGCTCAATGCCGGCCTCGGCAATCTCGGCGTCAGCGTGGTCCAGTTCGTGGTGCCAATCGTCATCACGGTCGGCGTGTTCGGCTGGTTCGGCGGAGATCCGGCGATGGCAACGAGCGGGTCGCAGCCGATGCCGATCTGGCTTCAGAACGCCGGCTTCGTCTGGGTGCCGTTCATCGTCGCCAGTGCTTTCGCCGCCTGGTTCGGGATGAACGACATCGCCTCCGCGAAAGCGTCCTTCGCTGATCAGGCCGTCATCTTCCAGCGGCGGCACAACTGGATCATGTGCTGGCTCTACACCGGCACGTTCGGCTCGTTCATCGGCTATTCTGCGGGCTTCCCGCTGCTGGCGAAGACCCAGTTCCCGGCCGTCGACGCGTTGCAGTTCGCATTCCTCGGGCCGCTGGTGGGTGCCTTGTCGCGGTCCGCGACGGGCTGGATGGCCGACAAATGGGGCGGCGGGCGCGTGACCGTCGGGGTGTTCCTGCTGATGATGGCCGGCGTGCTCGGGGTGCTCTACTTCCTCGGCATCAAGGATCAGCCCGGTGCATTCTGGGGCTTCTTCGCGATGTTCCTGCTGCTGTTCTTCGCGACCGGCGTCGGCAATGCATCGACCTTCCAGATGATCCCCAACATCATGCGCCAGGAAATGACCCGGCTCATGCCGACCGCGGACGCGGAGACGCGGCTGCGCCAGGCCGAAAAGGAATCCGCCGCCATCACCGGCTTCACCTCCGCGATTGCCGCCTTTGGCGCATTCTTCATTCCCAAATCCTACGGCACCTCGATCGACCTCACCGGCGGCGTGCAGGCCGCCCTATGGGGCTTCTTCGGCTTCTACGTCACCTGCGTGCTGATCACCTGGGCCGTCTACACCCGCAAGGGCGGCGTCCTGCACGATGTCGAACGGCGCCGGGCGATCGCGGCCGCTGCCCAACCCGCTGAATGAGGACGTAAAAGATGAGCCATTTTCTCGATAGGCTGACCTTCTTCACCCGGGCCAAGGAGGAGTTCGCAGGCGGACACGGCGTGACGACGACCGAGGACCGTTCCTGGGAGGAGGGCTATCGCAAGCGCTGGCAGCACGACAAGATCGTGCGCTCGACGCATGGCGTGAACTGCACCGGCTCCTGCTCGTGGAAGGTCTACGTCAAGGGCGGCATCGTCACCTGGGAGACCCAGCAGACCGACTACCCCCGGACGCGCCCTGATCTTCCCAATCATGAGCCGCGCGGCTGCGCCCGCGGCGCGAGCTACAGCTGGTACCTCTATTCCGGAAACCGGGTGAAATACCCGCTGGTGCGCTCGCGGCTGCTCAGGCTGTGGCGCGAGGCGCGAGCGCGGATGACGCCGGTCGCAGCCTGGAAGTCGATCGTCGAGAATCCGGGCAAGCGCTCGGACTATGTGCAGAAGCGCGGACTGGGCGGCTTCGTGCGGGCGAGTTGGGCCGAGGTCAATGAGCTGATCGCGGCAGCCAATGCCTATACGGTCAGAACCCATGGTCCGGACCGCGTGTTCGGATTTTCGCCGATCCCGGCGATGTCCATGGTGAGCTACGCGGCCGGCGCGCGCTATCTGTCGCTGCTCGGCGGCGTCTGTATGTCGTTCTACGATTGGTATTGCGACCTGCCGCCGGCCTCGCCACAGACCTGGGGCGAGCAGACCGACGTACCTGAAAGCGCGGACTGGTACAATTCAGGCTTCCTGATGCTGTGGGGCTCCAACGTGCCACAGACGCGTACGCCGGATGCGCACTTCTACACGGAGGTACGCTACAAGGGGGCCAAGAGCGTCGTTGTCTGCCCGGATTATTCCGAGGCTGCGAAATTCGCCGATCTCTGGCTTTCGCCGAAGCAGGGCACCGACGCGGCGCTCGCGATGGCGATGGGTCACGTGATCCTCAAGGAGTTTCACATCGACCGGCAGACGCCATACTTCAACGACTATGTGCGCCAGTATACGGATATGCCATTTCTGGTGCGGCTGGTGAAATCCGAGGGACGGCTCGTTCCTGAGCGGTTCGTGCGCGCCTCGGATTTCGCCACATCTCTCGACGAGGCCAACAATCCCGAATGGAAGACCGTCGCCTATGATGAGATCAGCGGGGCCATTGTCGTGCCCAAGGGATCGGTCGGCTTCCGCTGGGGCGAAAAAGGCAAGTGGAGCCTGGAAGAGAAGAGCTCGGCGAACAACGACACCCGGCTGCGGCTGTCTCTGGCCGGCATCGAGGACGACATCGCACCGGTGGGATTCCCCTATTTCGGCAACCGTCAGCACGATCACTTCAGCGGCACCAATCATCCGGATGTGCTGACCCGCAACGTGCCGGTGAAGCGACTTCGTCTTGCCGATGGCGAGGCGGTCGTGGCCACTGTGTTCGATCTGTTCGCCGCCAATTATGGCGTCGATCGCGGCTTCGGCGGCGACCACCTCGGCAGGAGCTACGACGATCTGGAACCGTACACTCCGGCATGGGCCGAGGCGATCTGCGGCGTGCCGCGCGGCCAGATCATCGCGGTTGCCCGCGAGTTTGCCTCGAACGCGTCCAAGACCCGGGGGCGCTCGATGGTCATCGTCGGGGCCGGTCTGAACCACTGGTACCACATGGACATGAACTATCGCGGCATCATCAACATGCTGGTGATGTGCGGCTGTGTCGGCCAGTCCGGCGGTGGCTGGTCGCATTATGTGGGGCAGGAAAAGCTGCGGCCGCAGTCGGGCTGGACGCCGCTCGCCTTTGCGCTCGATTGGGGGCGCCCGCCGAGGCAGATGAATTCGACTTCGGCGTTCTACGCTCACACCGACCAATGGCGCTACGAGACGGTCAATGTCAGCGAGATTCTCTCACCGACCGCACCGGCCGGTTCTTGGGAGGGAGCGCTGATCGACTACAATGTCCGCGCGGAGCGCATGGGATGGCTGCCGTCCGCGCCGCAACTGCAGGCCAATCCGATCGAGGTATCGAAGCGCTCCGCCGCCGCGGGCCTGGAGCCGAAGGACTACGTCGCGAAGGCCTTGAAGTCGGGCGAGCTGAAGCTCGCCTGCGAGGATCCCGACCATCCGAAGAACTGGCCCCGCAACCTGTTCGTCTGGCGCTCCAATCTGCTCGGCGCCTCAGGCAAGGGCCACGAATACTTCCTCAAGCATCTGCTCGGCACCAAGCATGGCGTGATCGGCAAGGATCTCGGCGACCAGGGCCACAATAGACCGGTCGAGGTCGCTTGGCACGAAGAGGCCCCGGAAGGAAAGCTCGATCTGCTGGTCACGCTCGACTTCCGGATGTCGACCACGTGCATGTATTCGGACGTCGTGCTGCCGACGGCCACTTGGTACGAGAAGAACGACCTCAATACGTCCGACATGCATCCATTCATCCATCCGCTCTCGGCGGCGATCGATCCGGTGTGGGAATCGCGCAGCGATTGGGACATCTACAAGGGGATCGCCGAGGCCTTCTCCAGGGTCGCGCCCGAAGTGCTCGGGGTCGAGAAGGACGTCGTGCTGACGCCGATCATGCATGACAGTCCGGGCGAAATCGCGCAGGCGTTCGACGTCAAGGACTGGAAGCAGGGCGAGATCGATCCGATCCCCGGCAAGACCATGCCAGCAGTCACCGTGGTCGAACGTGATTATCCGAATCTCTACAAGCGCTTCACCTCGCTTGGACCGTTGATGAACAAGCTCGGCAATGGCGGCAAGGGGATGGCCTGGAACACCGACCATGAGGTCGAGCTCCTGAAGCGTCTCAACGGCGTCGTCGCCGACGACGGGCCGACCCAGGGGCTGGCTCGCATCGACAGTGCGGTCGACGCTTGCGAGGTGATCCTCAGCCTGGCGCCGGAAACCAATGGCGAGGTCGCGGTCAAGGCGTGGTCGTCCCTGGAGCAATTCACCGGCCGCGACCATGCTCATCTCGCCATTCCGAAGGAGGACGAGAAGATCCGATTCCGCGACGTCGTCGCGCAGCCGCGCAAGATCATCTCGTCGCCAATCTGGTCGGGGCTCGAGTCGGAGAAGGTCTGCTACAACGCCGGCTACACCAATGTCCACGAGCTGATCCCCTGGCGGACACTGACCGGCAGGCAGCAGCTCTATCAGGATCACCTATGGATGAGGGCCTTCGGCGAGGGCTTCTGCGTCTATCGGCCGCCGATCGATACCAAGACCGTCAAGCCGGTGATCAATCGCAAGCCGAACGGCAATGCGTCCGTCATCCTGAACTTCATTACGCCCCATCAGAAGTGGGGCATCCACTCCACCTATACTGACAACCTCCTGATGCTGACCCTGTCGCGCGGCGGTCCCATCGTCTGGATCAGCGAGATCGACGCAAAGGGTGCCGGTATCGCCGACAATGACTGGATCGAGGCCTACAACACCAATGGCGCGCTGGTTGCGCGCGCCGTGGTCTCGCAGCGGGTCAAGCAGGGCATGTGCATGATGTATCATGCTCAGGAGAAGATCGTGAACGTGCCGGGCTCCGAGCAGACGGGGCAGCGCGGCGGCATCCACAATTCGGTCACGCGTGTCGTTCCGAAGCCGACGCACATGATCGGGGGCTACGCTCAGCAGGCCTATGGCTTCAACTACTACGGCACGGTCGGCGCCAACCGCGACGAGTTCGTCATCGTCCGGAAGATGTCGAAGATTGATTGGCTGGACCAGCCGACTGCTGACCGGTCGGCCACGACCCCCTCGGAGGCTGCAGAATGAAGATCCGTGCTCAGATCGCAATGGTGCTCAATCTCGACAAGTGCATCGGCTGCCACACCTGCAGCGTGACCTGCAAGAACGTCTGGACCAGCCGCGAGGGGATGGAATACGCGTGGTTCAACAATGTCGAGACCAAACCGGGCGTTGGCTATCCCAAGGATTGGGAGAACCAGTCCCGCTGGAAGGGAGGCTGGTCGCGCAATCGCGACGGGTCGATCCAGCCGCGGATCGGCGGCAAGTGGCGGGTTCTGGCGAATATCTTCGCCAATCCCGACCTCCCCGAGATCGATGACTACTACGAGCCGTTCACCTTCGACTATCAGCACCTGCAAAGTGCGCCCGAGGCATCTGCGATGCCGACGGCACGGCCGCGCTCGCTGGTGTCTGGAGAGCGGATGGAAAAGATCGAGTGGGGACCGAACTGGGAAGAGATCCTGGGCGGCGAATTCGCCAAGCGCTCTCATGACATCAATTTCGACGGCGTGCAGAAGGAGATCTACGGCCAGTTCGAGAACACCTTCATGATGTATCTGCCGCGGCTGTGCGAGCATTGCCTCAATCCGGCATGCGTCGCATCCTGCCCGTCCGGCGCGATCTACAAGCGTGAGGAGGACGGCATCGTCCTCATCGATCAGGACAAGTGCCGCGGCTGGAGAATGTGCGTCTCCGGCTGTCCATACAAGAAGATCTATTATAACTGGTCCTCGGGAAAATCGGAGAAGTGCATCTTCTGCTATCCTCGGATCGAGGCAGGGCAGCCGACCGTGTGCTCCGAGACCTGTGTCGGGCGCATTCGCTATCTCGGTGTCGTGTTGTATGACGCGGACCGTATCGCAGAGGCCGCGGCCAAGCCCGACGAGGGCGATCTCTACCAGGCCCAGCTCGACATCTTTCTCGATCCGAGCGATCCGAACGTGCTTGCGGAAGCCGAGCGCCAGGGCATCCCTCATGCATGGCTGGAGGCGGCGATACGGTCGCCGATCTGGAAGATGGCGATGGAATGGAAGGTCGCCTTCCCCTTGCACCCGGAATATCGGACCCTGCCGATGGTCTGGTATGTGCCGCCGCTGTCGCCGATCACGTCGGCGGCCTCGTCCGGCAAGATCGGGCACGATGGCGAGATGCCCGACGTCAAATCCTTGCGCATTCCGATGCGGTACCTCGCCAATCTGCTGACTGCGGGCGACGAGAAGCCCGTGACGCTGGCGCTCGAGCGAATGCTGGCCATGCGTGCCTATATGCGGGCCAAGACCATCGACGGCGTGGTCGACGAGGCGATCGCAAGGCGCGTCGGCCTGAGCGGCCCGCAGATCGACGACATGTACCACATCATGGCGATCGCCAACTACGAGGACCGCTTCGTGATCCCGACCGCGCACCGCGAGCTCGGTGCCGACGCGTTTGATATCCGCGGCTCCTGCGGCTTCTCGTTCGGCAACGGCTGCTCCGGGGGCGAAAGCGAAGTCAACCTGTTCGGATCGCCGCGTAAGGCCAAGAACCCGATGGAGGTCGCCTGATGAAGACGTTCAAGGTGCTGTCGGCATTGCTGAACTATCCGAGCGGGGAATTGATCACGGCCATCCCGGAGCTCGCGCGGGTGCTCGACCAGGAAGGCCTCGTCCAGCCTGGCATTCGCCGGGAGCTCGATGTGCTGCTGCAGGAGATCGCCACGGGCGACGTCTACGACCTGCAGGAGCGCTACGGCCTGCTGTTCGACCGCAGCAAGACCCTGGCGCTGCATCTGTTTGAGCACGTCCATGGCGAAGGCCGCGACCGCGGCCAGGCCATGGTCGACCTGCGGGCCATGTATGACCGTGCGAACCTCATCATCGCCGGCAACGAGCTGCCGGATTATCTGCCGCTGTTCCTCGAATTTCTCGCCACCCGGGAGATTGCGGACGCGCGCGAGTTGCTTGGCCAGACCAGCCACATCATCGCCGCGCTCGCGGAACGACTGGGGCGTCGGCAGTCGAGCTATAGGGCGGTGTTCGATGCGCTGCTCCAGATCGCCGCGGAGCAGCCCCGCGCGGAGATCGTCGATGAGCTGCTGAAGGCAACGGACGTGGATCCGATGGACCTGCGCGCGCTCGACGCGGCCTGGGAGGATGAAGAGGTCAGGTTCGGCCCAGGAGGGGGCGACCAGGCAGCCTGTGGGCACGACAATCTGATCGCAAAACTGCGCCACGCCAAACGTGCGGTCAACGCGCCGCCGTCACAGTTGCAATGAGGGATTGGCCATGCAAACACTCAATGCCATCGTCTTCGGCTGGTATCCCTATCTCTGCCTGACAGTCTTTCTGGTCGGCAGTCTGATTCGATTCGACCGCGAGCAATACACGTGGCGCTCAGGCTCGAGTCAGCTGCTTCGGCGGCGCCAATTGATCTGGGGCTCGAACCTTTTTCATGTTGGGATCCTCTTCATTTTTGCGGGTCATTTCGTCGGGCTTCTGACGCCGATCTGGGTGTTTGACATGCTCGGCGTGTCCCACGGCTTCAAGCAGATGCTCGCGATCGTCGCCGGTGGCGGCGCCGGACTGATGTGTCTGGTCGGCATTTCACTCCTCGCGCATCGCAGGCTTTTCGATCCCAGGATTCGCGCGACGTCGTCTTTTGCTGACACGGGTATCCTTCTGGTGCTGTTCGTCCAGCTGCTGCTTGGCTTGGCGACCATCCCCGTGTCGCTCGGTCATCTCGATGGTCATGAAATGGTCAAGTTCATGGCCTGGGCGCAGGGCATTCTCACGTTGCAGCCCGGAATCGCCGCCAACATTGTCGACGTCCATCCGATCTTCAAGGCGCATCTGGTCCTGGGAATGACTATCTTCCTGCTCTTCCCCTTCACCCGCCTTGTCCACATCTGGAGTGCGCCGGTGTGGTATCTCGGCCGCCGCGGCTATCAGGTGGTGCGCAGCCGCGACGGGCGCCGTCATCTTGTGCAACCAATTCAGCCCGCGGAGTAGCCGATGGACTGTTCATTGGGCGCGGCGCTTCCAAAGCCGAAGCTGGTCAGTGTAAACGGGGTCGTGATCGAACGCGACGTCATTGCCCGGGAAGTTCAGAACCATCCGTCGGACAAGCCGATCCTCGCCTGGCAAGCGGCGGCGCGCGCGCTTGCGGTGCGCGAATTGCTGAGACAGGAGGTCATGCGGCTCGGCATAACGGCCGCTCCTCTGCGCGATGCCGAAGGTCGCAGCGAAACCGAGGAAGAGGCGGCGATGCGGGCGCTGATCGCGCGTGAGGTTCTGATACACGAGCCGGACGAATCGACGTGCCGTCGCTTCTACGATCAGAACAGGCAGCGGTTCCTGGTCGGAGAACTCTACGAAGCGTCTCACATCCTGCTGATCGCGCCGAGCAGCGATTCGCTGGCTCGGTCGGCTGCGCGAGACGAGGGGCGGACGATCGTGGAGGCCGTGCAGAGAAGCCCGGAACTGTTCGAGACCATCGCGCGCGATCGCTCCGATTGCAGGGTCTCGGCGGAGAATGGTGGCAGGCTCGGGCAGCTGTCGCGTGGGCAGACGACCGCAGAGTTCGACGCCGCGCTGGCCCGGATGTCGGTTGGAGAGGTCGGTCTGATTGAGACACGCTTTGGTATCCATGTCGTGCGCCTCGACCGACGGGCCCTCGGACAAGTCCTGCCGTTCGACATGGCAAGGGCGCGCATTTCGCAATATCTCACCGAGCGTGTGCGGCATCAGGCGCTCGCGCAATATGTAGCCAATCTGGCAGACCGCGCGGAGATCGTTGGCGTGACGTTGCCGGCGCCGCAATCGGTACTGCCGCAGTAGGGGGGCGATCATGCTGCTCGGGGATCTCATTCACGATCTCAGTGACGACGCGAAGTCGAGTGCGGTGTTGCAGGGGTGCGGCGACCTCACGCTCCTGGTGCGCATCAGCTCTGTCGCGGATCGCCTCGGCGAGGATGTCGGTGAGTATGCGTCGGCTGCTGTCCGGCGCTTTGCAAATCTCGCAGAGAATGAGGATTGGCTCGGGTTGATGAGCGCTATCGACCGCGCCGCCGACCCCGCGATCGTCTGTCTGACGTCCATGATCAAGTGGTCGCTGCAGAGGGATGAAATCGAGCTCTCCTAGAACGGATCCACCGCAGGCTATCCGTGCTGGAGGGGCGGGTCAAAAATGTCGAAGCGTCAAATTGATGTTGGGATTCGCATGCACGATGTGATGGTAGAGAAAGTCGGCGTTGCGGCCGCGCCGCTCGTGGCGCTCGTATACGACGACGGGAAATATCCCTACGAGACGTTCGATCACCTCGTGGATCACTCGCGTCGAGCGCGATTGAAGGTCGCCGGCGCACTGCAGCGAAGGCTGTTCCTCGACGAAAATCGCAGGTGCGACGTCCTGCTCGAGGAGATCGACACGGCAAATCAAACCCCGATCTTCGAGGATCGTGGATCGGGAGCGAGAGGTTGCCGGCTGGATGAATCGGCGCTTGCAGAGGTGACAGTTCGGGTCCTCGCCAGCTTGGATGCGCGTCCAAACATCCTGGTGTTGAACAAATTTGGTAAGGCAGAGTGCGGGGGAGGCGGAACGCTTGATCTGATCGCCCGCGCGTTGGACCTTGCGATACCGACGATTGTCGGCGTGCCGCGCAGCAATATCGATGCCTGGAGAGATTTCGCCGGAGATATGGGGGTTGAGCTCGAAGCCCGCGGAGACGTGGAGCGGTGGCTGGAAAGTGTTCGGCAGGATCGAACCATAGACTCAGCCAGCCAGCTGCGCTGATTGCGATTGCGAGCAATCGAGGGGTCGGGGACACAGAACTGCCAAGCCAGACCGTCGAAGATGTCTGCCGGCTGACATGGATGTTCCTCGACGAGACAGGAAACCCGCCGGTCGATCTGGAGTGGTCATCACGACGCTGATGACACGGAATGTTGCGCTCCGACAAAGAATGGCCGGTCGCGCCAGTTTAGCATCTTTCCGATCGCCGGGGATTGTATGGCGCAAGCTCATTGTTCGCGCCCCCTTGGCTGCGTTCCTCCGGGCGCCACGGCAACTGCCGAATGGCGCATCGTCGTGGCGAGTGCTGCGTCCGCGATCAACAACTGGAGCCGCTCATGATTGGGGCGAAGATCTCGCGCTGGACGATGAGCTATTTCGCGGCAGCGCTGGGGTGGCTGCTCGTTGCCTTGGCAATGCTGGTCGGCGGACTCGGTTACCCCGCCGCAGAGCTCGGCGCTCCCGATACGCTTGTCGTTGTGCATGCGGTCTGTATCGGTTGGCTCAGTCTCTCGGTATGCGGCGCCTTGTTCCAGTTCGTTCCCGTTCTCGTCGCAAGGCCGCTCCCCTTCGACAAATGGGCCTTGCCGGCCTTGTTCCTCATCAACGTCGGTCTGGTCTGCTTGATATTGGGCTTCCTCTCGCTGGCCGGACGAATTGCTCCAGCCGTTTGGCTTCTGCCGGCCGGCAGCGTGGTGCTCGGCGCGGGTCTGGCGATGGTCGCGCTCGATCTGGGCCTGACCCTCTTCAGCCAGCCGAAGGGATCTGCTCTCTTTGTCATCGCCGGACTTGGCGCGTTATGCGCAACTGTCGCGCTCGGCGTCGCGTTCGCGTTTGCTCTCGCCGGATCGGCGGGCGCCTACGGCGACGCGCTCCTGGCCGCGGCGATTCCGATCCATGCGATTGCCGGGCTGGGAGGCTGGCTGACCCTGACCGCCATGGGGGTGAGCTATCGCCTGCTGGCCATGTTCATGCTCTCGGCGGACCTCGGCGAGCGACAGAGCACATCCGCGCTGAAATTTGGTGCGCTCGCGCTATCGGTCGGTGTCGTGGGCGGATTGTTCGCGATCGGTCTCGAGGCCGGGCTCGGAGCCGTGCTCATCCTCGCCGCCGTTCTTGGGGTGATCTCGCTTGCGCTCTATGGACGGGACATCGCGACGATCTATCGCTCCCGCAAACGGCGCCAGCTCGAGTTGAACATGCGGATGGCAACCGTGTCTTTCGCCAACCTGGCGGCGACGGTGACGCTCGGCGCCGTCATCATCGTCAGCGGAAAGGTCGGCGTTCATGTCGGCGCGTTCGCGTTCTTGGCCGTGTTCGGCTGGCTGTCTGGTCTCATATTCGCGAAGCTCTACAAGATTGTCGCCTTTCTGACCTGGCTCGAAACCTACGGTCCCGTGATGGGGCGCGCCCAGACGCCACGGGTTCAGGACCTGGCGGTGGAACGTCGGTCCGAGAAGTGGTTCATCATCTATTTTCTAGGCGTCTGGGCGGCGACCATCATGTTGATGATGGGCGAGGGCCAGGCGTTTCGCGGCGCCGCGGCGGTCATGGCCGTGGGCAGTATTGGAATCATACACGAGCTTGTGCGAGTCCGACGTCTTTCCGATGTTGCGGGCTCCCGTAGGCTTCCGGCCGGAGCCATCGCGCCAAGCCTGTTGTTCGCCAGAAACTAGGAGGAGAGCCATGACCGCGTACATTGACGTCGACGTCCGACCGATTCTCAGGGCCGGAGGCGAACCGTTCTCCATCATCATGGACGCGGTCGACCGGCTGGCGCCAGGCCAGGGTGTGCGGCTGATCGCGAGCTTCAGGCCGGTTCCGCTGCTCTCCGTCATGGCAAGAAAGGGCTTCGCCCACACCGATCGACCGCTCGACGATGGCGATTGGGAAGTGCTGTTTTCGCCGCTGGCTGCCGAGGACGCCGGTCAGGAAGACGCTGGTGCCGGCCTCGCCTTCGAGCAATGGCCAGATCCCGTAGTCACGCTCGACAACCGAGAGCTCGACCCACCCGAGCCGATGGTGCGCATCCTCGCGGCTGCGGAGGAGCTGGGCCCTGGAGAGACCTTGTCGGCACTTCTGGGCCGCGAGCCGGTCTTCCTGTTCCCTGAACTTGAGAAGCGCGGCTTTCGCTGGCTCGGCGGGTTTACGCCGG
>BFBZ01000004.1_pt46 | contig 57861 bp, 49 predicted proteins | sample 1888401 | NCBI WGS metagenome assembly BFBZ01 (sample SAMD00112614, study PRJDB3348) | symbiont metagenome | host: Chara braunii
CGGGCGCAGAAGGCGCAAAGGTGAGCGTGAGCCCGTCGAGATTGAAGGGATTGCGGCGCGCGATGACGCCGTCGGCATCCTCAATGACGGCGATGTCGCCGAAATCCGCATTGGCCGACCGCGCGGCAGACAGGCGCCTGGACCGCGCGTTGGCCGGGCGGCGCTCCTCGGCGCGCGAATGCAGGTAGCGTTCTTCCAGGTCTTTCCCGTTGTAGGTGCCGCAAGAGGCCGCGGGCCGCCGGGCGGCAAGGCTGGAGCACAGGGCGAGAGCCGCGAAAATAGCGTAGATTTTGGACTTCATGACTGCCGGTCGCGGGCTTGATCTCAGTGTATCAAGCGCGACCGGCAGTCATTTTCAAGAACAGCTTAGAACTGGATACGGGCAGAAAGCTGAATGATCCGCGGATCGCCCGTGGACGAGATCTGGCCGAAGGTTCCGGACGTGAAACTCGTCGATGGGTTGGAGAACTGCGCCGCATTGAGCAGGTTGAAGAAGTCGGCGCGAATTTCCATGTTCAACTTTTCCGTGATGGCGGTGGACTTCGCAATCGTGAGGTTCCAGTTAAACAGGCTGGGGCCGCGGAAGGCGTTGCGCCCGAGCGAGCCATAGGTCCGCTGCGACGGATTGTTGACCGGGTCAAAGCCGGGAGCCGAGAACGCCGAGATGGAGAACGAAGCCGGCGTGAAGTAGAAATTGCCGGTCGTTCCCTTCAGCGTTTGAGCGTTATGCGGGTCGAAGTAGGAAATGGGGGCTACCAGGTTGGCGCGCACCAGGCTGGCGTCGCCCGCGGCGGAAGGACCGGTACGGGTTCCTTTGCGGCTGATAAAGCCGGAAACGTCGAGCGGCAAGCCCGTCCGGTACGACATCACCGGGTAAAGCGTCCAGCCGTTTGTGAGTTTCTTGGCGCGTCCGCCGGCCATCTTATTGAACGGCAGATCCCAGTTAGCACTGAACGAGGTGTACTGGGTGATATCGAAGTTCGACACCGCGCGGAACTGGTTCCAATTGTAGTAAGGAACGCGGCTCGAGGCCGCGCCGGTGCGGAAGCCCGATTCGTTGTCGATAGATTTAGACCAGGTGTAGTTGACCTGGAATCCAGCGCTGCCGAAGTAGCCGAGCGACATCTGGCGGGCCTGTAACCGGGCTTGCAGGCTGTTGTAGGAAGCGCTGCCGACGTTGGCGAATGTATCCAGGTAGCTGAAAGAGCCGTTATCGTTCGGCGGAGTGGTGTTGAACAGCCGCTTGGTGGTTCCGAGGATGAACGGATTGGCGTCGAGCAGGCCGGTGAGTTTGTGCGAGTCGCTGCCGGCGTAGCCGATTTCGGCGATCATCTTCGAAGTCAGTTGCTGCTGCACGTTCAGGTTGTACTGATAAACGTACGGAGTGCGCAGGTTCTGGTCGACAAAGTAGACGCCGCCACCGCCGAAAGGCAGGAACCCGGCATCGTCGAAATTGATGTCCTTGGCCGGCGGACGGGACGGGAACGAGTTGGGCACGCCCGTGGCGACGAACGGGGCGGTGAAGTAATTGGTCTGCGCTTTCGGATTCTTGCTGAGCGGGTCGAAGAACAGGTCCGCGAATCCGAAGAAGGGCGCCTGGCCGTTGTATTGGAGGTTGTCCTCGGCTTTCAGGATGTCGTAGAAGATGCCGAATCCGCCGCGGATGCTGGTGCGGCCTTTGCCGTTCGGGTCCCACGCGAAGCCGAAGCGGGGTGCCCAATCGTTGCGATCCGGGAAGTTGGAGCCCATCGGAGCGCCCTTATCACCCGGGAACAGAAGGCCCTTTGGAGCGTTCACGAAACGCGTGGACTGCTGGCCGAGCTGCAGCGAGAACGACCGCCCCTGCAGATCGAGTTTCGGCGAGCTGTACTCGTAACGCAGCCCGAAAGTGAGCACGAGATTGGGGCGGACCTTCCATTCGTCCTGCCAGAAGAATCCGAGATTGTGCGAGCGGATGTTGCTGGGCGCCGCGCCGAACTGAAGGTACTCGTCCGGCAAGCCGAGCAGGAAATCAGCACGGTCGTTGCCGGAGCCGATGCCGCCGTTGCCGGGGTCGCCGCTGAAGAAGAAGTTGCCGTTTACGTAGAAGTCGTACACGGTGTTGTTCTGATACGGAGTGTAGAAAAAGCCGGTCTTCATCGAGTGGTGGCCGCGAATCCAACTGAAGGTATCGCTCCATGTGTAGGTGTTGTCGATCAGGTTGGTGGGTCCCTGGACGCTGAAACCGACTGCCAGGCCGCTGTTGAAGCTGAGGTTTGGAGGACCGGTCGGATCGTCCGGCGTAACGCCGACGCCGAGTTGGGCGGCATTGGGCAGTTTGGTTGCCGGCGCGGATTGAAGCCCGTTGTTGCGCTGCGCAGTGAAACGGAATTCGTTAATCTTGTCGGCGCCCATCAACTTGGTGTAGGTGACCGAGCCGAAGTAGCGTTTTGCCCCGCCGGTAACCGGGTAGCCCGAGACATTGGCAAAGCTGAATGGTGTGACTGTGGTCAGCTTCTGCCAGATGAGCGTGGTCGAGATGCGATCGTTCGACGTCAGGTTGTAGTCGGCTTTGCCGGTGATCTCCTCGCGGTTGTCCTTTCCCGAACCCTGCGAGGTCAGGAAGCCGGTGGAGGACGTCGGGATCAGGTTCGCCTTGATGTAGTTGTTGGCCACGGTGTTGATGCGAGTCGGGTCGATGATGCCCTGCGCGGCGAGGTTGGGGTTGGGCTGAAAGTAAGGGAACTGCTGGAGGAAGTCGACCACACCGGGGTCGGGCTTGCCGTTGTTCGATTTCGAAAAATCGCCCGCGAGTTCGGCGGGAGTGTAGGTTTGCACCTTCGAAGTCGTTTGAAGCTGCGACAGGCGCTGCCCCTGATAGCCGAACAGGAAAAACAGTTTGTCTTTACCGTTGAAAATTTTTGGCAGAAGCACCGGACCGCTGAAGGTGCCGCCGAACTGATTGCGTTTCAGGATTTCGCGCGGCAGCCCCGCGGCGTTGTTGAAGAACTTATTGGCGTTGAACGCGTCGTTGCGGATGTAGTCGTACGCGCTGCCGTGAAACTCGTTGCCGCCCGAGCGGGTGACCACCGAAACGACGCCGCCCGCATTGCGCCCGTACTCGGCTGAGTAGTTGCTCGTCAGAATGCGAAACTCCTGAACGACATCGGGGTTCGGGTTCACGACCACGCTGTTGTTGAGCAGGTTGGAGTTCACGCCGCCGTCGAGGACGTAGTTCACCGAGTCCTGCCGTCCGCCGCCGACGCTGAACGAGCCCGCCCCGCCGGCATCGGAAGGAATCACGCCGGGAGCGCTCAAAATGGCGAGATCGAGAACGTTGCGGCCGTTGAGCGGCGCGTTCACAATCGACTGCGTTGTCACGGAACCGCCCATCGTGGCCGAAACCGTTTCGACGTGGCTCGCATCGGCTTCCACCTGCACGGTTTCGGTATTCTGTCCGACCTCGAGCTTCAAGTCGACGTGCAGCGACTCATTGATGAGCACCTGCTCCGGCCTGGAGATGGTTCTCTTGAAACCCGGCGATTCGGCTGAAACCGTGTAGCTGCCGATGGGCACCGAGAGGACCTGATAGGAACCATCGGTGGCGGATGTGGTCTCGCGCGACACGCGCGTGGAAACATTTGTGACAGTGACTTTGGCGCCGGCAACAACGGCTCCGGACGGGTCGAACACACTACCGACCACGCGCCCGTTCGCGTCTTGCGCCAAAAGGGATGAGACAGAAAGCAGGAAAGCAGCTAGGCCCCGAAACTTCATCAAAAACCTCCCCGGTTGTTTTGAAGCGTTTCTTATGGAATAGCAGACGGCCGGAATAGGATCAATCGATTTTTTTGATAGGTCTCAATCAGAAATCGGGGAGATCTCGCCTCGAATTAGCTGCACGGCTTCACGCGGATTGGCCGCGCGGGTTACCTGGCGGCCGATCACCAAGTAATTCGCGCCATTTTGGACGGCCTCGGCAGGAGTGGCGACCCGCTTCTGATCCCCTTTATCGGCGCCCGGGGAGCGCACCCCGGGGGTCACCAGAATTTTCTGAGGCCCGGCAACGGAGCGGACAGAGCGGAGTTCGAGAGGGCTGCACACGATGCCATCGGCGCCCGCCTGAACGGCGTTTTTCACCCGGCGCACAACCAATTCCGGCACGCTCAAGCCGCTGTAGCCGTCCGCGTCGAGGTCGCTCTGGTCGAAACTGGTGAGCACGGTAACGGCGAGGATCTTCAACGACGACCCGGCGCGCCCTTCCACCGCCGCCCTCACCACCGCACCTTGAGCATGAACGGTCAACAGCGATACACCGCTTTGCGCCACGCTCGCAACCGCGCGCTTCACCGTCTCGCCGATGTCGTAAAACTTCAGGTCGAGGAACACCTGCTTGCCCGAGGCGGTCAGTTCGCGGACAAAGTCCATGCCGGCCGCGGCATATAGCTCCATGCCGACCTTATAGAAGCCGGCTGCGTCGCCGATCTTCGAAACGAGCGCCAGCGCCTGTTCGGCGGATTCCACATCGAGGGCGATAATCAGCGGATCGTGTGTCATAGAATACGGACCGGCTTGGCGGCGCGAGCCAGGACGCGTCCGATGACGTAAGCGCCCGGGCACTCGCGCTCGAGCGCAGCGGCATCGGCGGCGGCGAGGCTGATGAGCAGACCGCCCGAAGTCTGCGGGTCGTAGAGCAGGTTCATGAATTCGGAGTCGCCTTCGACTGCGCACGAGGCGAAGTCCCGATTCGCGGCGAGCCCGCCCGGAGTGGCTCCGGCGCGCGCGTACTCCACCGCGCCGGGCAGAAATTCGATTTTTCGGGAGTCGATCTCGAGCGTGACGTTCGAACCGGCAGCCATCTCGCGCGCATGCCCGATCAGCCCGAAGCCCGTGATGTCGGTGACCGCGTGAACGTCGAAGTTGAGCATCGCTTCGCAGGCGCGGCGGTTCAGAGTCAGCATCGATTCGATGGAAGCCGCGACATGGGCGGGGTCGGCGATGCCTTTCTTGAGCGCGGTTGAAATGACGCCGGTGCCTATGCGCTTGGTAAAGACGAGCGCGTCGCCGGGTCGAGCGGCGGCGTTGGTCATCACGCGGTCCGGATGAATGGTGCCGGTAACCGAGTAGCCGAACTTGATTTCGTCGTCGTTCACGCTGTGCCCGCCGAGGATGGCGCACTCGGCTTCCCTCATTTTTTCAGCGCCGCCGGCGAGGATCTGCCCAAGATCGTCGAGGTCGCCTTTGCCGGGGTAGGCGAGAATCGAAAGCGCCGAAATCGGCCGTCCGCCCATCGCATACACGTCACTGAGGGCGTTGGCGGCGGCGATGGCGCCGAAGGTGTAGGGGTCGTCGACGATGGGCGTGAAAAAGTCCACCGTCTGAACCAGCGCGAGATCGGCCGAAAGACGATACACTCCGGCGTCGTCGGCCGTATCGAAGCCGACCAGGACGTTCTCATTCGTCACCCGCGGGACGCGCGCCAACACGTGGTCCAAAACCTTTGGACTCAGCTTAGACGCTCAACCCGCGGCCTTGACGTGCGCCGTGAGCTTCTTCTCCATCGAAATCTATTTTGCCGCGATCGCTTCTTGAGCAGCGTACTTGGTCTCAACGTAGCGGTTCAGAATCTGGATGAACTCGGCGACGATGTTCTCGCCGCGGAGCGTGACGGTCTTGCTGCCATCGACGAAAACGGGCGCGACGGGTTCCTCGAACGTGCCCGGCAGCGAGATGCCGATGTTGGCGTGCTTCGATTCGCCGGGACCGTTTACAATGCAGCCCATCACTGCGACCTTCATTTCCTCAACGCCCGGGTGACGTTCTTTCCAGACCGGCATTTGCTGCCGCAGGTAGTTCTGGATCTGGTCCGCCATGTCCTGGAAAAACGTGCTGGTGGTTCGCCCGCATCCCGGGCAGGCTGTCACCTGGGGCGTGAAGTTGCGCAGTTCGAGCGACTGCAGAATCTGCTGGCTGACGATCACTTCTTCGGTGCGGTCCCCGTTCGGCAGCGGAGTGAGCGAGGCGCGGATGGTGTCGCCGATGCCTTCCTGCAGCAGCACGGAAAGCGCAGCGGTGGTGGCGACAATGCCTTTCGCGCCGAGTCCGGCTTCGGTCAGCCCGAGGTGGAGCGCGTAGTCGCTTTCGGCGGCGAGTTTCCGGTAGACGTAGATCAGGTCCTGCACGCCGCTGACTTTGGCGCTCAGAATAATCCGGTCCCGCCCAAGTCCGTAGCTTTCGGCGGCGCGGGCGTTCTCAAGAGCGCTGACCACGATGGCGTTCATCATGACCGTCTTGGCGTCGAGCGGGTCGGCGAGCTTCGAGTTCTCATCCATCATGCGGGTGAGCAGCCGTTGATCGAGCGAGCCCCAATTCACCCCGATGCGCACCGGCTTGCCGTACTCGATGGCCTTTTCGATCATGGTGCGGAAATTATCGCCATCTTTGTGGCCGATGTCGACGTTTCCGGGATTAATCCGATATTTGGCCAGGCGGCGGGCGCAGGCGGGATACTTCTTGAGCAGGATGTGGCCGTTGTAGTGGAAGTCGCCCACAATGGGCACGCGAACGCCGAGCAGGTCGAGCGTGTCGGCAATTTTCGGAACGGCGGCGGCGGCTTCATCCGTGTTGACGGTGACCCGGACCACTTCCGAACCCGCCTCGGCAAGCGCCTTTACCTGATTAACCGTGGCGGTGACGTCGGCAGTGTCGGTGTTGGTCATCGACTGCACGACGATCGGGTGGCTTCCGCCCACCCACACACCCCCGACGTTTACGGCCACCGAATGGCGGCGCGGCAAAGCAGCCATGCATCCTCCCAGATCACTATTGCCAGAGCAACCTTAATTGTACCAACCGGGCTGGATTTTCTAGCGGGAGCGCGAGCGGGTCCGGATGTCGACCTCGGCGGCACGAACCGGCTTAACCGCGGCGGTGGCTGTATATTTCAGGTAGGCGATGATGGAAGCGAGTTCGTCGAGCGAGTAGGCGGCTTCGCGAGGCGGATGTTCCCAGTCGGGGAACGGCCGGATGGAAGCGATCTCGGTGGATGACACGGCGCGGCGGAGCGGCGGGGTCTTGCTCAGGTCCCACAGTTCGGTCGCGTCGCTCCCCATATGGATCAAAACGGCGGGGAGCGAAGTCTTGTCGTGAAGATCGACCCGCTGCACATGCTTTTTCACGCGCGCCAGCATGAGCGCGGCGATGTCGTGGGGGCTCATGCGAGCCGCGAGCGCCTTCAAGTCGGGTCCGACAGGATTACCGGCTTTGCCGGCGGTGTGGCAGCGGGCGCAGGCGATCCCTTTCGGGGAATTTTCAAACAGTGTTTGCCCGCGGTTCAATTGATCGCTGGGCAACTGGTTGAGTTCAGCGGCTGGAATGCCGCCCAGGAAAAGGACTGCCGGGATCAGCCGCGTCAAGTTTACATCTCCAGCTTTCCGTCGTAACGCATCTCTTCCACATCGAACGGTTGCGCGATGATGAAGCGGCCGATTTGCGCCTCGAACTGGATGAACTTGTCCTGGCGGGTCACTTCCAGGCTCTTCGGAAACACGTAGGCCACCAGAATGCCCTCGTGGGTTTGAAAAACTTCGGCCCGAATCGGGCGGACGTCTTTTTTGCCTTCTCTCTTTAGAACGGCGAGTTTCCGCAACGGTTCGCCGAGACGCTCCGGATCGCCATTGAGAGCCGGACCGGGGATGCCATAGACCGCCACCACGTAACCTTCCGCGTCAGGCAAGGGCGGTTCCACGGAGCGCGTGATGAATTCCGCCACGCGCACGGGCAGGGCTGTCTCCCAGCGCACTTGAACCACGGTGCCCATCGCGCCCATTCCGTCCTTGCTTCGCGGCGGAAGAAACACGGCGCCTTTGCCGTTATTGGAAGCGGGCTTCGTCTTGTCGATGTCGTCGTAGCCGATGCCGTGAGGCCGGCCCATGTTGCCGGACTCACGGCGCTCGAACTCGCTCTGCAGGCGCGTCAGCACGGTTACGACTCGCTTCGACCACGGCGAGTTGGTCAGAACCTGATTCGCGTCCTGCTGGCTCCAGTCTTTTGACGGCTTGGTTCGCCAAGCCGTCCTGGGATCACTGTCGGCGCCGAACGCGATGCCGATCACAACAACAGGGATGAACAAATACATTCGGCGCACAAGCAGTTCCTTATAGCTTGACCATTAGAGAGAAGATCCAGCGGTTCTCGCGTTTGCGAAGATCGGGACCCCAACCTTGAATGAACTGAGTCGGATCGCCCGTATTGATGCTACCCGGACCGCCCGGGGGCGTCAATCCGCCGGGTCCACTGAAGTAAGGCACGTTGGCGCCGCGCTGCGTGAACTCGGTCCGGAAGGTTACAAACTGACTCGGCATCCAATCGAAAGTGGCCTGAAAATCATAAGCGCGGAATTTGTCGCCGGGATTCTGCGAGAAGTACGGCGAACCGGTCGTGGCAGTCGCGCCGTTGATCGGCGGCAACAGAACGAGATAACGGCCGGGGTTGGACATTACGCCGCCGCCGATCGTGGCGCCGAACTTATCCTTGTCGAACCACCACCGGTGATACGCCATGGCGCCTATAAAGTTCTGGGAGGGCGCATCTTTCGAGCCATGGAAACAGGAGACGCCGCCGCCGGTTTCGCAACCCACGTCCCAGGTAAGCGAAAAGGCCATGCGGTGCATTTTCTTATTCGGATTCTGCCAGTACTTCCACTCCATGCTGTCGTCTTCGTGCACGCGGGTGCGGTAAGGGTTGCCGAGCGTATCGCGCCCGAGCGTGTACGTATTGAAAACGAAGTCAAGATTTTCTGTGGGGCGCCAGAGTATCTGGCCGCCTACGCCGTGCCGTCCGTTGAACTTCGCGTAAGTCTGCCAGCCGTTCACAAACCACGGCTCGATCTTCAATTTATTCGTCGGAAACCACTGCGCGCGAATTCCGCTGAAGAACCAGGGCGTGTTAGAGGACACATAAGACGGCTGGTAAGCCCAGTTATCGAAGCTGTAATAACTGAACAGGCCGATATAGGACATAAAGATACCAGCCTGGACATTCAGCCCGTGTTGCACGTTGAAGTGATATCCGCCGTAAGCTTCGGTCATGTAGCGATACGCATCCTGCAGTTGCCACTGCCCCTGGCTGTAGCTGGAATCATTGCGGGGCGTAGCCGTTGACACAGCGCCCAGCTGGGTCAGGAAGCGGCCTTGCATATTGCCGGCGTGGAAATCGCCGCCGATGTTCACCTGCTGAAGGATTAGTTCGCCGGTGCGGACGCCCTCTGTTGTCCCACCGAGTGAGTGATCGATCGGGTGATTGTAGTCGTAGATGTAATTCGTGTCGACACGGAATTCACCGGTGAAATACTTGGAGTCCAACACCTCGTCGTGGTTACGAGGCACCGCGTTCATCCAGGTGAAGTCGCCGAACGCGAAAGGAGTATCGTTGTCGACAGCCGGCGGTGTCGGCGGAGGAGCGCCGGGCATCGCTGCCACCACGGATTTCACTTCGGCCGTGGCCTTGATGGCGGCAGCCGCTTCCGCTTTGGCCTCTTCAGCCGCTTTGGCCGCTGCTGCCGCTTTGGCCTGCGCTTCGGCCTTGGCTTTTTCGTCGGCCGCCGCCTTCTCCTTAATCATGCCTTCCAGGCGCGACATGCGCTCGCGCAATTGGTCCAATTCCCGCTGTAAATCGGATGCCTGTTGGGCGTAGACCGGCACGCTGCTCGCCAATAGAAACAGGGCCGCCAGTGCCGACGTTGTCCCACGCCTGAAGCCGAACCGGTGACGATTGATCATTAAATGAGCTCTCCGTTGTCGTAAGTTCCTGACGTTTCGGTCGGGGCAGCAGCCGCATGACGCCGCCTGTTAGCCCGCCGCGAACCCGGAGACTGGCTGTAATACATCCGACTGGTTTTCAGTATGAGTTCCGGGTAATGAAAAAGTCATGAAAACCAAGTCCGGCAAACTCAAGAAACTTTGAATGACCCGGATAAGTCTGCGCGATAAGGCAGGTAACTGTTTGCTATTCAAGCTCGCTGAGGCGCTCGGACAATTCACGCAACACTCGCCGCCATCGCTTGACCTCAACGTCGAGATCACGGTGCAACGTTCGCAGGTTTTGAGTGATTTCCCTGAGGGCCGACGCACGCTCCCCTGAGTGGACAGGCACCGGGATCGAGTTCCGTGTCAGCGCGGCTTTTACTTCGTCACGTCCGCGAGGGCCGAATCGTGGGAGCCGGCGCCGCAAAGCCCGTTCGATCACGCTTTGAACCGTGGTGCAACCCGCGCGGCGGAGCGTGTTCTCGGTCATGCGCGATAACCGTAAACTTTCAAGCGGTGAATCCGCCGTGACGGGCGAGGTTTCGAATTTACTCGGACAGATATCTTTCTCGAGCATGAACGACCGTATCGGGAACCTTCAGACGCACGCGAAACTGGTGCCACTGCCCGTCCCGCTCCGCCGCCGGACGGTAGCCAATCACGTAACGGCTTCGCAGCGCCCTGCCGATCTTGGCGGCCGCTTCGCGCATGTCTTTCTCGCTCCGCACCACAAAATGAAGACCGCCGGTGCGATTGGCCAATTGCTCCATGAACATTGCCCCGACGCTGTCCTCGCGCGCCTCGATCGGCTTTTTGTGAAGACCCGGATCGAAGACGGCAATCGTGTGAATCTCCACACCCGCTTCATCCGCCAGCCTCAATAACTCCCGGCTGGTATAGCGGCTGTTGTTGTCGACACCGTCTGAAAACACCAGCAGCGCCCTCCGGCGGTTTTGCGACTTGCGGACCGAGGACAGGGTCAAGTACACGGCGTCAAACAATGCCGTGTTGCCGCGTCCCGGTTCGTAGCGCAATGAATCGAGAATAGTATCGAAGTCACGCGTGAATTCGAACCGGTAAGTCGGGTGCGAGGATACAGTTACCAGCATGGCCTCGTCTTCGGGCTCCGCCAGGTCGAAAAAGCTCTTCAGTGCATGCCTGGCTTGCGGCAACTTAGCGCGCATGCTTTGACTCAGATCGAAGACGATTCCGATCGAACAGGGGACGTCTTCCTCGCCGAATGACACAATCGGCTGCTGAGCCTTGTCTTCGAGCACGCTGAACACGCTCGCGGGCAACCCGTTTACGGCCGCCCCGCGCTGGTCCGTTACGGTGACCGGAACAAGCACCATGCGGGAATCGGAACGATAAGCCGTTCGCGGAGCCTCGACGGGCTTCTGCGCGGTCAGCAGCACGGCAGTCGCGAAACTGAGGACAACAAGCCGCATCGCCGCTCCGCTCAGAAGAAAAAGATCACGTCGCCGGCCAGCATCAGCTGACTTCGCCGCATCCCGCCGTCATAAGCGCGCGCGTCGAATGCGTGCTCCCATCTCACTTCCGGGCGGAAGACCAGGGTGGACCCGATCCAGTGATTCCATCCGAATCCTGTTTCGACGTAACGCGTCCGTGTGCCTGTGCGCTGTCCCCGCATGTCGTCGAAATATTCGCCGCGGTAAACGATGAAGTCATGCGCACCCAGCTGGCGGCTCGTGTAGTTGAGAACCGCCCACTCGGGAGCGTAGCAGGTGACTTCGCTGTCCCGGTTGCAGAACGCGCCGTTCGCGTTGATCTGCACCATCGAAGCCCCATCTGGGTTATTTAGATTTGGAACTTTTCGCTGGTATTGATACCAGGATTCAGTGGATGTGTGCCAACGGGAGTTGATTTTGTGATACCACGTCGCATAGTAGGCAGCGAGGTTGTTATATGCATAGCGGCTGTCATTCATCGAGTTGGCGCACAGATAGACATTGTCGCCACCGTGTGCCCACGTATAGCCCACGCACGCATTCCCGGTCAGCTTCGCGTCCGCTTTCCAGGGTGCGGTATCGCAGCCGGCAGAAAGCCCCAACTGAACCGTCCAATGATTGCTGAACTTGATAGTGGCATTCGTCCCGGTCTGCGTATAGCAATCGTAGGTATACAGAAGCGAGTGCGTGAAGGTGTAATTATTCGGCGCCAACTGCGCTTCGACGTCCGGCAATGAGATGTACCGGCCGACTCGGACGTTCATGCCCTGTGCTACGTGAGGGAAGTAGAGGTCGATATAAGCCATCACAGGGTCGAATCCAGCCTTCTTGCCGATCGTGCCGTCTGCATTCTGTGTCAACAGCTGGTGACTTAGATATCCTTTTGCCGTCGTAAACCGGTAGTCCGTCCCGTATAGGCTGGTGAGCCGGAACCCCCAATCAAAATGGTCCGTTTGGACGGTATCGGGCTGGCGTTCGATGTAGAACGCGAGCTGATCGAGTTGGATGGAATTCGGAATTTGAGCGTAGGCCGCCGGAGCATTCGAATAAAGTCCATTCGCCTGGCTGCTGCTGCTGAAATTCATCCCGAGATTCACCCAGCCGTACATCGTGATGCCGCTCTTCTTCCAGGCATCCGCCGACGCACCCCCGTAGATGGTGTTCATCAGGGGCGTCGAAACCGTGAACGGTTGGCCGATATTGACCGTTCCTCCGATCGGCCAGACCGTAAACGGGTAGGGAGGACTCGACATCGGCGCCGGGTCGCCCCGGAACTTCGGAACGGGCGCATTGGGGTCAGCCGGTTGCGGATGCCAGTCATCCCAGTAGCTCCTTCCGAGCCTCGAAAAGAACCCATGCCGCTGCACGATGGTTCCGCTGTTCTTTACTGGCGTTATCGGCGGATCGGCATCCGGGGAAGGAACCGCAGCCACGGAAGCGGGGGCCAGAACCTGTTCGTCATCGCCGTAGAGCGGTAACCAGAGCAGACAGAATATTACCGATGTCGACAGACGCAATCGAGTAAACAAGTTGGAGCCCCTAAATGTGGAATCGGTCTATCGGACTGGGATAGGCGGGCGTTCTACTTCGAACAACTAATCAACTTCAATTGAAAGTGTGACCGACCGGGCGTGAAAAAGGCATAAAAGGTCAGTAATCATCATCCGGTGGATGCGTGGTTACGTCCGGGTCGGAGGGATTCCGGAATCGGTATCCCACCCACGGCTCCGTGACTAAGTACTGTGGATTGGATGGGTTATCTTCGATTTTCTTACGCAACATCTTTACATAGGATCGTAAGTACTCGAGCTCATCCCCGTACTCGGGACCCCATACGGTTCTTAATAACTTTCTATGCGTAAGCGGTACGCCCTGGTGCTCCATCAACGCCGCGAGAAGGTCGAACTCAGTCGGCGACAGCCGCACTTCAACGCCGTTCTTCTTTAGAATCCTGGACTCGAGGTCCAGTTCCAGTTCGCCTGCTCTCTGCACAGCCGCCTTTGGTGGAGTCACATGTCCCCGCCGGTGAACCGCGCGCAAACGCGCCACTAACTCACGAAACAGAAAAGGCTTGGTGATGAAGTCGTCAGCCCCGGAATCGAGCGCCTCGACTTTATCGTCTTCCGAGTCGCGGACCGTGACCATCAGGATTCCGACGCGGCTGTCGATCGCCCGAATCCGCTTGCAGGTCTCCAGTCCGTCCACACCGGGCATGTTGACATCGAGAAGCACGATATCCGGCATCTGCTGCCGGATGGAGGCCAAAGCCTCTTCGCCGTTCGCCGCCTCGCGCACCCGGAATCCGCTTGCGGTCAGAGAGGTGACCAGCACGCGGCGCAACGACACCTCGTCATCCACAACAAGCGTATCGATGAAGACCTCTTCAGGCATCCGGAACATCTCCGTTCGACACGAAGGGCAAGCACAGCCGGAACATGATTGCGCTGCGGGCGCCGGTGGCGGCCTGCACTTCAACATCGCCGCCGTGCGCGATGGCGATTTTGCGTGCTACGTAGAGCCCCAACCCCGTGCCAGGCACCGATTGCGAGTTCGCGCCCCGGTAGTAGCGCTCGAAAATTCGTTGCAGTTCGGGGGCTTCCAGTCGCGCACCCGCGTTCCAAATCCCGACTGTGGCCTGGCTCCCCCGAAACTCCAACTCGATCTCAATAGGCGATTGCGGGGGCGAGTACTTCGAGGCATTGTCGAGCAACTGGCTGATGGCCAGCCGCATGAGATCCGGGTCCGCTTGAATGCTCTGGCCGCCGGCGGTAGTGACCGCGTAACGCCGGTTCGGCCACGCCCTCGAGTACCGGCGCGTAACACTCAACACAAGCTGTTCGAGGTCGACCTCGGTTCGGCGCGCCTTCACCTGGCCGCGGTCGAGACGAGCCGTGCGCACCAGGCGCGTGGTCAACGAGCCGAGGCGCGCCGCTTCGGATTCGATCACACGCGCGAGTTCGGCTTGTTTGGAAGCCAGCGGTCCGGTCTCCTGAATGCCCCCGAGGGCCGCGAGAATCGTCGAGAGCGGCGTCTTGAATTCGTGCGCCAGCGCGTCGAGCACCGCGGTTCGGAAGACTTCGGATTCAGCGGCTTCTGAGGCCGTTTTGGCAGCCCGGTGAGCCTGGATTCGGTCCAACATCAGCTTCGCAAGGGCGGCCAGCGGGCGAGCCGTAAATTCCGGGTTCTGCAATCCTTCGAAACCGATCGCCCCACTCCAGCCGGCGGCGCCATCAAAGATCTCAACCGCGATGCCATCCGCTGCAACGCCGCTGGTGAGACCCGCGGCGGCGCTCCGCGTTGCCGACTCCAGCGCGGCACTTGGCTCGCCCGGCGGGAACACGTCGATCCTGCCGGTTTCGGCAATGCACATCGCCTGCATTTTGAAGGTCTGAACAAACCGCTCGAAAATCTTTTTGCGTGGGACGGTGTCCGGATCGAGCGCGAGCATTTCCTGGGCAAGCGCGTAGAGGCGTTCGGTGTTCTTGCGCTGCCATTCGGCCGCCAATGACGCGAATCGAAGGCGCGAAGAAAGGTAGCTGATCGTGAATGCCGTGACAAGAAATGTAGCCAGAGCGAGTGCGTCAATGGGTCGCTTGACGCGGAAACTCAAATAGGGCTCTATGAAAAAGAACTCCAGCAGCGCGCCGGCGGCGACCGACGTCGCGAGAGCCGCCGGCAAATCGCCGTTCAGCGATTGGAGCACCAGAACGACGAAGTACAGAAATGCGGCTACGGCGAATCCCGCCTGCAACCGATAACAAATCAGCGTCGTGGTCCCTAGAGCGGCGGCCGACAAAATCAGGTGAAAGGCGCGCGAATTGAGCGTTGCCGCGCGAGGAGCCACCTCGAACGGCCAGTGTCGAACCAACATGGAATGAGCGCCCATCGTCGATTACCCGGTACGGGCGACGAGGCCGCGGGGATTTCAATAGCAGGATGGAACGAAACTCATGAAAAAGGCATAAAAGCGCCGCAAATGATCAGGGAATCTCAAAGCGGTAGCCCAGCCATGGCTCGGTGATAATGTAGCGGGGACGGGCGGGATTGTCTTCAATTTTGCCCCGCAGCGCGCGCACGTAGGTCCTTAGGTACTCGAGTTCACCGCCATACTCGGGCCCCCAAACCTGCTGCAGGATCTTCGCGTGCCTCACCGGCGCGCCTTTCGACTTCGCCAGCAAAGCCAGCACGTCGAACTCGGTCGGGGTCAGGTGAATCGCCTGTCCGCCCTTTTCGACGTGCCGCCGCTCGAAATCGATAATGAGGTCGCCCGCGTGTAGAACCGTATCGCGGGCTTCAGTAGGGCGCAAGCGGCGAAGCACCGCGCGCGACCGGGCCAGCAGTTCCCGCAGCCGGAAAGGCTTGGTGACGAAATCATCGGCGCCCGCATCGAGCGCGCTCACTTTGTCGTTTTCCGAATCCCGAACGGTGACCATCAATATGCCCGCCGGCAGTTTCGCCGCCCTCATCCGCCGGCAGACCTCCACGCCCGACAGTCCGCCGAGATTGATGTCGAGCAGCACCAGATCGAATCCGCCGCCCTCGGCCAGCCGCAGCGCCTCTTCGCCGCTGGCCGCTTCACTCACTTCGAAACCTGCTGCCGCAAATGAAGCTCTGAGCGCCCGGCGCAGCGGCGCTTCATCATCGACAATCAGCAGCCTGGGCTTATCCGTCATGCCGGGCATTCTCCAGCGGCAGATAGAAGCGGAACGTCATTCCGCCCTGCTCGCTTTCCGGGTCGAGCACCAGCCCGCCGCCGTGAGCGAGAGCGATCTTGCGCGTCACGTGAAGACCGAGTCCGGAACCGCCCGCCGAAGCATTTCCGCCGCGCCCGAAACGCTCGAATATGCGGGCCCGGTCGGCTTTCGACACCGGCCGGCTGGGACTCCACACCGTCAGGTTGGCCAGCCCATTTTCGACGAACAGCGCGATTCGAACCGTCGAGCCCTCGGGCGAATATTTGCACGCATTGTCGACCAACTGGCCCAAGGCCAGGCGCAACAATTCCGTGTCCGCGGATACCGTGGCCTCCGCATTGCCATGAACCTCGATCATGTGCGCGGGACGCAGTTCCGCGTACCGGTCCGCTACGTCCTGCGCCACATCGTAAAGATTGACGACTTCCGGTTTCGGCTGAACCTGCTCACGATCGAGTTGCGCCGTGCGCAGCAGCCGGGCAGCCAGGTGGCCGAGCCGAGCCGCTTCCAATTCCACCAGCTCGGCAAGCTCGTCCTGCGCCGGCGCAAGTGGGCCGAGTTCCCGAAGCCCGCCGGCCGCGGCAAGGATGGTGGTAAGCGGTGTCTTGAATTCGTGGGCCAGCGCGTCGAGCACCGCGCCTCGCAGCGCTTCCGCTTGCGCATCGGCGGCCGCCTGATGAGCCGTCTCGTGTGATTTGACCATCTGAATCCAGGAAGCGGCCACGGCGGCAAGCGGACCGGCCATGGTCGCATCCTCCAGACCCTCGAGACCAAGCGCGCCGGTGATTTCGCCTTTGCTTTTCACACACCGGACGGCGATCTGCTCCTGCTTCAGGTCGCGATCCTCCCTGGCTATGTATGCATCGCGGGTGATGGCTGGCAGTTCGCTATTGGACGAACCGAGGAACCGAACTTCCGCGGTCTCGCCATCAAGCAGGCAAACGCTTTTGAGATGCATCACTTCGAGAAATGGCTGGAGCAGGCCTTCTCCGGCCGATTCGCCCGGATCGAGCGCGAGCAGTTTCTCGGTCACGGCGTGCACCTGAGCCGTGCGGTTCCGTTCGTATTGAGCCTGCTCGGCTTGTGCGCGGGCCCGAGCGCCCAGCCGGGTCACCACGAGAGACGTGAGGAGAAAAGCAACCAGCATCACCGCTTCCACAGGATCGGTCAGGCGGAAACTGAACAAAGGTACGAGGAAGAAATAGTCGAGGCTGGCCGTCGCAACCAGGCAAACCACCGCGGCGGCGGGAAACCCGCTACCCGTTGCGTTCAGGAGGATTGCGATGAGGAACATAAACGCGGTGGTTGTTCCGTTGAATTGGAGCGGAAAGGCGATGGCCGTCAGGAGTGCGATGGCGAGAGTGCCACGCGCCACGTACCACCATTGCCGCCGTCGCCCCATGATTTCGCCGCTTCCATCGTGACACCCTTTGGGCGTCAGAGGGAAGTAGGCGTGCCGCGGCTTCGGGAACTCAGCCGGCTGCCAGTTGAGCGCGGGCGTGCCGGACAATGTGCAGGAAGCGCCGCGACAGTTCGCGGATCCATTCCCTTTCGCGCCGTTCAATGGCGTCCGGTTGAACCAGATCCCGGCCAATCCCGACCGCGGCCGCGCCTGCGTAGATGAAATTAGCGGCGTTCTGCTGGTTCACCCCTCCGGCCGCAATCATCGGAACATCGCGAAAAGGAGACTTCAGATCCTTGACGTAGCTCGGACCGCCCATTTTCGAGCAGGGAAAAACCTTCACAAAGTCCGCGCCCGACGTCCAGGCAGCCGTGATCTCGGTCGGCGTAAGAGCGCCCGGGAAAACGAGGATTTCGTTCTTCAGAGCGAACTCCACGATCTTCAGGTCGAGGCCCGGGCTGGTCAGGAACATCGCGCCGGCATCCAGACAGCGCTGGGCGGTGTCCAGGTTAAACACCGTCCCCGCGCCCACGACCAGTTGCGGATCGTGGCGGGTGAGTTCGCGGATCACGTCCAGGGCATGAGGAACCGTCATCGTGACTTCCACGATCGGAATGCCGCTCGTCGAAACCGCTTCGGCGGCGAAAAGAGCGTCCGGAACCGTGTTTAATCGGACGGCCGGAATGATACCGATCTCTTCGATGCGCTCGCGGACCTGCTGCTTGTTCATAGTGTCTTCGACTCCGGAAGGGGAGGCTGCCGCATTTTCAAGATGATGATGTCGCCGACCAGAACACGCAGCCGGAGCGACTGCGCCGATTTGTTCGCGCTTTGAATCCGCGAACCAAACAACCAGGGCTCATGCTTCTTCGTCCCCTCGAAATCCGAAACAACTCCGCCGACCGTCGATTTCGCATCCACCGATTTCGGCGCCTCGGGGAGTCTCAGCAGGATCTGCCCCTGGCTGACGGTGATGTGCATCGGCCCGTTGACATCTTCCACGTTGACCGCGCCCGCCGCTTCGACCACCGTCAGTGAAGCGCTCTTGGGCATGCTGATGACGTAGTCGTAAACAAAGCCCGAGGGGCGAAGCCATCCGATCCGGCGCGGACGTCTCGGCGCGGTCGTGATCACCAGTTCCTTTCCGTCCAGGCGGTGCGAAAAAAGAGCGTTGCCGGGCTTCTTTGCGCGGCCCATCGTTTGTACGATCCGGATTTCGGCATCCGCGCGATCCCATCCCGTGACATGAACCATGCCCGACGGCTTTTCGAGCCGGACAGCCGCGCCCGCCGGTAAATTGACGGTCGCGGAATACGCCGGCGCCGGTTGCGCGGACGCATTCGCGCACAACAGCACCCCGCTAATGCCGATCAGGATCGCCTTCTGCCTGTCCATATGAATCTGCCTCCTCCGTGATTTCGCGCTCATCTTATTGTCCCAGCCGGATGCAATCCGGATCGCTACCACCGCCAGGAGCACCACCGTAACCCAACCGCGCCAACCCGGCGAGCGCAGATCCCCGCCCGGCTCCGCGAGCGCGCCCAGCCACAACATGAAACCAACGGCCAGCACAACCGTGGCGGCAATCCACCTGGGAAAAGCCGCCGCCCGCACAAAGCGACGGCCGTTCTTGTGCGCCGCCATATTCTCTATAGAGGCTCTGACGACGCGACATCCGGCAGCACATCGTGCTCACGCGCCATCCAGACATAGAGCGTCGGCAAAAGGAAAATACTGATCGCCAGGTCCGAGATCAATCCGCCTACAATGACGATCGCAAACGGCCGCTGCGAATCCGACCCGATGCCGTGAGACAGGGCCGCCGGCAGCAGTCCGAGCGTGGCCACGAGCATCGTCATCATGATGGGCCGAAGCCGGAGCACCGCGCCTTCAACGGCAGAATCGGTGATTGTGTGGCCGCGCGCGCGAAGCTGATTGATGTACTCGAGCATGATGACGCCGGTCTGCACCGAGACACCGAACAACGCCAGGAATCCCACGCCCGAGGAGACGCTGAAATTGGTATGCGTCAGCAGCAGGGCCAGCAGTCCGCCGATGCGCGCAAGCATCACGTTCACCAGAATCAGAGTGGCCCATTTGAGCGACTTGAACATAGTGTAGAGAATGATGAAGATCAGTAGAATCGTGAGCGGCACAATCACCAGCAGCCGCGCCTCGGCGCGTTTCTGGCTTTCATACTCGCCCTCCCAGTCGATGTGATAGCCGCGGGGCAATTTCAACTGCTTCGTCACCTTCTCGATCGCCTCCTCGACCGCGCCGCCTAAATCGCGCCCGCGGACGCTGTATTTGATCGCGATGTAGCGCTGATTGCCTTCGCGGTAGACCTCGGAGGCGCCTTCGCGTTCCTCGATCCTGCATAACTGCGCCAGTGAAACACGCTCCCCGGTCGGAGCCAGCAGGCGAATGTTCTGAATGGCTTCCTTGGTGTTGCGGAACTTGGGGAGGTAGCGGACGACAAGGTCGTAGCGAGCCTCCCCCTGCAGCACTTGCGATACTGCGTTCCCTCCGATTGCGGTCTGGACGGCATCCTGGACATCGGCAACGTTGATCTGATAGCGCGCCGCCTGGTCGCGGTCCACTGAAATATTGAGGTTCGGCTGGCCGAGCACGCGGAATACGCCGAGATCCTCGATTCCGTTCACCTTGCGCATGATCTTGACGATCTCGTCGGCCTTCTCTTCAAGGGTCTTCAGATCGTCGCCATAAACCTTGGTTGCGAGCTGCCCTTTGACCCCGCTGACGGCCTCTTCCATGTTGTCGGCGATGGGCTGCGAAAAATTCCAGATCACGCCGGGAATCTTGGCGAGTTCGCGGTTCATGGCCGCGATCACCTCTTCTTTGTCCTCATGAAACGCCGGCCGCCACTGTTCTTTGGGCTTCAGGCCGACGTAATACTCGGTATTGAAAAAGCCGGTCGTGTCGGTGCCGTCGTCGGGCCGGCCCACCTGGCTGGTGCATTCGGTGACCTCCGGAAATGAACACAGAACCAGCCGCGCCTGATTGGCCAGCCGGATCCCTTCGTCCGGACCCGTGCTGGGAGCCAGCGTCCCGCGAACCCAAAGCGCTCCCTCGTCAAGGTGCGGCAGAAACTCGGAACCGATCAGTCCGCCGACGGTCAGATAGACGGCCAGCGCCAGGCTGGCGAGACCGCCCGCCACCGTAAGCACGCGCCTCTTAATGGCAAACTTCAGCACGATGCGGTAGTGCTCTTTCAACCACTCCATGACCGGGTTGTGCCATTCGCGGGTGCCGCGCGGGTAGAAGAGACTAGCCAGCGCCGGGGCCACCGTAATCGAAAAGATGATTGCGCCAAGCAGCGCGAATGCCACCGTCCAGGCCATCGGCTTGAACAGGCGGCCCTCCACGCGCTGGAGCGTGAAAATCGGCAGATACGCCGTGATGATGATTGTGATGGCGTAGAAAACGGGCCGCTGTACTTCATGCGCCGCATCGGCAATCTTCTGAATCGGCGTCTTGTAATCGTCTTCCTTGCGCCCGAGATGGCGCACGATGTTCTCCACCATCACCACCGCGCCGTCCACCACCATTCCAAAATCGAGTGCGCCGAGCGACAGCAGATTCGCCGGAATGCTCCTCAGCTTCAGGCACGTCGCCGCAAACAGTAAGGAGAACGGAATTGTGAGCGCCACAATGATCGCGCCACGCACGTTGCCGAGAAACAAAAACAGCACGATCACCACGAGGACGATGCCCTCGGTCAGGTTATGCATGACCGTGTGAGTCGTGAAATGCACCAGTTCGCTGCGGTCGATGAAGGGGACGATCTTCACGCCTGGCGGCAGCACGTGATCGTTCAGTTCCTGAACCTTGGCGTGCAGCCCCACCAGAGTCGGTTCGGCGTCGGCACCTTTGCGCATCGGCACCCACGCCGAGACCACGTCCGGGTTGTCGATGACCTTGCCGTCTTCGCGGCGGATCGCGCGGGCAAATTGCCCGAGGCGGATTTTCGGCCCCTGCGAGACCACCGCGATGTCCTTGATCCGGATCGGCGTCCCGCCCTTGGCCAGAACCACGGTCTCCTGAATATCGTGGATGTTCTTCACCAGGCCGACTTCGCGAACGTTGATCTGCTGCAGCCCGGTCTGGATGAAACTGCCGCCCGCGTTCACGTTGTTGGCGGTGAGCTGCTGTTCGACCTGTGCAAGGCTCAGGCCGTAGGAAACCAGCTTCTCCGGATCCAGCCGGACCTGATACTCGCGCGTGGGACCGCCGAAAGTCGCCACGTCCACGATGTTCGGCACCGATTTCAGATTCTTCTCGATCACCCAGTCCTCAATGGACTTGATTTCCATCACGTCATAAGCGGGATTGTTGTTCTGGATCGTGAAGAAGTAGATCTGGCCCACCGGGCTCCAGTCGGTGCCCATCTGCGGCTGAACTCCGGGAGGCAGCGAAACCTGCGTCATGCGCTCGAGAACGCGCTCGCGGTTCTCGAAATTGGAGGTTTCGTCCTCGAAAACAAGCTTCAGGTCCGACAACCCGAAGATTGAGAACGAACGCAGATGCGAGATGCCCGGAATCCCGTTCATGGCGATCTCGAGCGGAATGGTCACCTGCTGTTCAATCTGCTCGGCTGATATACCGGGCCATTGCGTGATCACCTCGACGTAGTTGTTGGCCACGTCCGGATAAGCTTCTACCGGCAATTGGTGGAACGAAATCCCGCCCCAGCCGAACAGCAGCAATGCCGCCGCCAGAATCAGAAAACGGTTCCGAAGTGAAAAATCGACGATTTTCTCGATCATTACTTCTCCACCGTGTTCTGGAACACCAGCGCCCTTGAAACCACTTGATCGCCTGGGTTCACGCCCGAAAGCACTTCCTGCTGGTTATCCGGCAGCGTGGCGCCGGCCGTGATCTCGACGCGGCGGAAGCGCCCCTGCCCGGCCGGCATGTAGACCCAGTCGCGGTCGTGCAGGTGCAGGATGGCCGTCGACGGCACGACAGCCCGTTTCCCGAGCGATTCGCCGTGAAAGGTCGCCCTGACGAACATTCCGATTCTCATCAGGCCGGGATTGTCCACCTCGAGCCGCACCTTCGCCGTACGGATGTTGGGGTCCACGATCGGCAGGATGTTGCTGATGCGGCCCTTCAGCACGCGGTCCGGATAGGCGGCGAGGTGAATATCGGCATACTCGCCGATGTGCACCTGCGACATGTTGTTCTCGTAAACGTCGCAGACGATCCACACGTGCGAGAGGTCCGAGATGGTGAACGGATTGGGCGCGCTGAGCGCCTGAACCCCGGATTGATCGGTGATCTGCTGGTCGGTGATGACCCCCGATACCGGCGCCCGCACCTCGACAATCCCGGTCGGATGGCTGGGGTCCGAGCCGAGCAGGCGCAGATGCTGTCTCTTATACACATCTAGATGTGTATAAGAGACAGCGCCTGAACCCCGGATTGATCGGTGATCTGCTGGTCGGTGATGACCCCCGATACCGGCGCCCGCACCTCGACAATCCCGGTCGGATGGCTGGGGTCCGAGCCGAGCAGGCGCAGATGTTCAGTGGTGGTTTCGAGATCCACCAGCGCGTTGTCCTCGGCCGTCTGCGCGATTTCGAGCTGGCTCTTGGGAATCGCCCCGTCCTCAAACAGCGTTTTGGCGCGGTTGAGCTGGATCTTAGCGAGCATCTCGTTCTTCACCGCTTTCTGGTAGTCGGAGTAAGCCCCCGCGATATCCGTGCTCCGGACCTTGAACAGCAACTGCCCCTTCTGCACGGTGTCGCCGAGGCGCGCCGAGATTTCCACCACGCGCCCGGTCGCCAGCGACGGCACCGGCACCTGTCGCGACACGTCAGGACCGACCACGCCCGTAACATTCAATTCCGTTGCGGCGTTGTGTTCACCCGCCGCTACCAGCGGAAACTGCTCGGCGTGCTCCACCGGAAAGTTGTTCGGGTCGAAATCGGCCTCCACCTTGGACTCCACCGGTCCGGTGGCTTTCGCGTCCGGCATCGTAGCCTCGGCCTTTTTGCCGCATCCGGCGGACATCAGCAGACAGGAAATCGTGATGAGAGCGTATAAAGTCAACCGTTGCGTCATGGAATCACCTCGCGGCCCACGGCCATATTCATTTGGGCCGCGGCTGTCAGATAAGAGCCGATCAAGTTCAGGTACGCCAGCCGCGTGTCGCGATAGGCTTTTTCAGCATCCAGAAGGTCCAGAAGCGACGCGCCGCCGTTCTGGTAAGCCACCGTGATCCGCTTGCGGTTGTCTTCGGCGAGCGGCAGATACTTCGATTTGTACGGCTTCAGCAGATTCTGGGTCTGCACCAGCGTCCAGTACGCCGATTCGACGTCGCTCAGAACCTGCGACTCCGCCGCGTCGCGGAGGCGTTCGTTGCGATTGATGTCGAGCTTGGTGCGCGCCTTTTCACCCTGGTTCCGGTCGAAGATGCGCAGCGGGATGCTGACGCTTCCGCCCATGGTTTGGTTGTCGAACGGATTGGAAAAGGACGGGTTGTGCGAATACCAGATGCTGAAACTGGGGTCGGTGGAACCGTTGGCAATCGCCAGGCGGTAGTTGATTTTCGCGAGTTCGATGTTCTGCAGCGCAGCCTTCAGATCCGGGCGCGCTTCGATGGCGGTCTGTTTCAGTTCGGGCAGCGGCGGCAGAAGATCGGCGAAATCGTAGGTGCCGGTTACGTCGAACTGCTCGATGGGCGTCCGGTCTCTCATCAGCGTGAGCAGTTGAATTTTGGCCGTTCGCAGGTTCACCAGCGCGGTCTCGTAGTCCGACTCAAACTGCACACGCTGCAACTCGAGGCGGTTCAAATCAATCAGCGCCATGTCCCCGGCCTTCAAGCGGCGCCGGTTTACCCCGAGTTCGCGATCCCAGTACTCCAGATTCGATCGCGCGTTTTCGAGCACGACTTTGGCCTGAAGCACGCCGATAAAGGAATTCCTTAAAGTGAACAGCAGGCTTCGCGCCTGGTCGGAGTAAGTGGAGGCGGCAATCTCGGTGGACTCCCGGGCGCTGTCGCGTCGCAGTTCGCGCTTGTGCTGGCGCTCGTGCAGATAGCTGAAACTCGGAGTCTCAACCACACCGCTGAACGGCTGCCATACCCCGTTAAACCGGTTCACCTGCACGCCGTCCGCCGACAAACCAACGCTCGGGTTTGGCCGCAGGTACGCCGTAATCTCAGCCGCGCGCGACTCGTCAATGGCGATCTGCGCCGCTTGCAGCGTCGGATTGGCAGCTTCAAATTTGGCTTTGGCCTGCTGCCAGTTGAGGGTTGTCTGCCCGGCTGCGGTTTCGCCGCCGACCGCCAACACGAGGGCGATTGCGGCTGACCGGGCTGCCTCAGCCAGAGGAATTCTACTTTTTATCATTGGTATCGAAACGGTTCCGGCGGCGGGCGGGGACGCACGAGCAATCCGTCAAATGGATTGTAGGGACGGGTACCGGCGAATTTCCAGCTATCTTTCGTGCAAATGCGGGATCTCAGAACAAGTCGTTCAACAGGAGAAACTTAGGTCGTCAGGTAATCTTTCGATTGGGCCTTAGAGCAAGTTACGAAACTGTTCCAACGCCACCCGAACCAGTTGGCCGCGGGTCCGCACGCCGGTTTTCGTGAACAATTGTTGAAGCGTGTTCTTGACTGCGCTCTCCGAAAGCCGTAGCTCCGCGGCGATTTCTTTGTTCGCCAGACCCTGAACAACGAAGCGGAGCACCTCGGTCTCCCGAGGGTTTAGAGAAATCTGTTCCTGAGGTGCTGAAACGACCGGCGCTGCGCCGCTCGCCGTTTCTTCGCTGATCTCGCCAATGATCGCCGCCAGTTTTGGACTGACGCCTTCCCGGTACGTAGAGAACCACACATCGGCGACAAATGTTTCGCCATTGTCGCGATGTCCCAGGCACTGCATCGAGGTTCGAAACTGAGGCGCCTCCTCCCAGCGGAGTGCGTGGTGCAGTTCCGGCAGAAACGCGGCGATGGGGGTGCCCACCAATTGACTACTGCGCGGCGCCATCAGCAGGGTTGCCGCGTGATTGGCAAGTTCCACAATTCCCCCCTGGTCCACCGTGACGATGGCGGCGGGGCTGGTCTCGACCAAAGCCCGGAATCGGGCCTGCGCTTCAATACTCAAACGGCGGTTGCGGACCAGCTCCGAAACGAACAGCCCGCACCCGATCAACGCAAGCGTTTCGAGCGAAAGGCGGGTAAGAGAAGTTTCGAGCGAACTGAAGAGCTCGGCCAGCGCCGCGCAGACCACACCCAGCGCCGTAATCAACCAGCGGGGCAGAAAACCGGCCGCCAGCATGATGGGGAAAAGATACAGAAAGCCCAGCGAAACGTACGGCTTGGTAAACCAATCGACAACCGCGATCGCCGCCATGATGCAGGCGCTAACCGCCAGCACGACATTTCTATATTTGTTCTCCCAAACGCGCTCAATCGCCAACATGTTCAAATGCCTATCATATTGGTACGGAAGCCTGGGGAGAAGCCGGAACACCGCTTCGATGTTTTGGTTTGGATAAGGAGTCAAGAGAGCCTGGCTCTCATGGTCGCCTTACCAGCGTGAAAAAAGCATGAAAGCGGGAGCGCTACCACGCCGCTGAGGAGCGGTAGGCGTACGGGTCGGCGCCGGCCTCGATCACACCGTCCGGCAAAACGCGAATCATCACCGGCGCTGCGCCGCTCGCCCACCGCGACCGCGACTGCACCTTGTGGCCGCGCTCCATCAACTCGGTGAACGTTCCCGGCGGGATCCGGTCGTCGAGCAGCAGGTCGCCCCGGTTCCAGGCGTGATTGTCGAAGCTCGACACCAGATGGCGGGTTTGAAAGCGCGCCGCCTCCACCGAGGTCTGCGCGTTCAAGCCGAACTCCAGCGCATCGAGCAGCACCTGTAGCAGGCTCTGATCCTGATTGTCGCCGCCCGGCGTCGACAGGGCGACAAACGGCTTCCCGTCGGAACGCGTCACCAGCGTGGGACTGAGGGTCACGCGCGGACGTTTTCCACCCGCCAGTTCGTTGGGATGCCCGGCCACCAGCAGAAAACTCTGCGCCCGCTGCGTGAGCGGGATTCCCGTGTCGCCCGCAATCACCGAAGGCATCCAGGCGCCCGAGGGCGTGGCCGAAAACATCATCCCGTCTTTATCGACGGTGTCGACGCAGGTGGTGTCACGCGCCATCAAAGCATCGTCGATGCGAACATGCGAAGTTTCGCTCTCGGCCGGATGACGGCCGACCTTACCGTTCAGCGCGCCGGGCCGGAAATCGAGCGATGCCGAGTGAGCGATCAGTTTGCGCCGTTCGGCGGCGTACTCTTTTGAAAGCAGCGCGAGCGGGGGCGCGCTGAACCTGGGGTCGCCGTAATAAGTGTCGCGGTCGGCGTAGGCAAGCTTGAGCGCCTCGTCGAGCTTGTGGATGTACTCGGCGGAATTGAACCCGAGCGACTTCAGGTCGAACCCTTCCAGAATATTCAGCGTCTCGATCAGCGAGGGGCCCTGCGACCAGAATCCCGGCTTGTACACCGTGTAGCCGCGATAGGTCGTCGACACCGGCTCCTCCACTTCCAACCGGAATGCCGCCAGGTCCTCGTACCGCAGCAGACCGCCATTGGCCTGCGAGAAGGCGCCGATCTTTTTGGCAATCTCGCCGCGATAAAAATAATCGCGGACGGCGTCGATCGCCTGAGCCCGGCTCTTTCCGGCCGCCAGGGCGCGTTTTTCCGCGTCCACCATCGCGCGCAGCGTGCGAGCGAGATCCGGCTGCCGGAAAATCTCTCCCGGAGCCGGCACTTTGCCATCCGGCATCCAATGCCGTTTCGAATCCGGCCACTGTTCGAGAAACTGCCGCGCCCCCTGAATCGACCGCGAGCGCATTTCATCGATCGCCGTGGCGTCGGCCAGTTCAATCGCGGGTCCGGCGATTTCGCCAAATGACCGTGTGCCGAACTCGCGAAGCGCCAGCAGCCCCGCATCCACCATGCCCGGCACCAGCGCGCACATGATTCCGGCCACCGGCACCATGCCTTTCAACCCCCCCGGGTCACGCTGTTGCACTTCGAACGGCAGCAGCGGGCGGTTGCGAAACAGGTCGGCAGAAGCCAGCTTCGGCATCGTGCCGACGCCCGCGATGGCAAACACTTTGCCCGCCTTGTTGCGAATCAGAATCGGCGCTTCGCCGCCGAAGCCAAAATGGGAGTACTCGGTCACCGAGGCGGCGAACATGGTGGCCACGCCCGCGTCCACCGCATTTCCTCCGGCATGGTAGAGCCGCATGCCGGCTTCCGTCGCGTACTCGCTGCCGGCAGCCACCGCTCCGCGCATCCCGCGCGAAGCCTGGCGCACCGGCCGCTCGAACTCTTTTCTTTGCGCGCAGACGAGCGCCGGCAAACATAAAACCAATGCAAGAAAACGACGGGTCATAAGAACGCGCAAGGGCCCCCTCGAACCTGTGGACATTATCGCAGTTTGCTGCGCCATAATGGATCGAGCACATGCAGAGGGAGAGACCGGAAGAGCCGCCGAAACCCTCCAACCGCGACGTGGACGCCGCCCGGGACGAGCCCATGCTCTACTGCCCGCGGTGCAGCGCGCGGCTCGCCGAGTTCCGCTGCAAACTGGTGTGCGAGCGGTGCGGCTATTACATGAGTTGCGCCGACTACTACTGAAACTGAGGGACGAATGAGCGAACACGCCGAGCTGTTGGAACGATTCCGCCGCGGCTCCGAACTGCTGGCCTTAGCCATGACCGGCGCCGCGGGCGCCGAAGTCGATTTCAAACCCGCGCCCGGAAAGTGGTGCATCCGGCAGATTGTCTGCCACCTCGCCGACGTCGAAACCGTGCTCTCCGTGCGGCTCCGCTCGGTGATTGCCGAGGATAACCCCACGCTGCCGAACATGGAACAGGACGCCTGGGCCGAACGCCTCGACTATGCTCGAAGAAAGCCTTCCCACACCATCGACTCGTTCCGCAGCCGGCGCGCCGAAAACTACGAGTTACTCAAGGATCAACCTGACGAAGCGTATTCGCGCCAAGGCACCCACACCACGCGCGGACCCCTCACGTTGCTCGACCTGCTCAGCTTCTACACGCACCACACCGAAGCCCACATCCTGCAAATCCGCGGACTCCGCGCCGAGTACAAAGAGGCAAAGGCCAAGGCCGTATGACGGTCGGGCGCTGGACTCTCCTGGCTGTGTTCACTTCAACGGCTTTTGCGGCCGATTTCGCCGCCGAAGGCAGGCGCTGGTGGTCCCACGTTGAAGCGCTCGCCGCCGACGGCATGGAAGGCCGCAACACCGGCAGCCCAGGCTATCAACGAGCGGCTGCCTACGTCGCGGGTGAGTTCGAACGCGCCGGGCTCAAGCCTGCGGGCGTCAAAGCATACTCGCAGCCCATGACCTTCAACGTGCGGCAAATCGACGAGAGCCATTCGTCCATCAACCTGTTTCGCGACGGCGACATCATCGTACCCGTCAAACTCGGCGAGGACGCCAATATCAGCGTCCGCTCCGACCTCGCGCCGAGCGTTACGGCCGGCCTCGTCTTCGCCGGTCACGCCCTCGTGATTCCGGAAGCCGGCTATGACGATCTCGCCGGTCTCGACCTGCGCGGCAAAATCGTTGTCTACCTGTCCGGCGGCCCCCCGGGCATCCCCGGTCCGCTCAAGTCTCATTATTCCTCCGGGCCAGAACGCTGGAAGGCGCTGCAAAAAGCCGGAGCCATCGGAACCGTCGCCATCGCCAATCCGAAATCAATGGACATTCCCTGGGAGCGCCAATCGCTCGCGCGCCTCGCGCCTTCGATGAGCCTCGCCGACCCTTCGATGGAAGAAGCGCACGGCTCGCAGGTGGCCATCAGTTGGAATCCAGCCCGCGCCGACACACTGCTAGCCGGTGGAGGACACACTTTCGAAGAGATTCTGGCGCTTGCCGCCGACGGCAAGCCGCTGCCTAAATTCGCGATCCCGCAGCAGTTGATTTTCCGGTCGACGCTCAAGCGGTCCACCGTCGAGTCTCAGAACGTGGTGGGGCTTTACGAAGGTTCCGATCCCAAGCTGAAACACGAATACATCGTGCTTTCGGCTCACCTCGATCATCTCGGCATCGGCGAACCGGTAAACGGCGACAAAATCTACAACGGCGCGATGGACGACGCCTCGGGCGTGGCGTCGCTGATCGAAATTGCGCGATTGCTGTCCGAGGGAAAGATGAAGCTGCGGCGTTCGGTCATTTTCCTCGCCGTCACCGGTGAAGAAAAAGGGCTGCAAGGCTCCCGGTACTTCGCCGGTCACCCCACCGTGAAAGCCTCGCAAATTGTCGCCGACATCAATATGGACATGTTCCTGCCGCTGTTCCCGCTCCGGTATCTCGAGGTGCAAGGCGCGGCCGAATCAACCCTCGGCGAGCAGGTAGCCGCGGCATGCGCCAGGGCAGGCGTCGAGTTGCAGCAGGACAAGGAACCGGACCGCAACCTGTTTATCCGCAGCGATCAGTACAGCTTCATCCGCAACGGCGTGCCCGCGCTCGCCTTCAAGTTCGGCTACGTCAAAGGATCGCCCGAAGAAGCCGTGTTCAAGGACTGGTACAAGAATCGCTATCACGCGCCTTCCGACGATCTCAATCAGCCCGTCGACCAGGCCGCGGCGGCGCAGTTCAACCGGATTCTGCTCGATCTCTTACAGCACGTGGCTGACGATAAACAGCGCCCCCGCTGGCTCGAATCGAGTTTCTTCCGCCGCTTCGCTCATCCGTAAACCGGCGGCTCGCCCGGCGGACGGGTCTTCCAACGGCGGTGCAGCCAGATCCACTGGTCGGGATGCTCGCGGATCACGTTCTCGATCGCCGAGTGCAGCCGCTGGGTGTCGGCGGCAACATCGCCGGTCATTTCGAGCGGCGGATAAAAACGCAGAACGTGCCGTTTCTCCGCGTCATTCCATAGTGCGAAACCCGGAATCACGGCCGCGCCGCTGTGGTGCGCCAGTTTGACGAACGCCGTCCCCGCGCACGCTTTCACGCCGAAGAACTCGACAAACACGCCTTCCTCGGGCGCGGCATTCTGGTCGACGAGAATGCCTACCGCTTCGTTGTGGCGCAGCGCGCGGAGAATCGCTCGCGCCGCCTCGCGCTTGGCGATCACGCGATTGCCGGACAAGACCCGGCGGCGTTCCACCAGAGCGTCCACCCGCGTGTCATCGAGCGGGCGAACCACCACACTCATCGGCTCGGTGAGCAGCCCGTGCGCGAATGCGGACAACTCCCAGTTACCGAGGTGCGCCGTCGCAAACAGCACGCCCCGTCCGCGGCGCTTGGCTTCTGTAAAGTGCTCGAGCCCGTCATAGCGGATCCACTCAGCCGCATTCTCGCGCGTAATCGAGGGAAAGCGCGAAACCGCCAGAAGAATGCGCGCAATCGAGCGGAACACGCCGTCGATGATCGCATCGTGGTCGCCTGGCAGCCGCGCCAGTTCGAGATTGCGGCGCGCGGTGCGGCGCAAACGAGGCACGGCGAAGGCGAGCAGCCGCGCGTACAGATCAGCGAGCCTGCGCGCCGCGCTCAACGGGCTGTGCTCCATCGACCACACGGCCAGCCGCACAAACCCGTATGTTAGGAGAGAAGCCAAGCTATGAGCTTATCTCGCCCGCTGCTCGGGTTCGCCGTCGCCGCCATCGCGAGCGCGCAATCGCTTTCCCACCGCTTGGACGAAGTGTTCGCTCCCTGGAAGAAGCCGGATCATCCGGGCGCGGAATTTGTGCTCGTTCGTCAAGGCAAGATCCGCTACCGCTTCTCGAGCGGACCTCTGAATGCGAAATTCGACCCCGGCTCGCTCGCTCCGCAGTTCCAGGCAATGGCCCGCCTCATCCGTCCGGAACAACCCGATCCCCAAGCGGCGATCTTCACGCCGCTGGCCATGCGCAACACAACCGTCGAGGGCGTCACCACCGTGGAGGACCTGATGCGATGGGACCGCGCTCTCTCCGGCGAAAAACTGTTGAAAAAACCGCAAATCGACGCTTTGTTGTCGCAGCCGCCCTGGATCGCCGGCGTTTTCGAAAGCCAGCCGGTTCAGGAGCAATCCAACACGCGAATGTGGATCTGGCGCTGCCCCGCGTTAAACGAAACGCTGATTCTTCTTTCGAACGCTGACCTCACCACGGAATTGCGGCAGAAGATTCTTCAGGCAATCCATCCGCCGCCGAGCACCAGATCGCCCGAGTAGAACACGGCGGCTTGCCCCGGCGTCACCGCCCGCTGCGCCGTGTCGAACACCACTTCGCCATCCGGATAGAGCGTCGCCGGAGCAGCGGTGTGCTTGTTGCGGATCTTCACCTCGGCGCGCACCGGCTYAACCGGCGGCGCGATGGAGACCCAGTTGATGTCCCGCGCGCGCAGTCGGTCACGCAGCAGGTCGTCATTGCGCCCCACCACCACCCGCTTCGTAGCGGGCTGCGTTTCAATCACGTAGAGCGGCTCGCCGCGCGCGATGCCCAGCCCGCGCCGCTGTCCGACGGTAAAGTGATGCACTCCGCCGTGCTCGCCGATGACGCGCCCGCTCGTATCGACAAGTTCGCCGCGCGTGCCGGCGGGCTCGATTCCCTGCTCCCGAAAGTAGGCGTCGATGAACGCCGCGTAGTCCCCGTTCGGAACGAAACAGATTTCCTGGCTGTCTGGCTTGGCGGCCACCGGCAGCCCGAGTTCGGCCGCGATGGCGCGAACTTCGGTCTTGTTCATGCCGCCGAGCGGAAACATGGTCCGCGACAATTGTTCCTGCGTCAAGCCGAACAGAAAATAGGTCTGGTCCTTGCTCGCGTCCACGCTGCGCCGCATTTCCCACCGTCCCGTGCTCTCGTTGCGCGTGATGCGCGAGTAGTGCCCGGTGGCGATGCGCTCGGCCCCTACGCCGGCGGCCATTTCGAGAAACTGGTCGAACTTGATGAAGTTGTTGCAGAGCGTGCACGGAATCGGCGTGCGCCCGGCGAGGTAATCGTCGACAAACGGCTTCACCACTTCGCGCTCAAACCGGTCTTCAAAATTCACCACGTAGTAGGGAATGCCGAGATGCTGCGCGACGAATCGGGCGTCGTAAACGTCATCGAGCGAGCAGCAGCGCCCGCTCGCGCCCTCCACCTGCAGCTCGGGCAGCCTTCGCTGATTCCACAGCTGCATCGTGAGGCCGACGATGTTACGGCCCTCGCGTTGGAGCATCGCCGCCACCGCCGAGCTATCCACGCCGCCCGACATCGCCACCGCGATCACGGGCTCAGCCATGGGCCGCCGCCGGCGCGATGCGGCGCAACTGCGCAACGCTTTCGGCCAGCGCCTCCACTAACGCGTCCACCTGTTCGGCGGTATGGCCGCGCCCCAGGGAAAATCTGAGGCAGCCGCGCGCCTCGTCCCGCGACAACCCGATCGCGGTGAGCACGTGCGAAGGCTCCACCGCGCCGCTCGAACACGCCGAGCCGCTCGAAACAGCGAATCCCCGCAGGTCGAGCGCAATCAGCAGCGGTTCGCCGTTGATGCCGCTGAATTGGATGTTCGAGGTGTTCGGCAGCCGCGGCGAACCGGCGCAATTCACCTTCGCCCCGTCGATGCGGCTGAGCACGCCCTGCTCGAGGCGGTCCCGCAAGGCGCCGAGACGGGAAGCTTCCGCGCTCAGGTTTTCTCCGCACCACGCCGCCGCTCGCCCGAGCGCCACTGCGTACGGAACGTTCTCGGTCCCCGGCCGCAATCCGCGCTCCTGGCTGCCGCCGTACAGCACCGGAGCGAGCGAAACCCCGCCCCGCACGTAGAGCGCCCCGATCCCTTTCGGCGATTGGATCTTGTGTCCGCTGATCGCGTAAAGGTCCGGCAACTCCACCGCGATTTTGCCCGCCGCCTGCACGCCGTCGGAATGCAGGAGCACGCCCGCCTCGCGCGTAATCGCGGCGATCTCGCCGAGCGGTTGCACCGTGCCGAGTTCGTTGTTGGCGTGCATAATGCTCACCAGCACCGTTTCGGGCCGCAGCGCGCGCCGGACGTCGCCCGGGTCCACCACGCCGCTCGCGCCCACCGCGAGGCGCGTCACCTCCACGCCTTCGCGCTCCGCCTGGGTGCACGCCTTCAATACGCCCGGATGTTCAATCGTCGCCGTGATCAGATGCTTGCGCGGCGCGCTGGAGGCCCGCAGGGCGCCGAGGATGGCAAGATTGTCGGCCTCGGTCCCGCTGCCCGTAAACACCACTTCCTTCGGCTCGCAGCCGAGCAAACCCGCCACCTCGCGCCGCGCCTGCTCGAGTTTCTGTTTCGCCGCCTGACCCGCCTGGTGGATACTGGAAGCGTTGCCGTAGATCGCAAGGGCAGGCACCAGCGCCTCCATCACTTCCGGAGAAATGGGCGTCGTCGCGTTGTGATCGAAGTAATAACGTGCCACGGAGGGATTACTTTCATTTTACCGCGATGATCATCACCCTCACGACCGATTTCGGCGCGCGCGACCACTTTGTCGCCGTGATGAAAGCCGTCATTCTCGGAATCGCGCCCCGCGTCACCCTCGTCGACATCTCGCACGAAATCGCGCCGTTTGAGATTCTCGAAGGCGCGTTCCTCATTCACGAAGCCTACCGGCATTTCCCGAAAAAGACCGCGCACGTCGTCGTGGTCGACCCGGGCGTCGGAACTTCGCGCCGGCCAATTCTGGTCGAGGCGGCGGGCCACTTCTTCATCGCGCCTGACAATGGCGTACTGTCGATGATTTACCGCGACGGCCGGCACAAAGTCCGCGAGATCACCAATCAGCGCTACTGGCTGCCGCGCGTGAGCCGGACCTTCCACGGTCGCGACGTTTTCGCTCCGTCGGCGGCTCACCTTGCCAAAGGCGCCGCCCCCGCGTCCTTCGGCAAGCCGCTCCAGGACTATCTGCAACTGACGGCCATCACGCCCAACCGCCAGTCCCGCTCCTCCTGGTCCGGAACGGTCCTGCACACGGACCGCTTCGGCAACCTGATCACGAATTTCCGCGCCGATGAATTCGACCTCCGCGGACCCTTCGAAATTTCCGTCGGATTGCAGCGTGTCACCCGCCTCGCCCTGGCTTTCGCCGACTGCGCGCCCGGCGAACTGTTCGCCATCTTCGGCAGTTCCGGCTATATCGAAATCGCCGTGAATCAAGGGTCAGCCGCCCGCATCCTCGGTTGCGGAACCGGAGCGCCTGTCGATTTGACGCTGTTCTGACCTCCGGCCATCTGCAAAACTGAAAACTGTGCCCGAACTGCCCGAAGTGGAAGCAGTCTGCCGCCGCCTGCGTGAACAGGCGCTCGGCGCCGTGATCGAATCAGCTCACTTCATGCGCCCCGGCATTACCGCGCCGCAGGAAACGGCCGCGGTCGTCCGCAAGATCGGGCATCAACGCCGCATCGAAGCCGTCCGCCGCCGCGGCAAGAATATCCTGGTCGACCTCACCGGAGACGTCGTCCTCCACATCCACCTCCGCATGACCGGCGACCTGCGCGTCGTCGCCGACCACCGCTTCCGTCCCGTCACCACCCGCGCCTGGTTCGAACTCGCCGACGGGCGCGCCATCCTGTTCAACGACCCGCGCGCGCTCGGGCGCGTTCACCTCCACTCCGCCGCCGAAGCCGCGCGCGTTACCGCCGCAATCGGCCTCGAACCGCTCGACCCCGGCTTCACATTCGAAGTCTTTGAAACGCTCGCCCGCCGCTCGCCGCAACCCGCCAAACTCTTCCTGCTCGATCAGACCCGCGTCGCCGGAATCGGCAACATTTACGCCGCCGAAGCCCTGTTTGAGTCGCGCATCGACCCCCGCAAACCCGCCCAGCGCATCTCCCGGCGCAAACTGGCCGAACTCCACGCTGCGATTGTTGGCGTTCTCGGGCGTGCGGTACAATCGGCTTGGATCGCTTATAACCAGCCGGGCCGCTTTTCCGAGGCGGAGTGGTTTCCCGTTCAGGTCTACGGCCGCGAGGGCCAACCCTGCGGGCGCTGCCGGCGGCTGATCCGGCGCATGGAGCAAGGGGGCCGGTCCACGTACTTCTGCCCCGGGTGCCAGCGATAGGCGCCAAAACTTCAATCATGAACGCAACTGCTACACTCTCCCGCGTCAAGGAATTCCGGGAACGTTTCCCCGGCCGCGTGTTCGTCGCCGACGGCGCCATGGGCACCATGCTCTACGCCAAGGGCGTGTTTATCAACCGCTGTTTCGACGAGCTGAATATCTCGGCGCCCTCGATGGTGGTCGAGATCCATCAGGAATACGTCAAAGCCGGCGCGGAGATTCTCGAAACCAACACCTTCGGCGCAAACCGGCTCCGGCTCGGAGCGTTCGGACTCGCCGAGAAACTCATCGAAATCAACCGCGCCGGTGTGCGGTTGGCTCGCGAAGCGGCCGGCGAGAGCGCCTATGTGGCGGGCGCCATCGGCCCGCTCGGCGTGCGCATCGAGCCGCTCGGCCCTACTTCTTTCGCCGAAGCCCGCGCGCACTTCCGCGAACAGGCCACGGCTCTCGTTGAAGCCGGCGCTGACCTGCTGATTCTCGAAACATTCGGCGACCTGCACGAAGTCCGCGAAGCGGTCCTCGCCGCCCGCGAGGTCGCCGGCAAAGAGATGGTGATCATCGCGCAGGTCACCATCGACGACGACGGCCGCATGCCCGACGGAACCTCCACCGAGACGTTCGCCCGCGAACTCGACCGCCTTCCCGTCGACGTTATCGGCCTGAACTGTTCGGTTGGCCCCAAGGCCACGCTCGAAACGCTCGAGCGCATGATGCAGTACTCGCCGAAGCCGATGAGCGCCATGCCCAACGCCGGGCTGCCGGCCAAGGTCGAGGGGCGCAACATCTACCTCTGCTCACCCGAATACATGGCTCAGTACGTGCGCCGTTTTTTGTGGGCCGGCGTTCGCGTGGTGGGCGGTTGCTGCGGCACCACGCCCGAGCACATCAAGCTCATTCACTCGGAAGCGCGCTCGCTCCAACCGGGCACCAAAGCGGAAAACGTTGTCATCGAGGAGCCAGCGGCCAAGCCTCAGGCGCTCGCCAAAGTGCCGGTGGCGGAAAAATCGCGCCTCGGCGCGAAACTCGCGGCCGGCGATTTCGCCGTGTTCGTCGAAATCCTGCCGCCCCGCGGCGTCGACGCGTCCAAGGAAATCGAAGGAGCGCGCCTGTGCGCGCAGCACGGCATCGATGTCATCAACGTGCCCGACGGACCTCGCGCGAGCGCCCGCCTGAGCGCACAGGTCACCTGCCAGCTCATTCAGCAGCAGGCCGGCATCGAAGCGGTTCTGCACTTTGCCTGCCGCGACCGGAATATTCTGGGCATTCAATCCGAACTGCTCGGCGCCCACACCGTCGGCGTGCGGAATCTGATTTGCATCACTGGCGACCCGCCGCGCATGGGCACCTATCCCGACGCCACTGCCGTGTTCGACGTCGACGCCATCGGCCTCGCCAACATCGTCAACAATCTCAACTGCGGCCTCGACATCGGCGGCAATCCAATGGGCTCGCAGACCTCGCTGCTGCTCGGCGTGGGCGCCAATCCCGGCGCTCTCAACCTCGACGAGGAAATCCGCCGCTACGAATGGAAGGTGCAGGCGGGCGCCGAGTACGTCGTGACCCAACCGGTGTTCGACCTCGCGCTGCTCGAGCAGTTTCTCAAACGCACCGAAGGCTGCCGCATCCCGCTGGTCTGCGGTATTTGGCCGCTCACCAGCTTCCGCAACGCCGAGTTCATGGTGAACGAACTTCGCGTGCCGGTGCCCGCTCACTATATGGATCGCATGCGCCGCGCCGAGAGCGCCGAAGCCGCGCGGCAGGAAGGAATCACCATCGCGCGCGAGATGGTGGAGCGCGTAAAACCGATGGTGGCGGGCGTTCAACTCAGCGCGCCGTTCGGCCGCTATTCGATGGCCATCGAGGTCGCCGAGGTGCTGGGCAGGCGTACGCAGAAAGTCAATTCAGAAGGATAATAGTGCGTTGGCAACTGATCTGATTGAAATAGATCCCGAACAGCCCTCCCCCGAGACCATCGAGCGAGCCGCGGCAGCGTTGCGCCGCGGTGACGTCGTAGCGATTCCCTCCGACGCGCTCTACACGTTGGTGGCCGACCCGCTCAATCTCCACGCCGTCGGAAAGGTGTTCGCCGCCAAGGGCCGTGAAATCCACCGCGCGCTGCCGCTGCTGGTCTCCGACATCCTGATGGCCGAGGATCTGGCCAAGGAAGTGAACAGCCGCTTTTACCTGCTGGCGCGCCATTTCTGGCCGGGTCCGCTCACCATCATCGTTCCCGCTTCGGCCAATGTGCCGCTCAAGGTCACCGGCAACACCGGCCGCCTGGCCATGCGGCAGTCGAAATCGAAAATCGCCAACGCGCTGCTCGAGTGGCTCGGGCAGCCGTTGATTTCAACCAGCGCGAACATCTCCGGGCAGCCCACCTGCCATTCCGGCATCGAGGTGTTCGGCATGATGGACGGGCGCGTCGACCTGGTTCTCGACGGCGGCATCTGCGCCGGCGCCGGCGCCACGACGGTCGACATCACCGAGCCCTACTGGCGCATCATCAAAGAAGGCGCCGTGAGCGAAAAGGATATCGCGGGGTGTTTGAAGCGGGTTTAGGCTGACGAGCTTGCCGAAAGCCGGGGCTGGGTATTCGGCCCCGCTCAATTCGCGCCCGCCGGCAATTACTCGATCGCGCCCAGCTTTTTGAGCGTAGCCGTCGGCTCGTCGTCCTCAAACCGGCTCACCACGCCCTTCTGCCGTCCGTTCTCGATCACCACCCCATACGGAGGGTCGCGGAACGGAAAGACCTTCTTCAGCGGTTCGAGATCGTTCGACACGCCGGATTTGAAGTGCGTGTCGTTCAGGAACGATGCCGCCCAATGCGGCGACTGCGTGGGCACGCTCACCACGCGCGTCGAACCGAAATCGAGCGTGCTCATCTTCTTCGCCGCGGCTTCGCAATGCGAACACTGCGGATCAAAGAAGTAGATGAACGTTCGCCCCTGCTGCAGCGAGAGTGGCTGACCGTTTACTGTGATGCTTTCCGGCGCCTTGGTTCCGGTTAACCGCGCCGCATTGATTCCGTAGGAAACACCCGAAAAAACGCCGATGACCGCCAGTATCATCACAGCCGTGCGCAACGTTTCCGGGCGCCGCGACCACACCCACGCAATCAGCGCGAAGACGAGCATGGCGGCGTCTTCATAGAAGAATGCCGCGTTGATGGCGCGCTTCATCCACGGAAAGCAGGAGCAGTCCTTGCCCACCAGTTCGTTGTAGTTCAAGCCGATGTAGATCATGAACACCACCAGCAGCAGCGCGGCGAGCATCGCGCCCCAGCGCCGGAATCGCGGCACCAGCACCAGCACTCCGGCTAGTGTCTCCGAGATGCCCAGCAGGATGGTCGCGATGGTGCTGAGCTGATAGGGAACCTTCAACTGTTCGACCAGCGAGATCCAGTTGAACGGATCCATGATCTTCCAGATTCCTGCCGACAGAAAAAGAATGGCTGTTGCGAGCGCAGCGACGTGGCTCGCAATGGTCTTCCAGGCTGGCGTCTCCAGGCTGCCGGCGGTTCCGGCCGTCGGCGCCACACTGCTATCCATAATCAATATCCTATCCGGCGAATTCGCGCGCCGCTGAAACCGTCCGTTCGATATCCGCCTCGCTGTGAGCCGCCGACACGAAACCCGCTTCAAACTGCGATGGCGCAAGATAGACGCCGCGCTCCAGCATGTGATGAAAGAATCGGCCGAATTTCGCTTTATCCGACCGGGCCGCCGAGTCCCAGTCCGTCACGGGTTCATCCGTGAAGAAGAACGTGAACATCGACCCGACCCGGTTAACCGTAACTCCCGCCGGGGGCGCGGCGCACAACTGAGCCGTGCGAGATTCGATTTGCGGGTAGATCTCCGGATGAGCGCGCAGGTGGCGCACCACCGCAAGTCCCGCCGCGACCGCCAGCGGATTGCCCGAAAGCGTGCCCGCCTGGTAAACCGGTCCGCTGGGTGCAACCTTCGACATCACGTCGGCACGCCCTCCATAAGCCGCGAGCGGCAATCCGCCGCCGATAATCTTGCCGAGCGTGGTCAGGTCGGGCTTGATTCCGAAGCGCTCCTGAGCGCCGCCCAATGCGAGCCGGAATCCGGTCATCACCTCGTCGAAAATGAACAAGGCTCCGTGCCGCGTAGTCAGGTCGCGAATGGCTTCTAAAAAACCCGGCGCGGGCGGGACGCAACCCATGTTGCCGACCACCGGCTCGACAATCACCGCGGCGATCTGGCTGCCGTGCTCGGCAAAGGCCTTTTCCACCGCATCGATGGAATTGTAAGGCAGAGCGATCGTGGTGCGGGCGAAACTCTCGGGAACGCCGGCGGTATCGGCAATTCCGAGCGTCGCCATGCCCGACCCGGCTTTCACCAGCAGCGAATCCACGTGCCCGTGATAGCAGCCCTCGAACTTGATTGTCAGTTCGCGCCCGGTGAAGCCGCGCGCCACCCGGAGCGCGCTCATCGTGGCTTCGGTTCCCGAGTTCACCAGGCGCACCATTTCAATCGAAGGCACACAGGCGATGATCTCTTCGGCGAGTTCACTCTCGCGCCCCGTCGGCGCGCCGAAACTCGTGCCCGTTTCGAGCACCGCCGCAATCGCCTCGGTAACGGCCGCGGGCCGGTGCCCCAGGATCAATGGACCCCACGAGCAGATGTAGTCGATGTACTCGTTGCCGTCGGCGTCAATCAACCGCGAGCCTTGGCCCCGCGCGATAAACCGCGGCGTTCCGCCCACGCCGCGAAACGCGCGCACGGGAGAGTTCACCCCGCCGGGAATGGACTTTTGAGCCCGGGCGAACAGGGACTCTGAGTTCGAAGTCTGCATCGAAATTCCAATTTAGCGCACTGCCGTACAATGCTCTCATGCGGCTCGGGTCCATTCTGCTTCTGTGCGCCACGAGTTCGCCAGGGTGGGCCATTACGGTCCGCGTCGAAAATCCCCACGGGCGCGTTGAAGTCGAGGGGCGAATGGGAACCGAAACCGTGCGCTTCATGGGGTCGAGCCCAAAGCGCCAGATTCGGCCCGGCGATGTGCAGTACCGCAGTTCGCCAAGCGAGGTGTACATTGTCGCCCGGTCCACCGAAGCCGATCCCGTAGACCTGAAGCTGACCGTCCCGCACAGTGTCGCGTTGGACATCACCACCGCCACCGGCAGTGTTTCCATTCGTGGCATTGCTCCTCAATCCATCATCCAAACCGAGTCCGGCGATATCTCGATAACAGCGCCGCTGCGGCTCATGAGGCTGCATTTCAGGTCCGATGAGCCGCCGCATCATATTGAAGCGCCGCAATCCGGCGCCATCCGCTTCGCCGGAGGCAAGGCTTTCAACGGTTGGATCTACACGGATTACGAAACGAACCCAAAACCGCTTCACAAAGACCTGCCCTTCCTGTGGCGCCTGAGCCGCGACGCCTTCTCGGAGGTGCGGGTAGTGGCGAAAACGCCCGGCGCCCTGACCATCTCGAACCTCGAATTGCCCGACGACGCCATCCTGCGGCACCCCGCGGACGCCCCGGATTTGTTGCGCGCCGCCGCCAACCGGATGCGCGCGCATCAACCCGCGCCGGACTCAACCGGAACCGGCAGGACCGCTCAACGCGAGCCGGACACACTGGTATTTGAAACCAGCGTGCACCTGGTGCCGCTCACCGTCTCGGTTCACGACTCGGGCGGGCGCCCGGTGACCGGGCTTTCGCCTGGCGAGTTCGAGGTGGTCGAAGATGGATCGGCGCAGCCGGTGAGTTTCGCGAAATCGGAAGACGCGCCATTCAATCTCGTGCTGCTGCTCGACCTGAGCGGATCCACGCTCAACACGCGCGCCATGATGATCGATGCCGCCCAGAAGTTTATCGGCATCGCGCGCCCGGGCGATCGGGTAGCGGTGTACGCGCTCGCCAACAGCCTGTTCCATGTCGTGGTGCCGCTCAGTACCGACCATCGGAAGGCGGCTGAGATTCTGAACGGGCTGCCGCCGGTAGCGGGCGGCACGCCGCTTTACGACACGATCGCGCTCTCGCTGCTGCAAGGCAAGCTCTACGAGTCTCCGGACCGTTCGGCGGTGGTGGTGCTCACCGATGGAATGGACAATCAACTGGAGCTCTCCGGAAAAGGGTCGCGGCTTTCCTTCAAGGAACTGACGGAAACGGTGCGAAGGTGGAACGTGCTGTTCTACCCGATTCTGATTCCCTATCAGCAGGCGGAACGGCAGGGCGCCGGGCGCAAGCGAATGGCGCAGCTGGCGGCGGCGAGTGGCGGAGAGATGTTTGAAGCCACTTCGCTCGAAAGGCTGGATCCCGTATACGAAGAAGTGGCGCGCGAACTGCGATCGGTTTACGCGCTCGGATACTCGCCCCGCAATCAGAATTTCGATGGCGCGTGGCGCAGGGTCTCGGTTCGGCTCCCGTCCAGGCCCGAACTCAAAATCACGACCCGCGAAGGCTACTACGCCCGTTAGAACGAGAGTCTCAGCACCAGTTGGATCTGCCGGGCGCTGGTGATCGTGGATCGGATTTTTCCGAAAGTCGAGAACGGCTTTTCGGTAGCCGTGGCGCCCGCAAAGGCGATCAGCGAAGGTGTGCCGAAATTGGCGTGATTCAAAACATTGAACGCTTCGGCGCGAAATTGCAGGCTGCCCGATTCGCCCAGACGGCGGACCTTGGCCGACTTCGCTAGCGACAGATCGAGCGCTCGAAGATTGGGCCCGATCAATGCTCCGCGGCCCTCGTTGCCGAGCGTCCCGATGGGCGGCAGCACGAAAGCATTCGGGTCGAAGTAGCGGTCCGGGCTGCCGAGCACGGCGGATTGGTGGGTGAAGCCGGGCGCGAAGCTCGGGCGGTCAAAACCGGCGGTGGAGGAGTTGGAAGGATTCCACGCCGACCGCGACCAGTTGCTTTGGATAAAAACCGTCAGCGGATTGCCGCTGCGGACGTTTCCGATGGCCGAAAGCTGCCAGCCGTCGAGCACCGCCTTCCGCACGCCGGAAAACCGCCGCGCAAACGGCAATTCATACGTGCCGTTCACCACCCAGTTATGTTTGGCGTTGTAATCGGCGAGCCCCTTGTTGTACTGAAAGCCGGGAAATTCAGGCATCGCGCTCACGTTGCCGTTTAACGAATCGGAGAAGAACGTCGATGCCTGCGTGTTGTCGATGTTGCGCGCGAAGGTGTACGAGGACTGGAACGACAAGCCGTGGCCGAAGCGCTTGCGGATTTCAAACAACGCCGCGTTGTACCGGCTCAGGCCGTCGCTCTTCTTGAGCTCGATGGTGGAAAACGCCGTGTTCCGGCGCGGCGCCCCGGCGGGAAAGAAGTACGTGCCGTCCGAGAGCAGTTGCGGGACGGCGAGGTTGGCGTCGGTATTGCGCAGCAGGTGAACGCCGCGCGCGCCGGCAAAACCGAGCGTCAGGACGATGTCGCCCGGAAGTTGCTGCTGGAGATTCAGGTTGTAGATGTGGACGTTGGGGTTCTTGAGATTCCATTCAATAGGACGAATGGAGAGCACGGCATTCGGGGCAAAGGCGGGCCGCGGAAAGGTCGGGTTGGCGATCACCGGTCGCGGCGTCCAGGGCGGATTGGTGACCGTCACAATGAGGTTCTGCTGGTTATTCGTGTTGAAGTAGTCGCCGTAGCCGCCTCGCAGCGACGTTTTGCCGGTGCCGAAAACGTCCCAGGCAAATCCGACGCGCGGGGAAATGTTGCGAGCCGTCGGATTCTGGTAAGCCTGGCCGTTTTGAAGCGTGCGGTCGGTGAGCGAGAGCAGCGCCGCATCGCGCCCGTAGATCTCATGCGGCGTCGTTGAATACTCGGAGCGGAGGCCCAGGTTGACGGTCAGGCGCCGCGTGACACGCCAGTTGTCCTGGGCATAGAAGGCGAGCAGGGTCCAGCGCCAGTAGCGGTCGTCCTGCGCGTCGGGAGACAGGCCGATGTAGCGGAACGGGCGGCCTTGCAGAAAATCGCTGACGCTGCGGAAACTGTAAATGCCGAGCCCGAAGGTCGGGTTGTACATATTGGCCTGGTAGCGCTCGACGAGGCCGCCGAATTTGAGAACATGCGCACCGCGAGTCAAAGACAGCGAATCCTCGCCTCCGGTAACGTTCTGCACCGCGCGGAAATTCACCGTCGATTGCGGACCAAAGCGCGGCATGCCGCCGATGTCGATGGCGCCCATGATTGCCGCCGCCGGGTTGAAGGATTGGAGCGGAGAGGCGGTATCGGCATCCACGTTCTGTCCGATGCGTGTGCGGCTGAAACTCGCGCGCAGCGTGTTGAGAACGGTGGGCGAGAGAATCCAGTGGTGCTCGGCGGTTGCAAACTGGTTTCGCGAGAGAAAATCGCGCGGAAACTGCGGAAAATCGGTGGGCAGGTGCTGCGAGGCATCATCAAACGTGTAGCGCGCGAAGATCTGCTGTTTCGAGGTCAGATAGTGATCGATGCGGGCCTGAAGATAATTTTCGGGCAGCGTTTGATTGAAGCCGAAGGTGTAATTGGCGAGTCCGTCGCCGGTAGCGGCGCCGTTAGGCTTTGGGATTTCGTTCAGGTAAGGAGCAACGTTTGGAGCCACGCCGACGGTGAGCGTCTTGCCCGGATTGGCGGGATCGGGCAGAATTCCCTGGCGGGCGGCGTTGTCGGGAACAAAACTGGTGATGGTGCGCCCGAGGCGCTCACGCAGCGCTTCGTATCCGAGGAAGAAGAAGGTGCGCTCGTGACGCACCGGCCCGCCGACGGTTCCGCCAAACTGATTGCGGGTAAACTTCGGCTTGTTGGCCGGGTCGAAGAAATTGCGGGCGTCGAAATGATCGTTGCGGAAGAACTCATACGCGCTTCCGTGAAAATCATTGGTGCCGGACTTGCTCAAAACCGCGATCTGCCCGCCCGCGTTGCGGCCGTACTCGGCGCTGTATGCATTCGTCTCGACGCGAAACTCGCGGACGGTCTCGATGCCGAGCACGGTGCCCGCGGCGCTGCCGGCGGGACCGTTGGTGAGATCGTTGAGCGGTTGCCCGTCGAGCAGGTACAGGTTCGACCGCGGGTCCTGCCCGTTAATGCTCGCGCCTAGTCCGTGCGCCACCACAGAGCCGCCGTCGCGCTGCGGGTAAGCGATCACGCCCGGCTGCAGCAGGGCGAGGTCCGTGTAGTTGCGCCCGTTGAGCGGCAGGTCGCGGACTGCGCGCCCACTCACCAGGTAGCTCAATTCGTGGGAGTTCGTGTTGACAAGCGGAGCTTCGCCGGTGACCGTCACTTCCTGATCGAGCGCTCCCACTTCGAGCGTGAAATCGACTTCGGCGGTATCGCCGACGGCCACCGTCACGCCCTTGCGAACAGTGGTCCGGAAACCTTTGGCCTCGGCGCGGATCTCGTAGCCGCCGACTCGCATGCCGGGAAAAGAGTACCGGCCGTTGGCCATCGTTGCGGTGGAGCGGACGGCTCCGGTATCGACGTCGCGCGCGGTGACCAGCGCGCCGTTGAGCAACGCGCCCGACGGATCAGAAACGGCGCCCGTGATTGTAGCCGTGGTTTGGCCGAACGCCGGAATGGCGAAAGCCAGAAAAAACAAAAATCGCCCCACTTGAATCTCCCTCCAGCGTGATTCTTCGATTCTAACCAACGCCGGGGGCCCGCACCCATTTATTGCAGGGTGGCTGTCGGGTACTCGGTATCCCACAACCGCCGTGTGACCGCTTGACGGTGTTTGGTTTCCTGTTTTTCGGCATACATGCGCCGGTCGGCTTCGGCCAGCAGTTGTTCGGCGTCGCTGCCGTCTTTGGCGAAGAACGCCTGCCCGATGCTGAGCCCGAGAATCTCGGCGCCGCACACTTCGCGGCCGGCTCGCCGTGCGGCTTCGCGGAAGGCCGCGCAACGGGGCCCGAGCGCCTCCTCGGAGAGACCCGGAAGGATGATGACAAACTCGTCGCCCCCCATGCGAGCCACGTAGTCGTACTCGCGGCAGGCGTCTTTCAAACCCGCGGCGACGGCCCGCAACACACGGTTGCCTTCGAGGTGGCCGAACCGGTCGTTCACCGCCTTGAACCCGTCGAGGTCGCACACCAGCACCGCGACCGGGGTGTGGGTTCGTTTTGCGCGGGAGATTTCTGAATCGAGCTGCAGGAACAGCGAGCGCGCGTTGGGCAGCGTGGTGAGGAAGTCGGTGGTAGCCGAGCTTTCGGCCTGCCGGAACCGGAGAGCGTTCTCCACCGACAGCGCCAGCTTCGAACTGATGGCCAGCAGCACGCGCAGATGATCTTTGGTGAACGATTGGGCTTCGGCGCGGTAAAGCGTCATCACGCCGAGATTGCCCTTGACGCCGTCGAGCGGAACCGCGAGCGCCGAACCGAGGCGGCTCACCCGTGCGGGGTCGCCGAGGTACGCCGTTTCGAGGGCCGGGCTGCCGTTCAGCACCGGTTGCTGGCTCCCCGATACCCAGCCCGACAAACCGCCGCCCACGGGAATTTCGAGCGATGAAAACAGCCGGAACTCTTCGCCGCTCACGTACTCAGGCGTCAGCACCGTGTCGCGCCGGACGTACACGGCCATCGAATCGTAGGGGATGATGCGGCGCAGGCGGATCGCCAGAACCGAGAGCGTCTCGTCGAGGCTGAGCGAGTTGCCGAGGTCCTGCGCCAGTTCGAACATGGTTTGCACTTCCTGCCTGGCAGCGGCAATCGAATCGAGAAAATCGCTGTTGGCGGCGTTGGCCTGCGCCTCGGCCGGGGTCTCGAAGCCGGTGGCCGGCTCCGCATTCGGTGAAACGTCCGAGTACGCCGTCAGCCTCGCGCCTTCCACACAGTTGGCGGCCAGCGCTTCGAAATCCTTGTAGCGGCGTCCGAGCACCTCGACTACAGCCGGATCAAAGGCGCGGCCCGACTCGAGGGCGACCACGGCCATCGCCTCGTCGAGCGAGAGCGCGCGCCGGTACTGCCGGTCGCTTGCAATCGCGTCGAGACAGTCCACCGCGGCCAGAATCCTTGCGCCCACCGGAATCTGTTCGCCGCGCAGACCCGCCGGATAGCCGGTGCCGTCCCACTTCTCATGGTGAGCCCGGACAATCGGCACCACGGGATAGGGGAACTGAACGCGGTCGAGAATCTCGGCCCCGACCAGGGGATGGATTTTCATCTTTTCGAACTCTTCGGGCGACAGGCGCCCGGGTTTCGAAATGATGTGCTCGGGTACGGCGAGTTTGCCGATATCGTGCAGCAGCGCGGCCGCGCGCACGGCTTCGATTTCGGCCGGCTGCAGGTTCAATTCGCGGGCGATTTCGACTGCGAAAACCTGCACGCGACGCAGGTGCGCGTAGGTGGTTTGATCTTTAGCCTCGATGGCCAGGGCCAGCGCCTCGATGGTTCTGAGATGCAGGGCAGCCATCTCCTCGGCATGCCGTTTCTCACCCTCGAGCCGGATGAGATAGCCGTGATAAGAACGGTAGATCAAGTAGACCACAGGAATCACCAGCAGCGAACTCTGCCATCCGACGTAGTGGTGCGCCAGCGACATCACGCCGGCCACGGCGGCGCCCACCAGGTAATACGGGAAGGTCCAGAAATAACATTCCTGCCACAACTTCTTGAGGCTCTCCCCGCGGCTGTAGGCGAGCACGGCTGCCACCGGCAGCGTGTTGATCAGGAAGAACACGAGTGCCGCGGCCAGCATCTGCGCCAAAACCGGAATCGTCCCGCTCCAGCCTCCCAACCAATGGCACACCGCTGCCGTTACCGCTACCGCCAGCGTGACGTTGGCGATGTTGAAGATCCACTGCTCGAGACGGGGGCGCCGCTCGGAGTGCCACGCGCATTGGGCGGCGGTCATGAGTGCGCAGATCAACATCGTTTCGGGGAGCGTCAATTCGCGAACGCCGAACAAAGCGAACACAAACGAGAGCGACATCGTCCCCTGCACGCCGGGCAGCGCAATCTTCAATCCCGCCACGGCAAGCGCGGCGCCCAGAAACCAGGCAAACCGCATCAGATTGGTCCCGCTCCAGGAGACCAGGCTCGTCAGCAACACGAGCAGTCCCGTGATCGATACGAAGCCTACGATGATTTTGACTCGAGACGGCATAGCGGAAACTAAACATCCGGACTGCACTTGTTCGGCCAAACCACGGGTTTCGCTCGCTCCGCAGAACCTCTTAGGATTGTTCGACTTACCAGGGGATAGGACGATTGCACCAGGACTCCCGGAAGCAGACAAATTGTCCCGCGAACCGCGCGCGGCGGCTCCTGCGCGGCGGCTAAAGGCGTGATTCCTGCGGGCTTGAACCAGTTCGGTTATTACCTGCGACAAAGTGTCACTAAGCAGGTGGTGAGTCGAAAACTAAGCGCCCGCTCGCGACCGGCATCGGGCATTTTCCCGAGGGCAGATTGGGACGGCTGAACTATAGGCTTTTTCAGAGGTCTATATGAAGATGGAGTTGCACACGCGATATGTCTCGAAACGAACCGCTCAGCTTCCTCGGCATGCCCGCCATTGTGGCGAGCGAAGCGATGCGGCAATTGCTGCTGATTGTCGAACGCGTCGCCATCACCAACGCGAGCGTTCTGGTGCAAGGCGAAAGCGGATCGGGCAAGGAAGTGATCGCGCGGGCGATCCATCACTATTCGATGCGTTCCTCCAAGCCGTGGGTGGACGTCAGTTGCGCGGCTCTCCCCGAACACCTGATTGAAAGCGAGCTGTTCGGCTACGACAAGGGAGCCTTCAGCGGCGCCGACACAAGCAAGCCCGGGTTGTTCGAACTGGCCCACACGGGGACCATTTTTCTCGACGAAATCGGCGAGCTCGAGCCCCGCATGCAGGTAAAACTGCTGCGCGTGCTGGACGGCACGCCCTATTACCGGTTGGGCGGGACGCGCAAGGTGACTGTGGATGTGCGCGTGATTGCCGCCACGAATCAAAACCTCGAACTCGCGGTGAGCCAGGGACGGTTTCGCGGCGACCTGTACCACCGGCTCAGCCAGGTGGACCTGAAGGTCCCGCCGTTGCGCGAGCGTCCGGAAGATATTGTCGAGCTGGCGCAGTTTTTCCTCCTGCAGCAGAATGCCCGTTTGCGCCTCAGCGCCGATGCGGTGGACCGGTTGCGGAGCTATAGCTGGCCGGGCAACATCCGGGAACTGCGGAATGTGGTGATCAAAGCCGCGGTGCTGGCGCGCGACGAAGAGATTCGCGCTCATCAACTCCCGGTTGCCGCTCCCATCAACGGCTTGTGCGCTCAAGACGAAGCCCATCCGGCCACCGCCGATTTGAGCGAACTCGAGCGGCGCATGATCCTCAAAGTGCTCGAGCAGACCGGCGGCCATCATCAACGGGCGGCCGACCTGCTCGGCATCTCGCGCCGGACCCTCACACGGAAACTCAAGAGCTACTCTCAGCCGGTGGAACAATATGTATCCTGAAACGCCGGTACAGGAACTGCGCCGCGAGCCGCGCCGCCCGGCCGAAGGGGCGGTGACATTCCGCTTTGAGGGCAAAACGTTCAAGGGCCAACTGGTCGACACCAGCCCGAGCGGCTTCCGCGCCCGCCATGAATATCCCGAACTGGTGGCCGGATTGACGGTCCGGTTCAGCCACCCGGAAGGAACCGGCCGCGCCCGCATCGTCTGGAACCGGATTTTCGGCGTGACGGTGGAATCCGGATTTCTCATTCTGGAGCGTTGAGACCGTTTCTCCCCGCGCCTCGGGCGCAGGCTGATAGAATAACGGGCAGTCTCTCGCAATCCATGAACCGGGTACGTACATTCGCCGTTAGCGCTGCGCTGGTCCTGGCCGCCGGCTGCAACAAACCGAAAGTCATCCAGGCTAAACAGGACAGCGGCCCCGTGGCCGTGCGCGTCGGCGCGGTTCAGGCGCGGGACGTTCAACGCACCGTCGAAAGCGTCGGCACCCTGTACCCGTTCGACGAGGCAATCATCAGCGCCGAAATCGAAGGCCGCGTGGAGGAAGTGAAAATTGACCTGGGCGACACGGTCAGCGCCGCACAGGTGATGGTGCGCATCTCCGACGAGGAGCAGCGTTACCTGTTGGCCCAAATGGAGGCGCAACTCCGGCAGTCGCTCGAGCGCGTCGGCCTCAGGAACGAGAACGATAAGGTGAAAGACCTGCGCGAGACGCCCGAGCCTCGCCGCGCGCGGGCCGACCTGATCGACGCCGAACAGAAATTCAACCGCGCCCGCTCTCTGGTAAACCAGGGCATCGGCTCTCAGGCGGACCTTGACGCAGCAGAGGCGCGTTTCAAGTCCACTCAAGCCGCCTACGATTCTTCGCTCACCACGGCGGCGACGCTGGTTCGCGAAATCGACCGCTCGAGAGCGCTGCTCGACCTCCAGCGCAAGAAACTCCGCGACGCCACGGTGAAGGCGCCGTTTGCCGGTTCGGTGAAGGAACGGCAGGTGACCATCGGGCAGTATGTGCGGGTGAACACGCCCCTGCTCACGCTCGTGAAGACGGACCCGCTCCGTCTGCGACTCGAGGTTCCCGAGCGCATGGCGCCGTGGATCCGCAACGGCCAGACGGTGGACATTGCCCTCGAAGCGTTCGAAGGCCGCACCTTCCGCGGCGAGGTGTGGCGCATTTCGCCGACCGTGGATCAAGCGAAGCGAACGTTTCTCGTCGAGGCGCGAGTCGAAAATCCGAAGAACGAATTGAAGCCGGGCTCTTACGCTCGAGCCCGCGTTCCCACACACAAGATCGAACGCATCCGATTGGTGCCGCAGCGCGCCGTGCAATATGTATTCGGCACCAACAAAGCGTATGTCGTCAAGAACGAAGTAGTCGAGGCGCGCGACCTCAAACTCGGCGACCGCTTCGACCAGGACGTCGAAGTGATCGAAGGTTTGCAGGAAGGCGAGCAGGTTGCGCTTTCGCAACTCGGCCGTCTCGACACCGGCGCGCGCGTGCGCATTGAAACAGGCTCGCCGGATACACGCCGTAGCGGGCTCTGATGCGCTCTCTCGTTTTGATGCTCGGCGCCGCGCTGGCCGCGGCGGGGGCTACCCGGCTCACCGTCACGGTTGTCGAAGCGAAAACCGGCAAGCCGGTGACCGGCCTCAAAGCCGCCGATTTTTCCGTGCTCGACGACAAGGCGCCCAAAACAGTGGAAGGCGTCGAACCCGCCTCGAGTCCGCTCGACATCATGCTGCTGCTCGACACGAGCCTGGTGGGTGGCGCTGTTCAGCCGGCCGCCTCGGGGCTCATCGCGCAACTCGGAGAGAAGGACGAGATGGCGGTGGTCTCTTACCACTCCTCGGCCGACCTCATTCAGCAGTTCACCTCGAGCCGCGAACTGCTCGGGCAAGCCATCGCCAAAGTTAAATATGGGAACACGCCGCGCCTGCTCGACGCGCTCTATGCCGCCATCGACGGCGGATTTGAGAATACCGTCTACCGCCGCGTGATTCTCGTCCTCACCACCGGGCTTGAAGGCGACAGCCGTGTCACGGACAAGCAGGTGATTCGCCTGGCGCGCAAAGCCGGAGTTTCGATCTATACCGTCTACCTCGCCGGGCGCGAAAAGCCCATGTTCGAAGCCCTGGCGCGGCAGACCGGCGGGGCCTGCTTCAACTTGGGCGACCTGCGCAAAAGCGGCGTCGCGCAACCCGCTGCCCGCGTTTTCGAGGCCGTCCGCAGCTACTACACTCTGACGATCGCCGGGAATCTGGATCTCGGCGACAAAGTGAAAGTGGAGGTTCGGGGCCTGCCGAAAGTCTTCGTGTCCGCGCTGCCCCAGGAGTAGCCGGCCCGCGTTGCACAATGGAGGACAGTGCCCTCGCCCCCCAAAGCCCTGATTTTCGACCTCGGCGGCGTCATCGTCCCGCTCAAATTTCAGCACGCCTATGCGCGCATGGCGCCGCTGTGCGGTTGCGAGCCCGAAGAGATTCCCAAGCGCATCGCCTCGACCGATCTGGTCCGGCGTTTTGAGACCGGCCGCATCGAGCCCGAACCCTTCGCCCGCGAACTGCTCGAAGCCATCGGCGCGCCGCCCATGAGCTATGCCGAGTTTCAGGACGTGTGGTGCTGGATCTTCGGCCCGGAGACGATTCTTCGCGAGCCGTTTTTCCGGGCCCTGCGCGAGCGCCACCGCCTGGTACTGCTCTCGAACACCAACGCCCTGCATTATGAGATTCTGGCCGCGCGGCACCCCTTGCTCGGCCTATTCGACGAGACGGTGCTTTCCTACGAAGTGGGTGCGATGAAGCCGTCGCCTGAGATCTACCGGGCGGCGATCGAACGCGCGGGATGCGCTCCGCACGAGTGTTTTTTCACTGATGACGTGCTGCCGTACGTCGAAGGGGCCCGCGCGGCTGGAATCGACGCGGTGCAGTTCACGTCGCCCGCGCAATTGGAGACTGAACTGCGGGCGCGGGGCGTAATATGGGAACCTTTATGAGCGGTTTTCGTATCCTGGTGGAACGCCCATGATCGAAGTCGAGCGGCTCAGAAAAACATACGGTGATTTCACCGCCGTCCACGACGTCAGTTTCACTGTCGAACCGGGCGAGATCTTCGGCTTGCTGGGGCCGAACGGCGCGGGCAAAACTACAACCATCCATTGCATGTGCGGCCTGCTGGCGCCCACCGCCGGTCATATCCGGATTGCCGGCCACGACATCGTGAGCGACGGGCGCAGCGCCCGCGGCGCATTGGGCGTGGTGCCGCAGGAGATCGCGCTCTACACGGAACTGAGCGTAGCCGACAACCTCGCGTACTGGGGAGCGGCCCAGGGGATGACTCGCGGCGAGTTGAAAGCCCGCACAGCCGAGGTCCTCGATTCGATCGGCCTGGCTGACCGGGCTCGGGAAAAAGTAAAAAACCTGAGCGGCGGCATGAAGCGGCGTCTCAACTTCGGCTGCGGCATTCTTCACCGCCCGCGCGTTGTGCTGCTCGACGAGCCGACGGTGGGCGTCGATCCGCAGAGCCGGGTCCGCTTGCTCGAACTCGTCCGCCAGCAGGCACGCACGCAGGGCGCGGCCGTGCTCTACACGACGCACTACATGGAAGAAGCCGAGTCGTTGTGCGACCGCCTGGCCATTGTCGATCACGGCCGCATCATCGCTCAGGGCACGCTCGCGGAATTGCGCGCCCTGCTCGGCGAGCGCGACATCGTGCGCCTGTCCGGCGTTTTCACGCCCGAAGCCGGCAAACTCTCGTTCGAATCCGCGGAGATTCTGAGTCGGGCGGAGGATTCGCTTTCGCTGGCCGTCTCGAACGCGGCCGCGCGCCTGCCGGCGCTCTTCGCGGCCGTGGCCGCCACGGGCTCTGATATTCGCGGCACAACGGTGACGCAGCCGAGCCTCGAGTCTCTGTTCATCAAGCTCACCGGAAAGGAACTGCGCGAGTAGCGAATGCGCTTCTTTCTGGCCAGTTTCGCCAAAGACCTGCGGCTCGCCGCCGGCGACCGGTGGGGGTTCCTGATCGCGCTCGCCGTTCCCGCTGCGCTGATCGGGCTGATGGTTGTAATTTTCGGAGGAGAAAAGATCACGCCCAAGGGCCTGCTCCTCATCGCGGACCAGGACTCGAGCCTGGTCAGCCGTCTGCTCAAGTCGACCTTCACCCAGGGGCAACTGGCCGGCATGATCACCACCGAAGAAGTCCAGGAGGAAGCGGGCCGGGCGCGCATCAACCGCGGTGACGGATCGGCGCTGCTGATCATTCCCAGCGGTTTCGGCGCCGCTTTTCTCGAGCGCCGTCCTTCGGCGCTGACGCTGCTCGAAAATCCATCCGAGGAAATTCTGCCCTCGATCATCGAAGAAGTGCTGTCCATCGCCGCGGATGGCGGCTTCTACATTCAGAACGCGCTGGGCGAATCGTTCGAGGGGCTGCAATCGAATGTCGGCCCGGCACAGGTCTCGGCGCTGAGCCTGGCTGGTTACCAACTGGCGAACAAAGTAAACCGCTTCACCTCGCCGCCGCGCATCGCGCTCGAAGAGCGTGTGGTTGAAACCGGGCGCCGCACTTCCTTTGCCGCGTTGATGTTTCCCGGAGTGCTGATGCTCGCGCTTCTGTTCACTTCGCAAACCGTCGCCGCCGAGGTGTGGAAGGAGCGGGAGCAGGGCGTGCTGCGCCGTATACTCGCCTCGCCGTCGTCTTCGGCCGGATGGCTGGCCGGAAAAATCGCGGCGGCCGGCGTGGTCTTTTCAGTAATCGTCGCGGGCGCATTGCTCGCCGCGCGATGGGCGCTCTACCTCCGCCCGGACCAGCCTTTCATGCTGCTGGCGTGGACCGTCTATGCCGGCATGATGCTGTTTCTGTTCATCACGGCGATTCAATTTCTGGCCTCCAACTCGCGAAACGCGAGCGTTTTTACCACGCTGTTCGTTATGCCGCTCTCGATTGCCGGGGGCAGCATGTGGCCGCTCGATTTCTTCCCGCCGGCTCTTGCGCGAATCGGCCGGCTTACGCCAAACGGCGCGGCAGTGGAACAGATGCGCGCCATCGCCGACGGACGCTTCGATTGGACAACCTTCGCCGTGACAGCGGCCGCGCTCACGCTTCTCGGCCTGGCGGCTTTCGCGATTTCGCTGGCCGCCCTGCGCCGCGGCTTCGGCCTCGAGGACTAGATGCGCGACGCCCTTCTCATCGCGACGGCCGAAATGAGGTTCTTCCTCATTGCCGGCGAAACCATCGTCTGGACGTTCATCATGCCGGTGATCTTCATGTTCTTTCTCGGCACGGTGAATCGGGGCCCGGGACCGAAAGGGCCCGAGGCCATCGCCGTCCGCGTTCCGGCCGATGCGGGATTCCTCGCCGGCCACGTGATTCGCCGCCTCGAACAGCGCGGCTACCGGATCGACCGCAACCCGGAAGATGCACAGCGCTACCGGCGGCGGATCGAGTTCCCCGCCGGCTTCACGGAAACGATTCTCGCGGGACGCCCGGCGAAAATCCTGTACGAGCGCACCGGCGGCGGGTTGGATGGCGACTACGACCGCGTGCGCGTTCAGCGCGCCGCCTACACGGCGCTGGCGGACCTGGCTCTGTCCGAAATCGAGCAGAACAGGATCACCGCCGAATCGGTGAGCGAAATCGCCGCGCGCCCGCACCTGATCAAGGTCGAAAGCCGCCCCGCCGGAAAGCGACTCGAGATTCCAACCGGGACCGAGCAGGCCATCCCGGGCACCATCGTGATGTTTGCTTTGCTCGTGACGTTCACCACCGGAGCCGTGAGGCTGTTCCTCGAACGCGACCGCGGAATTCTGCGGCGCCTGGCGTCCACGCCCATGCGCCGGGGTTCGATTGTCGCCGGCAAATGGGGCGCTAACTGGCTGCTGGCCATCCTGCAAGTGGGCTACGCGCTGCTGGTTGCGAAGCTGATGTTCGGCATGAACTGGGGTGCCAACTGGTGGGCCATTGGACTCGTTCTCGCCTGCTTCGCCGCGTTCAGTGCATCGTTGGGGCTGCTGCTCGGAAATTTCCTGAACAGCCAGCGGCAGGTGGTCGGAATCGGGGTGATCGCGAGCAACCTGCTGAGCGCGCTCGGCGGGTGCTGGTGGCCCATCGAGATCACGCCGTCCTGGGCTCAGCAATTGGCTCGATTGCTGCCGAGCGGCTGGGCGATGGATGCCATGCACAAGCTGTTGAGCTTCGGGCTGCCGGCTTCAAGCGTGCTGCCGCATACCGGCGCCCTGGTCGCCTCCACGCTGGCCGTGCTCTGGATCGTCGCTCGGCGTTTTCGCTTCGAGGCGTGACCGGAGCGGGTTCCGATCACTATAATGAAAATATGAAGCGGTATTGTGTTCTGGGCTTTGGTGCGTTTGCGCTATTCAGCACGGCCCGGCTTCTGCCCGGCGCCGACGTGACTTTGGTTGAGGAGATTATTGCCAAGGTCAACGGCGATATTGTTACGCGCGGTGAGCTCGACCGCGGCCGCAAACAGCTCGAAGCCGATTTGAAGGAACGCCGGATCGCCGGCGCTCAGGCTCAGCAGGCCCTCGCCGAAGGCACGCCAAACATTCTCCGCGACCGCATCGACCAGATCCTGCTTCAGCAAAAGGGCAAGGAACTGAACATCAACGTCGATAACGAGGTCAGCAAGTACATCGCCGACCTGCAGAAGCGCTCGAACATCGCCGACCCGGAAAAGTTCCAGCAGTACGTCCGCGAGCAAACCGGAATGCCTTACGAGGACTTCAAAGCCGAAACCAAAAACGGCATCCTCACACAGCGTGTCATCCGCCAGGAAGTGGCCGGGCGCATCAACGTGAAGAAGGAAGAGCTCCAGAAGTATTACGAGGAGCACAAATCCGAATTCGTGCGTGAGGAGCGCGTGTTCCTCCGCGAAATCTTGGTTTCGACCGAAAACAAGGACGCAGCCGGACAAGCCGCCGCCGAGAAAAAGGCGAAGGACCTTTCCGCTCGCGCCTCAAAGGGTGAGAAGTTCCCCGAACTCGCGCAGAATAACTCCGACGCCCAGAGCGCTCAGTACGGCGGCGAAATGCCTGGCTTCAAGAAAGGCGAACTGCGCAAGGAGATCGAAGACCAGGTCTGGGACAAACCGCGCGGCTTTGTCACGCCGCCGATCAAGCTTGCCAACGGCTGGGTGATCTACAAGGTCGACGAACACCAGAAAGCCGGACAGGCGGAGTTCGAAGAAGTGGAAAACGAGATCATGGACAAGCTGTTCACGCCGCGCATGCAGCCCGCGGTCCGCGAATACTTGACCAAGCTCCGCACGCAGGCATTTCTTGAAATCAAGCCGGGCTACGTCGATGCCGGCGCTGCAGCGGGTAAGGACACCACCTGGAGCGACCCCGCCCAATTGAAGCCCGAGACCATCACCAAGGAGGAAGTCGCCAACCAGAAGCACCGCAAAAAGCTGCTCTGGGCGATTCCGATTCCCGGCACTTCCACCACCAAGGGCAAGTCATCGTCCTCGCGCTAAACGCGCTTTTGCATGAAGCCACCTTACGTCCGCGACCTGGAGCCCAACCAGACCATCACCAGTGTGTTCCTGGTGCAGTCAAAAGATATCCGGCAGAAGAAAAGCGGCGACCCGTACCTGTCCATGGTTGTCGGCGACCGCACCGGCGACGTCGAGGCGATGATGTGGGACAACGTCGCCGAAGTGATGAACACATTCGACCGCGACGATTTTGTCCGGGTGCGCGGGCTCTATCAGATCTTTCAGAACCGCCCGCAGATCCGCGTTCATAAACTGATCCGCATCGACGACGCAGAGGTCAACTTCGCCGACTTCTTTCCCGCCAGCGAGCGCGACCCCGAGGAGATGTTTGCCGAGCTGAAGGGCATCATCGCCGGCATGTCGAATCCCCATCTGCGCGGGCTTCTCGACCTCATCTTCGCCGACGAGCGGATCGCGCGCGCTTACAAGATTGCACCCGCCGCCAAGCAGATTCACCACGCATGGCTCAGCGGTCTCATTGAGCACGTGCTTTCGGTTTGCAAACTGGCCGCCATTACGGCGGCGCACTACCGCAATGTCGACATCGACCTCGTGCTCACCGGCGCGATTCTCCACGACATCGGCAAAATCGACGAACTCACCTACGACCGCGGCTTCGGCTACTCCGACGAAGGGCAGTTGATCGGCCATATCGTGATGGGCTACCGCATGATCGAGGAGAAGTTGCGCGCGCTGCCCGATTTTCCGCCCAAGCTGCGGATGCTGCTTCAGCACATGATCCTGTCCCACCACGGCGAACTCGCCTACGGTTCGCCGAAGCTTCCTGTTTTTCCCGAGGCGCTGCTGCTCCATCATCTCGACAACCTCGATTCGAAAATGGAAGCCATGCGCAGCATCGGCGAACGGGACCGCCATTACGAGGGCCATTGGACTTCCTACAGCAGCGCTCTCGAGCGCGCGGTATTGAAGAAGATCCGGTTCCTCGACGAGTCGCCCAGGCCCAAGCCGCCGGCGCCCGCGCCGGATCACTCCGCTGACGACACCCAACCGGAGCCGGCGATGGCACAGCCCGCCGCGGCCACCGCCGCCCCGCCCCGGCAAGCCTCCCAATCCGTTTTCGGTGATAAATTAAAGCAGGCACTCAACTCCTGACCACGATGCGGAAAACCGGCCCGTCGCGCGACATTCCTCCACCGCTGGAACTCGAGTGTCTCAAGGTGCTGTGGAACCTCGGCGAGGGCAACGTCAAGGACGTCCGGGAAGTACTCACGCGCAGCCGCAACCTCGCCTATACGACGGTGATGACCATCCTCGACCGCCTGGTGCGCAAGGGCGGAGCGGGGCGCCGCAAGGTGGGCCGTTCGTTCGTTTATCAGCCGCTGCTGAGCCGCGAAGTGCTCCGCAAACTCGCGGTGAAGGAACTGGTGGACTCGTTCTTTGACGGCGACGACGAAGCGCTGGTCGCCTATCTGCGTAGCGGCGAAATCAAACATCCCGCCTTCCCCGTCGAAATTACCGAAGACGACCGGTTGGACGCCGCCCTGCTTTAACCCTTCCTGGCGAGATAGTAACGGCGATGCCCTTTGCGCATCACCGCGTGCTTGAAGAACTTCGTCGCGTCCCACA